>Ga0154006_1000246_pt1 | contig 18030 bp, 19 predicted proteins | sample TSFL090MetaG_FD_104747 | JGI IMG/M metagenome (GOLD analysis project Ga0154006, IMG submission 104747) | Attine ant fungus gardens microbial communities from Florida, USA - TSFL090 MetaG | ecosystem: Host-associated > Fungi > Mycelium > Unclassified | place: USA: Florida, Wakulla State Forest...
AGAAGACAATGAAGATCTCATTTCCATTGGAACCATCGGATTAATCAAAGCGATTGAAAGCTACTCATTAGGGAAGGGAACGAAGCTAGCCACGTATGCTGCGCGCTGTATTGAAAATGAGATATTAATGTCAGTAGTAAAGAATAGTTAACGCATTCAAAAACTATATCTACAGTTACAAATAAATGTTAAATAAAAGGCCGAGTTATGTCCTCCGCTTCAAAAGTTAGAGTCACGATCTAATCTTTGGGGGTAGTTAAGTTGGGGGGCTCTTTTTATTTTTTTGGCTGATGTTAATTGGTGATTGTTTTTTTAAAAAACTTTTTCACATAAAAACGTACGTTCGATTTTTAACCGTGACAAAAAGTAACGCTATATGATAGTATAACCATAACAATATATGGTTAAGACAGGAGCTATCAAAAATGAAATTTAAATTGGGAGAGCTATTCTGCGGTCCTGGAGGAATTGCTATGGGCGCTAAATTAGCTAAAAGTTTGGATGGAGAGTTTGAAATCGTTCATGCATGGGCAAATGATTTTGATAAAGATACCTGCCAAACCTATATGAATAATATCTGTCCCGATGATCCTAGCTCTGTAATATGTGAAGATATAAGACAATTAGATTTTAGGAAGTTAAAAAGAATTTCAGATATAGATGGTTTAGCCTTTGGTTTTCCATGTAATGATTTCAGTATTGTTGGTGAACAAAGAGGTATGGATGGAGTATATGGACCTTTGTATAGCCATGGAATAAAAGCGTTGGATATTTTCCAACCTAAATGGTTTTTAGCTGAAAATGTGGGCGGCCTAAGAAACTCTAATGATGGTAAAGCATTTGAAACGATATTATCTGAGATGCGTTCTGCTGGATATCGTATTATACCGCACTTGTATAAATTTAACGAATACGGAGTTCCACAGGCCAGAGAAAGAATAATCATTATTGGCATCAGAGATGATATTGATGTAGAGTATAGGGTTCCCTCACCTGAATTGTTTAAAGATAAAGATGTATCATCTAGAAATGCTATTGAGAATCCTCCCATTTCTTTAGATGCGCCTAATCATGAGTTTACTAGACAATCTGAAAATGTTATGAAACGATTGAGTTATATAAAGCCTGGAGAGAATGCGTTTACAGCTAATATACCAGAAGAATTGCAGTTAAACGTTTCTGGAGCAAAAATCAGTCAAATCTATAAACGTTTAGACCCTGACAAACCTTCATATACCGTAACAGGGAGTGGTGGAGGTGGTACTCATGTATATCATTGGGAAGAAAATAGGGCGCTGACTAATAGAGAAAGAGCGAGATTACAAACTTTTCCAGATTACTATGAGTTTTATGGTTCTAAAGAAAGTGTGAGAAAACAGGTTGGAATGGCAGTTCCAGTTTTAGGAGCGCAAGTTATTTTTAAAGCTCTTTTAGATTCTTTTGCAGGTATTTCTTACCCTTCAATAGACAATAACCTGCACTATGATATTGGTAGGATTCAATATTCTTTATTTTAGTTGGAGGTCGCTATGTTATTAACGGACAATCTATATGAAAAGGTTTTGCTCGATCCTATCAATAGGGGTTTTACAGATTTAAAGATAGTAAGCGGTTATGCAAGTGCCCCAATGGTTTCTAATCATTTTGAAACGATAAAGGAAAAAAAATTAGAAATACATAGCATTGAATTAGTTGTAGGAATGGCACCTAAGGATGGAATTTACATAAGCGACCATCAAGGCTTTATAGACAGCAAACAAACTATTTACCCAAATCAATTTGATTGTAAGTATGTTTTTCATCCTCCGGCAGTTCATTCTAAACTTTATATATGGAATAATGCTAAGGGAGATGTTGAAGCTTATATTGGCTCTGCGAACTATACACAAAACGCTTTCATTAGAAGAGGAAACGAAGAAGTATTGAGTCTTTGTGATGGAACTTCAGCGTTAAATTACTTTAAATATCTTGATCCTAAAACAGTGTACTGTGACTATTCAGAAGTAGAAGAAAATCTCCTTATCTATACGAGAGAAGACTTGTTGAAACAGGCTAAAAGAAAACAAGACGAAATAAACCAAGATGAGACTCTTGCTGATAGTAGTATCGGTCAGAGTATCAAGCTTTCTCTTTTAAGTGTACAAAAGGGAGGGGAAGTTCCCGCAAGGTCTGGTTTGAATTGGGGACATAGAGGAACAAGAGATAGAAATGAAGCTTACTTATCTGTTCCTTCTAAGATATATAAAACAGATTTTTTCCCTCCTATTGGGGAAGTGTTTTCTTTGATTACTGATGATAACAAAACGATTCTATGTGTTATAGCACAAGAAAATGGAAAAGCCATTCAATCAACACAAAATAACAGTTACATGGGGGAATATTTTAGGAACAGACTTGGTTTGGCTAGTGGGCAATACGTTACCAAGGAAGATTTACTTAAGTATGGGCGTACAGATGTGGAGATATCTAAAATTGATGATAACACTTATAGCCTAGATTTCAGTCCTTATTCTTAAAAATAAAAAGAGCTTTACATATTTCCCCCATATAAACTATGGGGTTTTTTATTTGAGCAAGATTCCGATTCCATCCATAAAACATCAAACCTCTCACATAAATGGGAGGTTTATTATATTAAAATTTCCCTAAAAATTTTTATATGTAAACTCTTTTAGAGTATTAAATAAAAAGCCCGATGAAGGGCTAGTGTTCACAAAGACTAATTAAGTAACATTAAAAATTGGTAAAACTCTCTTTAGATGGGAAAGATTAAACTAGCTGGTTATTCTTTTTTATTTCGAATACTTGTTAGTTGATTGACGATTTCAGCTTGTTTTTTTTCCTTTTCATTCTCCATATCAGCAATTACCTTTTCAATACGGTGCATTAAATTTTCATGTTCTTGTTCCTTTTTCTTCTCTTCAAGTACATTCTTTTTCATATTAGCTAAGTCATGCTTGAATGCTATATAAATTATGATTCCAAGTCTAAATGAACATAAAATCATATAAATAATAAATAAAACATGAAACAAGATTAAATAAAACCCGGGAATATTTTTAGGGTTTAGTCCGATTGTTGTAAGCAATGACAAAATAATATATCCAAATGCTCCACAGAACGAATTTCTAATATATAAGACAATTTTATTAAAATTTCCCTGAGTTAAATTGGTTATTGTTGAATTTTTATTTAACGTTGTTAAAAGTGTGAATACAGTAAAATATATTCCAATAAAAATGGATGCTATAGTCAATAATGTTCCTTGAATGTTAATAACATCAGAACCTACTGTAGTGACAAACCACTTGTTCAAATTAACTAATCCAAATTGATTAGAATAAGCTAATATGAGATGATTAATTACTAAAAATAATATGATGATTGATAACAATACTTTGATAAAATACTCTTCGAAAAATGAAAATATTTTATCGTATCGTTTGTTCATTTATCACTCCTCCTGTATATCATTATTATATACAAGTTCAGGAAGTTCAATAGCAAACTTTTCATAATTATGATGAGCACTATTACCTGGTTGCGCTTCGGCGTAATACTCTTCTACGGTTTGGTCTGATATTAATCTCCAAGATGCGTTGTCGTCAACATCTAAAATGCTTTTTAATACTCCATCGTTTTTTAAATCGATTTTTTCAATATCGTGTGTAGTTGGACTTACATATCTTACCTTTATGCTATCAAATATTGAACTCTCCCAATTTAATGCGGCAATTAGTTCAATCAATGATTTTGCATCAATTACATCTTTTCTGAAGTGACCATTACCAAATATAATTGTAGCTGTGTTTGCTCCAAAATCGTTATGTGAATTAATAGCATCTTTAAGTAAGTCGCCTGTTATACTATCAAAATGGGTATTATTCTTAAAAACTGTGCGATCTGCTGTAGTTAAATCAAGCTTAAATTCAATTGCACGAATTGATTGGGAATCCTGTACATCACTGAATCCTAAGCGAGATTCAACAGGGATAAATTCTACAGTCCAATTATCATTTTCTTTAGAGGGTAAAAAGGAATCTAAATAGATTTCAATTGCTTTTTTTCGAGCACCTGAATTACTATATTCAATAGCAACTAAGTAAGAATTGGGAAAAAACACAACTGAAGTTGCCTCTAAGACATCATCTATTATTTCCTCTATTCTATCTGTTCCTCTGTTACCTAAATAAGGTTTGTTAGAACGATATTTTGCGATAACCGTTTTTCTTATTCTATAATCATGTGGTTGCCCATTAGAGTTATTAGTATCAGGTGCTTCACTACTTATCATACAGATGTTTCCTACTTTTTTAATTGATTTAAATCTTCTTCTAGCATCAACTTTGTAAATTTTATCAATTAAATCATGCATTTTTATGTCTGTATAATTGTTATTATGTTTAATAAAGCAGTTATAATAATAGATAGTTTTACTCATTAAATAATTCCCCCATTAGATTTATATAATAGATTTTTTGGTGTGATGAGTAGAGAGTATAGAATAGCTCTTAGGTTTTTGAACGCTGTTCACGCGATTAATTACGTATAATCAATACATAAGCTAACTTAACGCTCAGATGCCCTATAACCAGCCTTTTGGGCCTGGGCTTCGGTGCAAAACCATACGATGTTATCCCATGTGCGATCATAGTAAGCGTCACCTGGGAGATGATAGATTTTACTGTTAGCATTCCCTTTTATTTTTCCTTCACATTTCAAGTTGCTTTCTTGATCATCAGAAGGATCATTTTCAAATGGCTTGAAATGTGATGATGTGTTTGTATTTGTAGCTGAAGACTGCGTGGTGTTCTCACCACAAGCTGATAATAGCGCTATCATTATAAAAACAAAAAATAATAATGTTACCTTTTTCAAAAGGTAATCCCCCCATAAAAATTCTATTTATATAAATTTCCGAGTGAATATACGAGCTTTTATTTTATAAATTTGTGAACAACCTGCAATAATTCATTTTTATAATTAGCAATTTCTGATACCTCATTAATTTTATAGACTGTCTTATCGTCATCGTTCATCTGTATATATTTATGATTAGGGTTATTTAAACCCAAGCGACAAACCCATTTCCTAATATTGTCGTCAATCAATATATTAAAATAGCTCAGGTTATCTCTATAAAATATACGATCTTGATCAATTATGGTGTTGAGAATCAATTTGACATACACATAACCTTCGATTTCTTCTTCTGTTGTTATAATTTGCGGTGTATCCTCAGTGTTATCGTTACCTTCTGGATCATCATTGTTGGTGTTCTGTGGTTCATCGTTTTTAGTCGTATTTAAAGCTGCTTGAAGTTTGTCATTAACTTGTTCATTGATAAATTGTTTCATAGATTTTTTCACAATATCTTTAAAGTGTTCAATGACATTTTTAGTTTTCTTTCCGGAGTAAATATCAGCTAATAGAAAATAAACGAATTCATCAGAAGGGTTGTCAATTTCACGTTCAAGCAACTGTTTTATTTCATTGCTATATTTTAGTTCGGAAGCAGTATCTAAAATTTTATTAACATCAAAAGTATTCTTTTTGAATTTATATAATTCATGAACTTTGTTTTCTTTTAAATCCAAGAGATTAAAAATGAAAAATGGTTTTTCATCCATTTTATTTGTTTCATCTAAATCTGTATAAAATCTATATTCTTCTCCGTTAGTAAGAATCGCAAACTTAACTGAAGTTGTCCCAAAATATCTAAAAAGTTGAGAATCATGTTTTTTAAGATCATCTGTGATGGATTTTGCCTCTATGAGGATTAGAGGTTGTCCATCTTTTAAAATGGCATAATCAACTTTTTCTCCTTTTTTAATACCAACATCTGCAGTAAACTCTGGAAAGAATTCATTTGGATTAAAAACGTCATATCCTAGTAGCTGAAAAAAGGGCATGATGACACTCGTTTTGGTTGATTCTTCGTTATGGATATTATCAATAATAGACTCTAATCTTTTTGATAGTGCTTTGGTTTTTTCCATAAATTCATCCATTATTCTTCCCCCATAAAATTTTTTATATATGTAAACTCTTTTGAGTGAACATCAACATCTTATATCCCTAACAATTGCTTTTTCTTAGCATCAAACTCTTCTTGAGTGATGGCACCCATATCAAGGAGTTCTTTAAATTTTTTTATTTCGTCAGCATCACTTGTAGCAGCAATCTGGCTGGAACTATCGTTTGTTTGGTTTAATTTCTCAAGTTCCCTATTTATTGCATCTATCATAGGTTTAATAGTTTTTTTTGATACATTTTTTATAAGCATTTGTGCTGATCCGTGGTATATATGGATTTCACCGAATATCATTCCTGTTTTGAATGAAATTGAATTAATTTTGTCATGTGTTATTTCTACTTGTTTAATTCCATAAAGCATTCCTTTATCAATGAACAAAACTCTAGCACTTGTACAAACAATTAACCATGTATTGCCGTCCATCAAACCACTTGTGGCATACATAACTTCTTCATTCTCTTTTAATATTTTTGGAAGTTCTTTTACTTCTTTTTTTGTACCGAATAAATCAGTAATTCCTATTTCATTGAAACGCTCCATTAGTTGTTCATAGTTCATTTTCTATCACCTCATATGTACGGTTGTTTCTCATTTTTAATATATTCAATAGCTACTAAAAATGCAAATAAAACTCCTATTTTAGCAAGTGTTATCAGTGTTTTTAATAGTATTAATAAGATCGTGCGGCTTCAGTTGAAATCAAAGTAATAAAACCTTTTAAAATGGAAATATTCTTTGGTTTCTAGATAGTGCTTAACCCTCTTTAGTATTAATATCGAGCAGAAATGTTAATTTTTTAATAGAATATCTATTTTTAGAAAGGTAGTGCTGATAGAATTTCCTTTACGCGGCTATTATTATTTTTGGTAATGATTGCTAAATTGTCATCCCTGATATATTGTTCCTTCTATGACTGGGGAACATGGATTTAGGAAAGGGGTGCCCTAGTAAAGGCTGTTTAGTTGTGAGAGTATCCTTGTCTAAGATAAATGATTTGAATTGAAGTGAACTTCAAGGTTTATAATAATGGTATATGTGTAATATAGATTAAGGAGAGGATACCATGCCAAAAAAAGTAACAGCAGGTCGTGACCAGTTAGGTAGTTTTGCTCCTAAATTTGCTGAATTAAATGATGATGTGTTATTTGGTCAAATTTGGAGTCGTGAAGATGAATTAGTGGCACGTGACCGTAGCTTAATTACCATTACGTCTTTAATATCCATGGGGGCGTTTGAACAACTTCCCTTTCACATGATGACAGCAAAAAATAATGGTTTAACTAGGGAAGAAGTTTCAGAAGTCATTACACAGCTTGCGTTCTATGTTGGGTGGCCAAAAGCTTGGAGTGCATTTGCTGTAGCAAAAGACGTTTACGAAGGTAAAGCCTAATAGTATTTGTTATTTGTTGTGACCTACGACTTCACATTGAGTCTATCGTACATATCTCGTCTACCTAGAGAAAATCAAAACAAAACGCCTCATTCCTTTATATCGGAACGAGGTATTTATCTATAAATCATGATAACTATTAGAGGTTAACAGTACCCATAGAAGCTTCATTATAACGGGTGCCGTGCACGGCGCTCTCTGGACTGACTGCTTCAATTTGTGCTAGGTCTTCTTTAGTCAATTCAACGTTTATGGCTGCCACATTTTCTTCGAGGTATTTTATCCGTTTCGTACCTGGAATGGGCAACGCACCGTTAGTTATTGTCCAAGCGAGTGCGAGTTGGGCAACTGTACAATTCTTTTCTTTGGCAATGTCTTGAAGTTTATTCACGATAGCAACATTTTTTTGAAAGTTATCACCCTGGAAGCGTGGCAAACGTCTACGAAAGTCGTTAGGTCCAAAGTCTTCAAATGTGCGCAGCTCGCCAGAAATGAAGCCTCTGCTTAGTGGACTGTATGCTACAAGTGTTATTCCTAATTCTTTTACAGTTGGAAAAATGTCTTCTTCAATGTCACGACTCCAAAGAGAATATTCCGTTTGTACTGCGGAAATAGGATGAACCGCATGTGCCCGACGAATGGTAGCTGCTCCTGCTTCAGAAAGACCTAGATAACGGACTTTCCCTGCTTTGACGAGATCGGACATGGCTCCCACTGTTTCTTCGATGGGGACATTAGGATCAACGCGATGCTGATAGTATAAATCAATATAATCAAGACCTAAGCGTCGTAAGCTTGCGTCGATGGCCTTCTTTACGTAATCTGGGTGACCTGTGACTGACTCAAAATTGGGTCCGAATGAAAATTTAGTTGCGACAACAGCCTTTTCTCGTCGCCCAGCTAATGCTTTACCAAGCAATTCTTCGTTATGACCGTTACCATAAACGTCAGCGCTGTCTAACAAAGTCACGCCAAGCTCCATAGCACGGTGTATGGTTTTAGTGGACTCTTCGTCATTTGTATTCCCGTAAAGTCCTGGGGACATCCCCATGAGACCCAATCCAATAGATGAAACATCTAAATCACTATGACCTAATCTTCTTGTTTTCATTGTATGAACCCTCTTTCAAACAAATAGTTAAGTGCGTAATTAATGTACCATGTATTTCAATTCAATGAAACAAAAAGGAACTCAGCTAACAAGCTTGCCGAGATTGCGGAAGTGTTGGGTGTTGAGATTATTGAGTTGTATAAAAAGGTTTAACCATCATTCAACAGAATAAAAAAATTATTTATAAAATTTATTTAATGGTACATGTAGAATTCCCCCCATATTTTGTTTGATATCTTCTATAATTAATAGAGGGGTTTTTATTTTATTTTGCTTATGGGGGCATATCGTGATTTTTATGGTGACGAAGATAAGAATAATTGATGAAACCCTCTTAATTACTATATTGAATATGAAATATATAAAATTGGTGTTACAAATTATAGAAAGAGGTGATTTTAATTCAATGCAACATCTTAATGTTAGTTTGTCTATCCCTATTCCTGATGATTATGTGGTGATTAAGAAAGTTGAATTAGAGGAATTACAGAAAGAAAAGTTATCGGGTGTTTTTTGGAGTATGAAAGACCTTGAAAACCGCATTAATAAAAAAGTCGATTGGATAAAAGATAATATTCTTTATCCGTCAAGATTTCGTAGATTGCTAGATAGTGATAACGGAGGATGTGTTTTTTATCCTAGAAGCAAGGGTCAAAATTGGTCATTCCAAGCAAATAGGATGTCTGAATTTCTTGATAAATATTTCAGTCAAATATTTAATTCATAAATTTATTTTTTATCAAAGGATCATTTAAATGTTTAAAATTGAAATCAACGAAAAAGAGGCTAAAGAGCTTTTCTTTCAAAAAGTCGAAGAAAAACTTAAGCACTTCGATGCCGATCTTGTTTTTTGGGATAGCAATGAATTAAAACGACGTACATGTTTGAGTTGGAATACTATCCAAAAAGAATTCTTACTTCATTGGTTAAAAAATAGAAGATAATTAATAAAAAAATAACACCTCTTCAAAGAGGTGTTAAATAATTTTTGATGCCAAAGTGATGCCTTAAACCGTATAAATACACATAATCTAATATATTTTTTTGAAAAAATTAAGTATATAATATTGTTTTTTAGACGTTTATAAAGGCTAATATAATTACATATATGTGGATAATGGCAGTGTTTTTTATTATTGCTCTGATTAATCCATTTCTTTTATTCATCAGCAGTAAGATTAAAAGTAACATTTTGTACTTCTTAATCGTGGTTGGTGCTTATGTTTTTTACAGTGTGATTTTATTTGTTTATGATTCATTTTCTGAGGGTATTTTTAAGCACGTATTTGAATACTACATTGCCTTTGGATTGGGATATTCATTAGTGGCGGCGATAGGAGTAAGACTGTTTAAAATCCATAAAAGTCACTTAATTATCTTATCAGGGTTGTCCTTATTCATTTATGTTGTGCTTATGATTTATCATGGTTTTGCACCAACTCAAGAATTCAAGTATCCACCAACGCTCTATTATTTTTCATATGGATTATTTGTTAGCTTTCTCTTATTTTATGTATTAAGTTTTAATAAAATGAGGCGTGTTTTTGATATTAAGCCAGTTTCATGGCTTTCAACCCATTCATTAACCTTATATTATTATCATACAATACCTATTTTTATTTTGAAGTTGTTTGCGGGTAGATTACCGATGATTGATTCAAACTTTGTGACTAGATTTATCTTTTTGTTTGTTCCGGCGCTATTATTGGTATTTCTTCATAATGGGATTAAAAGAACAATAATGAATGCTAAGTAGAGAATGTCATTTTAATGGGGGTCCTCAATGGGCTTCTTTTTTTATGCTTATAAGGGAGTGATGTATGATGTATGGATACATATTAGCCCAATGAAAATGAATAGATCATTTAAGAAGTGAGTTAAGGGGAAACTGTCCAGGCAGTCACTTCATATGCTTTATCGAGGTGACCTTATATGCATATAGAGATAATCGAAGGAAATTCTACTGACAAAATAAGAAGGGCTTGCTATGATTATCTAAAGGATAAATATAGGAGGGAAGTGCTTAATGATAGCCATCTATGTAAGAGTATCAACGGACGAACAAGCAAAAAAAGGATACAGCTTACAAGACCAATTGCGCCAATGTCGCCAAAAGGCTGGAATTGATGCTGAAATCATAGAATATGTTGATGATGGACATTCGGGTGAGTTTCTTGAAAGACCACAGTTAATGAAACTACGCGATGATGTTAAGGCAGGATTGATTGAAAAGGTCATCATATATGATCCTGATCGTTTCTCACGTAAATTAATGAATCAACTGATTGTCACTGAAGAAATAGAAAAAAATGCCGAACTTGTCTTTGTTAATTCAGACTATCAGAAAACACCTGAGGGGATGCTTTTTTACCAAATACGTGGGTCTGTTGCTGAATTTGAAAAAGCTAAAATCAATGAGCGTATGAGCCGCGGCCGTCGGCAAAAGGCGAGAGAGGGAAAGGTTCTTAGGGATTTTAAAATTTATGGTTATGGCTATAATAAAGAGAAATCCCAAATGATCATCGAAGAAAACGAAGCCGAAGTTATCCAACTCATTTTTGATTTGTTCACTCGTCCAAATGGTCGGGTACAGGGGATTAATGGCATTGCTCATTACTTAACGGATCGCAAAATACCTACTAAGCGCGGAGCTAAAGTATGGCACCGTCAAGTGGTGCGCCAAATCCTCATGCATGAAGCCTATACCGGCACTTTCTATCAAAACAGATGGAATACAGAGGGAATGTTAGGTAACAAATATAAACCAAAAGAAGATAGGGTATCAATGAAGGAACGTCCGAGAGAAGAATGGATTGAGATTAAATGTCCAGTTATCATTGACAAAACCACATTTGATTATGCCCAAAAACTTTTGGGGGAATCTAGGAGACGTTGGGCAAAAAAGTCAAAGAATCACTATTTATTAAGTGGTCTTTTAAGATGTGCAGATTGCGGGAACACCATGACGGGAAGACTCCAAAAGAATTGGGGGAAATACGAACGGGAATATTCCGATGTTAAAAGTACTGCAGGAGCAAAATATTCAGGTTGTGGTCGTCGAATCAAAGCTGCTGCTATAGAAAAAGAGGTTTGGGAAACGATCAGGTCTTGGTTAGATAATCCGACAGAGATAGCAGTAGCTGCTGAAAGCCAAGACGATGAGTCGACTTTTAATTTTGAAGAAGCTGAAATAGCAAGATTGGAAAAAGAGATTGAGAAAGCACGGGGTGGCCGTAAAAAGTTGCTAAAGCTTTTTGCTTCAGATCCGGATATGCCAGAAGAAGAAATCCGAGAATCCATTCGTGACCTTAAAACACAGGAAGACGAATTGAATGAAACGTTGAACGAAGTGAAAATGGCTCAGGAACAAATGAAGCAAACGTCGTATAGCGCCAACTTACTTTCAGAAGCAATGGATTATTATCGTGATAAAGGTGTAGATGATTTGACCTTTGAAGATAAGCAAGAATTGATTAGGATAATTGTTAAGGAAATACGTGTTTTTGATGATAGAATTAAAATTCACAATTTTTGACGTATATATAATGACATTAGAATTGAGATTCTTATGCACCTTAGAGGCATGAAAAAAACAAGTAAGGACGTTTCCCTCAATGATCCCATAGGTCAGGATAAAGAGGGGAATGAATTCTCTTCAATAGGTTATCTGTATATAATCTGTATGCGTTATTTTAGGATAGAGCGTCAGTTCAAAGTCGTCCCTGAGCTGATGTTTTTCTTTTTTATAAACAGCTTTTTTCAATACAGATTTAAGCAATGCATTTTTCTTTTTGGGATCGTCTGTTTTTGTGTATAAGTCTAGGACACGTTCAATTTTCGGTATAATGTCTGCATGTGCTTGTTGGCGTTCAATTTCCAGCTGTAATTCCTTCTGAGTATTTTCTATGGACATGAGTGTTTGTTCAATTCGTTCAGCAAGATGAGTGGACCTTTCTAAAAAGGTGTCTTTGTCATAGATTTGTCGTTCTAGTAAGTCATACAGATTTTCTTTTTGATGTTTTAGTTCTTCAAGCTCTTTAGTGAGGGAAGCTAAGGCATGTTTTTTTATTGTGATTTCATCTATTAATGATTCAGGCTGTGTGTTTTTCTCCCATTGAGCTTTATAATTGTCTAGCCAATCTCGCAAACCGTTCAACAGTTTTGTTTCAACAAGCGCAAAATTGGATGCTTTACTTTGGCAACGTGGTTGTCTATAGCATTTAATATGAGGCGCTTGCTTCGTATAGGGACGATAAACCATTGATGCGCCACAGTGACCACATTTAATGAGTCCTGCTAAAGGGTTGGTCAGGCCTCTTTCTAGTTGATAGGGGACATGGTATTTACTCTTGAGAACCTCTTGAGCTTTTTGAAATATAGTCAGTGATATGAGGGGTTCATGCTTGCCTTTGATGTCAATCCATTCTTGCTGTGGTCTTGTTCTTGTATCCTTGGCTTTACCCGGTTTGGTGGACTTCTTAATTTCTTTACGTTTCCATTGGATGCGGCCTGCATATGTTGGGTTTTTGAGTATGTGTAGTACCGAATGACCTTGCCAATCTCGATCCTTTGCCGTTTTTTTACCCATAGCATTTAAGCGATTGGCAATTTCATTAGCACCTATCCTCTTGTTGATATCACTGTTGGTGTACCATTCGAATATCCACTTCACAATGTTGGCTTGCTCATGGTGGGGCTCAAGCGTTCTACCATCATTTAACTCCTTAATACGATAGCCAAAAGGAGGATATGTAGAAATGTAATTGCCCTCCTCAATGGATCGTATACGCCCACGCTGCATACGACGGGTAATAAGCTTGAGTTCTCGGCGTGCCATAAATGTCTCAAACTCACTGTATTCCTCGTCAAATTCGTCATTAAGGTCATAAATTTTGCGTGGCGTGATTATCTGTGTTTTAGATTTCTTAAAGGTTTCTAGAATCAAACCTTGATCCTGCATATTCCCACGTCCTAAACGATCGAGATCCATACATAAAACAGCTTCGTATTTTCCCTTGTCAACATCCTCCAGCAGCTTGAGCATTTGGGGACGGTGTATAATGGTTTCTCCAGAAACAATCTCCTCATAAATGTGAATGATATGAAACTGTTTTTGTTTCGATAGCTCCATCAGTTCTTTTTTATGCTTAGATAAGGTTTCGCCTTCGCCCCTGGCTTCGGCATCTAAGTCTGCTCTTGATTTTCTCAGATATAGTGCGATACGCTCCATGAAATCACCTCACTTTATTTTATACTTTGAAATCATCGGAAATACCTTTTGGGAATACATGTTCTTTTGTGATGTAAAAAAGAGCACACAGCATCCGCATCCTATTAAAACAAAGCAATCTCGTTTAAAGGTTGTCCAGCTTGGTCATTTGCATACAGATGTATCAAGGGGGAGTGCATCATGAATGAACAAAATGACGAGATAGCTATTACTTATGAATATGGGAAAACGAAGGTGCATATTGTTGCTCCGCCATATGACCCGGAACAGGAAGAAAAGGCTATTGAAGAGATGCACAACGCTGGCTGGGCAATTATAAATGAACTTGTTCAAAAAGGTGAAGACGTCTAATTCACCATAGCTCAATACTGCGCAGCATGCTTAATTAGCATACTACTATAACACTAAGGGGCAACGATGATATATGGCTCAACATTAACAGCCAGACATATATGGAGTAAGTGGAAATTGCAGCAGAAACTCACTATGCCATCCCCCCTTTAGTGTAAATACAACTAGACTATCTTGACTGTTTCTTAGAGACAGCGGTTAAGATGATAGATGGCGTAGCTATTCCTTAGGAAAATCTAGAATCTTTAACGTAAAAATAGAGGAACCAGACCGCATGATTTTGTTCGTCTTTACTTACCCGGGTAATATGTATGTGATGTGCCTAATAGCTTGACTAGTAAATTTATCATTGATTAACCCTTCAAAAATTATTCCAGGGCAAAAAATGAGAATTAAATAATCTATGAGTATAATTAGCGATTTTGTCCATTTCGTAGAGAGAGAATGGCTCATAAAATATTGGTAGCTATGGCTTATTATTTGTGCCATGGCTACCCTTATAATTAAAATTAAAAGAATATAGAAGAGGGGGTTTATGGTGGAGTAGCATATCATTGAGGCAGTTTGGGTGGCACTAGGTGTCATTGGCATAGGTTTACTAGGTTATGTTGCACATGCACTTGTTAAATTTATTATCAGTCATCATCTGGATTTTTTGGCTCGACAAGCTGTGGAATTTGCGGAATATGATTATAAACATCTTCATGTAGATACGAAGATTAACTATGCTTGCGAGTGGGTTTCAGCACGTTTAAAACATTATCGTATAAAAATTGACGAAGAGGAAATAGAGGGTGTTAGTAGATCAGCCTATATCCGTTTTAAAAAAGACGCAGAGAAAGAGCTGAAGGAAGCCTAATTGAAAGGCGGTAAGGTGATGCTTTTCATAGGAGGATTAGTTTCAGGTCTCCTGTTATGTTATATTTTAGTATTAGTGTATATCAATTTATAATTTTAATAAATTGTAAGCATGATTATCGCTCCTTACTCAATCAGGGGCTTGTTGTTTACGTAGAAATCACTCACAAATAAAAAAACCTTTCACTAAAGCATGGGAGATTTATTACTGTTAGCTCGAAAAATCAAAAGAAACGCCTCGTTGTTTTATATCTAAACGAGGCGTTGATCTATGAATCATTATGGCAATTATAGGTTAATCATACTCATGGAGGCGTCATTATAACGGGTACCATGTGCAACGTTCTTTGGACTGACTTTTTCAATTTGTGCTAGGTCTTCTTCGGTTAATTCAATATTTATGGCTGCCGCATTTTCTTCGAGGAATTTTATCCGTTTCGTACCTGGAATGGGCACTGCGCCTTTAGCTACTGTCCACGCTAATGCCAGCTGAGAAACTGTACAGTTCTTTTCTCTAGAAATTTCTTGTAATTTGTCCACGATGTCAATGTTTTTTTGAAAGTTATCTCCTTGGAAACGTGGGAAAATTCTGCGTCTGTCATCAGGGGCAAGGTCTTCAAATGTGCGCAGTTCTCCAGAAATAAAGCCTCTGCTTAGGGGACTGTATGCCACATGAGTAATGTCAAGTTCTCTTATAGTAGGAAGAATGTCGTCCTCAATGTCACGACTCCAGAGAGAGTATTCTGTTTGGAGGGCGGAGATAGGATGAACGGCATGTGCACGGCGAATAGTAGCTGATCCAGCTTCAGAAAGACCTAGATAACGGACTTTCCCTGCTTTGACGAGATCGGACATGGCTCCCACCGTCTCTTCGATTGGGACATTAGGGTCGACCCGATGTTGATAATATAAATCGATATGATTAATACCTAAGCGTTTTAGGCTAGCGTCGATTGCCTTTTTTACGTAATCGGGGTGACCATTGATGGACTCAAAATTATGTCCGAAGGCAAATTTACTAGCGACAATAGCTTGTTCACGTCGTCCGGCTAGGGCTTTGCCAAGCAGTTCTTCATTATGTCCGTTACCATAAGAGTCAGCTGTGTCTAGCAAAGTCACGCCGAGCTCCATAGCACGATGTATCGTTTTAATTGACTCTTCGTCATTGGTGGCACCATAAATATTGGGGGACATCCCCATGAGACCTAAACCAATAGCTGAAACGTCTAAATCACTATGACCTAATCTTCTTGTTTTCATTTTGCGTGCCTCTCTTTCAAATGAATGATTAAATTTCGTAGTCAATGTACCATATATTTCAAACGAATAAAACAAAAAAGACTTGAGATGACGGGGGAAATTGGGAGTATAAAGGGATGTAGAATTTTCCCCATATTTTGTTTAAACCTCTCCCATAATGATCTAGAGGGATTTTTAGGAATAGTGTGTATCTATTGAAACAAATTATAGACACCCGGTCAAAACATCCGGATGTCCAATCGTTTTTAATCAGTGTAGTTTGATGGGTAATTGTTGAAGTCCACGGACTATAAATCCTGAACGCCATTGTAGTGCACTAGATTCAACAGTCAATTGTAGGTGGGGGTAATATTCCAGTAATTTGAGAATGGCAATTCGTCCTTCTAATCGAGCAAGAGGCGCTCCTAAGCAATGATGGATGCCTTTTCCAAATGCTAAATGCTGGTTATATTTTCTTGTAATATCAAGGGTTTCTGGATCTTGAAAGTGCTTGGAGTCATGGTTGGCGGAATCCAACGCAATGAAGACCAGATCCCCTTTGGAGATATAGTGGTTATAAAATGTCAAATCTTCAGCAGCCCATCGTGTGGTCGTAAACTCTACTGGTCCCTCATAACGAAGTATTTCTTCGATAGCTGAATCAATCAGTGTAGGGTCTTTAACTAGTTTATCTAATTGTTCAGGATGCTGTAATAAGGCATAGACACCGTTACCTATGAGATTGATTGTTGTTTCATGACCACCAACGATTAATACAAAGATCAGCGAGCGAATTTCTTCCTTAGTTAATTGTTCACCCTGTTCGTTTGCTTCAATGAAGTGGCTGATTAAATCATCCGCTAAGTGACGTTTCTTATAGTCGATGCAATCATCTATATAATTTGAAAATGCCTCCATTAAAGGGAAGATTTCTTTAATTTGTTCCGGATTATTGGCAGAGTCTACAAAAGCATCTGACCACACGCGAAATTTATCACGATCCTCAGGCGGAATGCCCAGCAGCTCACAAATGACAATGATGGGCAGCGGGAAAGCGAATGCTTCGATGAGGTCAACCTCTTTTTGTCCTTTTAGTTGATCCAGCAATTCATTAGCAATGATCTCAATTTTAGGTTGTAAATTGGCAATTATGCGTGGAGTAAAGGCTTTTTGAGCTAGATTACGTAGGCGGCGATGATCAGGCGGATCGGCGTTAAGCATGTTCTGAAGAAAAAATTTGTGTTGATAAGTCTTTGATTCTTTGGATGTTTGCTCATCATTTTCATCTGAGAGTTTGGAGGCATCTTTAATAAAACGTGCTTCTTTCAGTGCAGCGATTCCTGCTTCATAGTTGAAAATCATCCAAGCCGGTTGTCCATCAGGCATGACCGTGTGCTCAATAGGGCTGTGTTCTCTGAAATGTTGAAAAGTGGGATAAGGATTTTGAATAAATGATTCGGACCAGACAACATCAGAAAGGTTTTCTTGTTTTTTGACCATTGTTTTGTCTCCTCTTCACATTAATTTATGTATTCCTCAGGCAAGGATGCGCGATTCTTAACCGGTCCAAACAGTTGTGGTAGTTAGCCTTGTATTCACAATATAAACTGTTTTTAAAATTATTACAATTTTTATCTTTTTTGGTTGATTTTTGAGAATAAAAGAGAACTAACGGATAATAGGTTAACGGAAATGAAATTAGTCTAATCGATGTTCTTAAGTCTAAGAGCAAAGATGTTATTGATGAAATTTCATTGCGAATGGAAAAACAAAAAATGTATGAATTTTTATACATTCTAGATGATCGGGAGAAA
>Ga0154006_1000247_pt1 | contig 18024 bp, 14 predicted proteins | sample TSFL090MetaG_FD_104747 | JGI IMG/M metagenome (GOLD analysis project Ga0154006, IMG submission 104747) | Attine ant fungus gardens microbial communities from Florida, USA - TSFL090 MetaG | ecosystem: Host-associated > Fungi > Mycelium > Unclassified | place: USA: Florida, Wakulla State Forest...
GAAGACGGCGAACGCCTTTCGCGTGGGCGCTGCATGCGCAACGCAACGCGAGATTCTAACATGCGCCCATCAGCCGCCAATTCGCCGCCCCCTCTATATGTAAACAGCAAAAATCGTGGCGACGACAACGGCACCCCGAACCGGTCGCGATCGCGCCCTTTCAAACGCCCGGGTTTACGCGCGGACCCGCCTCCCGCACGCGCGTAAACATTTGCGGCCTCCCGTGCAATTTTGCGGACACACTCTTGACAATTCCTGAAAGTTGCAGCAGGCCGGTGTTGCGCATGCACCACAAAGTTGAAGCGATCTTAGGGTGGGGAGGATTTTTTTTCGTAGGAAGGGAACGATATGGCAAAATGCCAACGCACTGAAAGTTAGACGCTGCTCGAAGTCTACACAGAGCGGCGCCGCGTTTTTTGTGCCGCACCAATGTTATACTTCGAGCAATGTATGACTTGTCACCGTCAACAGGCTCGCAGTAAACCTGCGGTAATCTCAATTTCGAGAGGAGAAATATGAATAAACTTTCAAAGCTCGCGTTCATTGCAGCTACCGCAGTTATGGCTGCATCCGCTTCGGCACAATCCGTGCCGGCGTCGCGTCAAGCCGTCAACGACAACTGGGTAAACGGCACGGGCGAATGGGTGTGGATGAACGGCACGAACGAGCTCTGCTGGCGTGACGCGTTCTGGACGCCGGCCACCGCCAACGCAAAGTGCGATGGCGCACTGGTCGCCCAGGCACCGCAGCCGCCGGTCGCTCCGGTCGCTCCGGCCATCACGAGCCAGAAGATCACGTACCAGGCCGACGCACTGTTCGACTTCGACAAGGCAACGCTCAAGCCGGCCGGCAAGCAGAAGCTGGACGAGCTCGCATCGAAGATCGAAGGCATGAACACGGAAGTGGTCGTCGCCACGGGCTACACGGACCGCATCGGTTCGGACAAGTACAACGACCGTCTGTCGCTGCGCCGTGCGCAAGCAGTCAAGTCGTACCTGGTCAGCAAGGGTGTCCCGGCCAACAAGATCTACACGGAAGGCAAGGGCAAGCGCAACCCGGTCACGACCGGCTGCAACCAGAAGAACCGCAAGCAACTGATCGCTTGCCTCGCACCGGACCGCCGCGTGGAAGTCGAAGTGGTCGGTACGCAAGAAGTCCAGAAGACGACCGTTCCGGCACAGTAAGCCGCGGTTTTCGACTGCTTCAAAGCCCCGCTCCGGCGGGGCTTTTTCTTTGACGCCCGTCCAGGCGCTCGCTGGCCTCGTCGTCCGCCCGCTTATATACTCGGGGCTGACGTACCGACGCACCGCCCTCCTTCCGTAGCCCGTTTGCCGACATGACCAACGCCGATCCGCACGAACTCCAGAAATTCAGCGACCTCGCCCATCGGTGGTGGGACCCGAATGCCGAATTCAAACCCCTGCACGACCTGAACCCGGTCCGGCTCGGCTGGATCGACGCGCATGCGCACCTGGCCGGCAAGCGCGCGCTCGATGTCGGCTGCGGCGGGGGCATCCTGTCCGAATCGATGGCCGGGCTCGGCGCGCAGGTCAAAGGCATCGACCTGTCGACCGAAGCGCTCGGCGTCGCCGATCTGCACAGCCTCGAAAGCGGGATCACGGTCGACTACGAGGCGATCGCCGCCGAAGCGATCGCCGAACGCGAGCCGGGCACCTACGACGTCGTCACGTGCATGGAGATGCTCGAGCACGTGCCGTCGCCGGCAGGCGTCGTCGCCGCGTGCGCGACGCTCGTGAAGCCGGGCGGCTGGGTGTTCTTCTCGACGCTGAACCGCAACCTGAAGTCCTACCTGTTCGCCGTCATCGGCGCGGAGTACATCGCGCAGATGCTGCCGAAGGGCACGCACGACTATGCGCGGTTCATCCGCCCGTCGGAACTGGCGAGCTTCGTGCGCGGGACCGACCTGCACATCGTCGAGATCAAGGGCATCACCTATCACCCGATCGGCAAGCGCTTCGCGCTGTCGAACGACACGGACATCAACTATCTCGTCGCGTGCCGCCGCGGCGCCTGACCATCCGACCGGCATGACGACTCCCCTTTCGACCGAGCGGATCGCACTCGACGCGCCGCGCCTGTTGCACTGCGATGCCGTGCTGTTCGACCTCGACGGCACGCTCGCCGACACGGCGCCCGATCTCGCCGCCGCCGTCAACAAGATGCAGCGCGTGCGCGGCCTGCCCGAAACGCCGCTCGACGTGCTGCGGCCGCTGGCATCGGCCGGCGCGCGCGGCCTGCTCGGCGGCGCATTCGGCATCAACCCGCAATCGCCCGGCTATGACGCGATGCGCGACGAATTCCTGGCCAATTACGCGTCGGACATCTGCGTGCACACGGCGCTGTTCCCCGGTATCGGCGACGCGCTCGATGAACTCGATGCGCGCGGCGTGCGCTGGGGCATCGTCACGAACAAGGCGATGCGCCTCACCGCGCCGCTCGCCAACCTGCTCGGCCTGACGCCGCGCGCGGCCTGCATCGTCGGGGGCGACACAACGCCGCACTCGAAGCCTCATCCGGCCCCGCTGCTGCATGCGGCCGAGCAAATGACGCTCGCGCCCGAGCGCATCGTCTATGTCGGCGACGATCTTCGCGACATCCAGGCCGGCAGCGCAGCGGGCATGGCGACGATCGCGGCCGCGTACGGCTACTGCGGCGACGGCGCCGCGCCGGCCGACTGGCAAGCACAACATCTCGTCGGCACGACGCAGGAACTGCGCGAACTGCTGCGCGATGTTGGGCTATAATGATTGATCTTATCCGCGGGGGCGACCTGGTTTCGACAGGGGTTGTGAAGCGGCTAGGGCATGTCGAGGACCCGTCACCTCGTTAATCAATGGGAAAATCGTAACTGCAAACGACGATACGTTCGCACTGGCAGCCTAACGGCCGCCGTCCTCTGCCTAGTTTACTGACGGGCTAGTGTCGCAAGACCGGTAGCAATACCGCCAGAGGTCATTTACGTCAGTTAAGCCCTGTCGGCGTCGCGACGCCAGGGTCGAAAACCTAGCGAATCGCCGTAGTGCAGCGTGTTCGTCCGCGTCGCTGCGGTTAAATCAAATGACTGAACTAAACATGTAGAACTAGTCGTGGAGCGCTTCTGGACGCGGGTTCGATTCCCGCCGCCTCCACCAAATTCCGCGCTTGACGCACGAACCCCGCACGACGCGAGTCTGCGGGGTTTTTTGTTGGCCGGACACGCCGCATCCCGATCCCCCCGAAAAAGCGCCCGGTCCCGGACGGGCCGGGCGGAATGCCGCCGGTGTTCCAGCGGCAGGAGGTGACGGAGGTTCGGTGTCGTCCGCGCGGAAATCGATCGCACCGAACGACCTTCTGCCCGGCACCGGGGCCCGCGACACGACGCGTCGTCGCGCCCTGCCCGCGGTCTCACCGGGCAATGCGCAGCTTAGCTGCCGCGATAGAGCGACTTCATTTCTTCAACGCTGGCCGGACGCACGCCGATCGCACGCGAACCCGCTGCCGATGCGCCCTGCACTTGCGCGCCATAGCCGCTGGCGTCGGCGCCTTGCGCCTGCGCGAGCGCGCTGCGTTGCTGTTCGGCAACCCGGGCGGTGGCAGCCTGGATCGCTTCCGGATAATGCGGATCTTCGCCGCTGGCGGTGTTGTAACCGGCCTGCTGGAGCTGAACCAGTTCGGCACGAACCTGGGCGCGGGTAAGTGCCGAGCCGGACTGCGCGAACGACACGACCGGAGCAACGAGAGCGGCAGCAACGACAACGGCTTGAACGAGCGACTTCATGATGACCTACCTCCAGATTTATCTGATTTCGCGGTGAACACCCGTTCATCGCTGACAAACCGAAGTTTATGTAGGTGGATGCTTAAGAATAAGGCAGCTTTCTGGAAGACATTCTTCCTGAATCTAGGGTTAACCCTAGATTCGCCTTCATCACGTGGTCACACCCCGGCACGACGCTCCACAAAACACGAGCCCCGCGAAGCAGCCAGCTTCACGGGGCTCGAGGCGACCGCGCGGCACGTTGCGGTCATTGATCAGACGCGTGCCGAAATCTGCGTCGGCACCGGCGCGCGGTGTATTTACTGCGTATCCATCGGGCACTTCAGGTTGCAGCCGTTCGGGTCACCCAGGTCGCCCTTGCGGCGCAGCGCCGACTTCTTGCCGCTCTGGTATTTCTGCGACGGGCTCGACGCCGCGAACGGCATCTGCGGATGCTCGTTCAGGCGAAACTGCTCGCTCAGGATCCCGCCAGGCACGCCCGGGGAATTCTGCGCAAGCGCAAACGGCGAAACAGCAATCAGAAGCCCCGCGGTCAACGCTGCCGCAGAGAGGGGAACGGAAAATTTCATGGCGGAATGACGCGTGAACGGCGTGCTTGTTGGAACGTTGATCAAGCGGCAAGCGTAGCGCAAATCCCCCGCTGCTGCAGCGCAGTTCGCGCGTGTCGCCATTACCGTGCATTGCCGCCGTCCGGGGCAGCCGCGCCGCTGCCGCCGGCAAGCCCTGCCGCGATGCCGGTCAGCGTCCCGCACGCGGCTGGATCATAGCCATCAAGATGCGCGACGCGTTCGACGAAGCGCGCGTCGCGCAGCAACGCCAGCACGCCGGCGAGCGGCCGCGAGTCGAGCCGCGCGCGTTCGCACGCGAAGTAATAGTCCTCATCGACGACCGGGATGAAATCGAGCCCGAAGTGATGGGCGGCCGGCTCGACGCCGAAGCCGAGATCGGCCATCCCGCTCGCGACGAACGCCGCGATCGCCGAATGCGTGAGTTCGGCCGACGCATAGCCGTCGATACGCTCGGGGTCGATGCCGATCGCGCGCAGCGCGAGATCGAGCAGCATGCGCGTGCCTGACCCCGGTTGCCGGTTGACGAAGCGGATGTCGTTGCGGGCGAGATCGGCGAGCCCGCGGACCTGCTTCGGGTTGCCGCGCGGCACGAACAGCCCCTGCTGGCGACGCGTCAGATGAATCAGTACGTGACGCGTGTCGTCGAGCCACGGCCGGTAGATCTGGGCACACTGCTCGCGGAACGCGCCGCGCGGCAGATGGAAGCCGGCCAGGTCGCATTCGCCGCGCGAAAGCGCCTGCACGGCTTCGACGCTCTCGCGATACTTGATGTCGACGGCTGCCTGCGCATCGACGAGCGCGGAGACGAGCGTCGCGACCGCATAGCCGTGCGATGCGTGGATGCGCACGGCGCCGTCACGCTGCGCGAGTCGCCGGTTCAGCTCACTCGCCACCTCGGCCGCCAGCGCGCGCAGGTTCCCGTCGAGACGGCTGCGCGCGAGGCGCTGCGCGTCGACGACGGCCTGCCCCAGTTCCGACAACGTCGATCCCTTGCCGCGGGCGGTCTCGATCAATTCGCCGCCGACGCACGATTCCAGCGCACGCAGCATGCCCCACGCGTGCCGATACGACAGCCCCTTCGCCTGCGCGGCTTGCGCGATGCTACCCGTGTCGGCCACGAGCTCCAGCAATGGAGCGACGTCCGACAGGCTCGCCGTGCGCCCCGCCGTGTCGCGTACGGTCAGATACGCGTCGCATTCGATTCGAATCAATTATGTACTCCGATTTCCTATTGCGACCGCGAAATCTTCCGCTTATCGTTGGTCAAAATCAATCAGAACGAAGTCCCGCTGCGCACTATATGCACTCCCGGCGCATATGAGACTTTGGAGGAGCATAACCGATGTCCCCGAATTCCCCTGCGCCCGACGCGCTCGTCGAGCGCCATGCGCGCGCCGGCCGCTCGCTCGTCGCGATCCTGCATGCGATCCAGGACGATGCCGGCTACGTGCCGGCGGGCTGCGTCGCGCCGCTCGCGAAGGCGCTGAACCTGTCGCGCGCGGAAGTCCACGGCGTGCTCACCTACTATCACCACTTCCGCACCGCGCCGCCCGCCCGCGTGACGATCCAGATGTGCCGCGCCGAGGCGTGCCGCAGCATGGGCTGCGAAGCGTTGGCCGCGCATGCGGAAGCCCGCACCGGTTGCCGGTTCGACGCCGCGCACGGCGATGGCGCCGCTGCGCACGCGCCGGGCGACGTCGCGCTCGAGTCGGTCTACTGCCTCGGGCTGTGCGCGCAATCGCCGTCGATGACGGTCAACGGCGTGCTGCACGCAAAGGTCACGCCGGAGAAGTTCGACGCATTGCTCGCCGACGCGGCCGCCCACACCCCGGAGGCCGCATGACGACCCGCATCTACGTTCCGCGCGATTCGTCCGCGCTGGCGCTCGGCGCCGATGCCCTCGCCGCCGCGATCGTCGCGGAAGCCGAGCGGCGCGGCGTCGCGGTCGAACTGATCCGCAACGGCTCGCGCGGTTTGCTGTGGCTCGAGCCGCTCGTCGAGGTCGGCACCGCCGCCGGACGCGTCGGCTACGCGAACCTGTCGGCCGCCGACGTGCCCGCCCTCTTCGACGCGAACTGGCTCGACGGCGGCACGCATCCGAGCGGCGTCGGCCTCGTCGATGCGCTGCCGTATCTCGCGCGCCAGCAGCGCCTCACGTTCGCGCGTATCGGCCTGACCGATCCGCTGTCGATCGACGACTACCTGAAGCACGACGGCCTCGCCGGCCTGAAGAACGCCCTCGCGCTCGACGGCGACGCCGCCTGCGAGACGCTGATCGAATCGGGGCTGCGCGGCCGTGGCGGCGCGGCCTTCCCGGCCGGCATCAAATGGCGCACGGTGCGGCAGGCCAGCGCGTCGCAGAAGTACATCGTCTGCAACGCGGACGAAGGCGATTCGGGCACGTTCTCTGATCGCCTGATCATGGAAAGCGACCCGTACTGCCTGATCGAAGGGATGATCATTGCAGGCATCGCGACGGGTGCGACGCTCGGCTACATCTACGTGCGCAGCGAATACCCGCACGCGATCGCCGCACTCGAAACCGCGATCGAGCGCGCCCGCGAAGCCGGCTGGCTCGGCGAGCACGTGCTCGGCTCCGCGCATGCGTTCGACCTGCACGTCGCGAAGGGTGCCGGTTCGTACGTGTGCGGCGAGGAAACGGCGCTGCTCGAATCGCTCGAAGGCAAGCGCGGCGTGGTGCGCGCGAAGCCGCCGCTGCCTGCGCTCGCCGGCCTGTTCGGCCAGCCGACCGTGATCAACAACGTGATCACGCTCGCGACCGCGCCGGTGATCTTCGCGCGCGGCGCCGCGTTCTATCGCGACTACGGGATGGGCCGTTCGCGCGGCACGCTGCCGTTCCAGCTCGCAGGCAACATTCGCCACGGCGGCCTCGTCGAGCTCGCGTTCGGCGTCACGCTGCGCGAGCTGCTGTTCGACTACGGCGGCGGCACGGCCAGCGGCCGGCCCGCGCGCGCCGCTCAGGTCGGTGGCCCGCTCGGCACCTATCTGCCCGAACATCAGTGGGACGTGCCGCTCGACTACGAGGCGTACACGGCAATCGGCGCGGTTGTCGGCCACGGCGGCATCGTGCTGCACGACGACACGTCGAATCTCGCCGAGCTTGCCGAATACGCGATGAAGTTCTGCGCGATCGAATCGTGCGGCAAGTGCACGCCGTGCCGGATCGGCTCGACGCGCGGCGTCGAGACGATCGCGCGGATTCGCGAAGGCGATACGTCGGAGCGGCAGGTCACGCTGCTGCGCGATCTGTGCGACACGATGCTCGCCGGCTCGCTGTGCGCGATGGGCGGGATGACGCCGTATCCGGTGCTGTCCGCGCTCGACCATTTCCCCGAAGATTTCGGGCTCGCCGACGGCAAGCAAGCCGCGGCGGGTCCGGTCAAGGCTGTGGCCTGACCCAGAAGGAGCCCTGCATGTCCCTCGACACGAACAACGTCCGCCAAGGCGGCTGCGGCTCGGGCCAATGCGCGTGCAAGAGCGCCGCACAGGCGCGCGCATTCGATCCGTTCGACGAAACCGACTACGGCACGCCGCAACGGCATGCCGATACCGACGTCACGCTCGAAATCGACGGCCAGCCGGTCACGGTGCCGGCCGGCACGTCGGTGATGCGCGCCGCGATCGAAGCCGGCGTCAATGTGCCCAAGCTGTGCGCGACCGATTCGCTCGAGCCGTTCGGCTCGTGCCGTCTGTGCCTCGTCGAGATCGAAGGCCGGCGCGGTTACCCCGCATCGTGCACGACGCCCGCCGAAGCCGGGATGAAGGTGCGCACGCAGTCGGACCGGCTGCAGTCGCTGCGCCGCAACGTGATGGAGCTGTACATCTCCGACCACCCGCTCGACTGCCTCACCTGCCCTGCCAACGGCGACTGCGAACTGCAGGACATGGCCGGGGTGGTGGGCTTGCGCGAAGTACGTTACGGCAACGACTGCGCAAACCACCTGCGCGAGCAGAAGGACGAATCGAATCCGTACTTCACCTACGATCCGTCGAAGTGCATCGTCTGCAACCGCTGCGTGCGCGCGTGCGAGGAAACGCAAGGCACGTTCGCGCTGACGATCGCCGCGCGCGGTTTCGAATCGCGCGTCGCCGCCGGCGAGAGCGAATCGTTCATGGCATCGGAATGCGTATCGTGCGGCGCGTGCGTCGCCGCGTGCCCGACCGCCACGCTGCAGGAAAAGACCGTCGTGCAGCTCGGCCAGGCCGAGCACTCGGTCGTCACGACCTGCGCGTACTGCGGCGTCGGCTGCTCGTTCAAGGCCGAAATGAAGGGCACGCAGGTCGTGCGGATGACGCCGCACAAGAACGGCCTCGCGAACGAAGGCCACGCGTGCGTGAAGGGACGCTTCGCGTGGGGCTATGCAACGCACAAGGACCGCATCACGAAGCCGATGATCCGCGAGAAGATCACCGACCCGTGGCGCGAAGTCAGCTGGGAAGAGGCGCTCACCTACGCGGCGACGCAATTCCGCAAGCTGCAGCAGAAGTACGGCCGCGATTCGATCGGCGGCATCACGTCGTCGCGCTGCACGAACGAGGAAACCTACCTCGTGCAGAAGCTCGTGCGCGCCGCGTTCGGCAACAACAACGTCGACACCTGCGCACGCGTGTGCCATTCGCCGACCGGCTATGGGCTGAAGACGACGCTCGGCGAATCGGCCGGCACGCAGACCTTCGCGTCGGTCGACCAGGCCGACGTGATCGTCGTGATGGGCGCGAACCCGACCGACGGCCATCCGGTGTTCGGCTCGCGCCTGAAACGGCGCATCCGCGAAGGCGCGAAGCTGATCGTGATCGACCCGCGTCGCATCGACGTGGTCGACGGCCCGCACGTGAAGGCCACGCACCACCTGCCGCTGCGCCCCGGCACCAACGTCGCGATGGTCAATGCGCTCGCGCACGTGATCGTCACCGAAGGGCTGGTGGCCGACGCGTTCGTCGCCGAGCGCTGCGAGACGCGCGCGTTCGAGCAATGGCGCGATTTCGTGTCGCGCGCCGAGAACTCGCCGGAAGCGACCGCCGATGTGACGGGCGTGCCGGCCGCGCTGGTGCGTGAAGCCGCGCGCCTCTACGCGACGGGCGGCAACGCCGCGATCTACTACGGCCTCGGCGTGACCGAGCACGCGCAAGGCTCGACGACGGTGATGGGTATCGCGAACCTCGCGATGGCGACCGGCAACATCGGCCGCGAAGGTGTCGGCGTCAATCCGCTGCGCGGGCAAAACAACGTGCAGGGTTCGTGCGACATGGGTTCGTTCCCGCACGAACTGCCCGGCTACCGTCACATCAGCGACGAGGTCGTGCGTGCGCAGTTCGAGCAGGCGTGGTCGGCCACGCTGCAGCCGGAGCCGGGTCTGCGCATCCCGAACATGTTCGACGCGGCACTCGACGGCAGCTTCAAGGGGCTCTACTGCCAGGGCGAGGACATCGTCCAGTCGGATCCGAACACGCAGCATGTCGCGGCCGCGCTGTCGTCGATGGAATGCATCGTCGTGCAGGACATCTTCCTGAACGAGACCGCGAAATACGCACACGTGTTGCTGCCAGGCTCGACGTTCCTCGAGAAGGACGGCACGTTCACGAACGCGGAGCGCCGCATCTCGCGCGTGCGCAAAGTGATGCCGCCGCTCGCGGGCTACGCGGACTGGGAAGTGACGCTGCTGCTGTCGCAGGCGCTCGGCTACGACATGCACTACACGCATCCGTCGGAAATCATGGACGAGATCGCGCGGCTCACGCCGACCTTCTCGGGCGTGTCGTACGAGAAGCTCGACGCGCTCGGCAGTATCCAGTGGCCGTGCAACGAAGAGGCGCCGGACGGCACGCCGACGATGCATATCGACGCGTTCGTGCGCGGCAAGGGCCGGTTCGTGATCACGCAGTTCATTCCGACGCCGGAAAAGGTCACGCAGCGCTATCCGCTGATCCTGACCACGGGCCGCATCCTGTCGCAATACAACGTCGGCGCGCAGACGCGCCGGACCGAGAACGTGCGGTGGCACGAAGAGGACCGCCTCGAGATCCACCCGCACGACGCGGAGGATCGCGGAATCCGGACCGGCGACTGGGTGGGCATCGAATCGCGCGCCGGTCAGACGGTGCTGCGCGCGCTCGTGTCCGACCGCATGCAGCCGGGCGTGGTGTACACGACGTTCCACTTCCCCGAATCGGGCGCGAACGTGATCACGACGGACAGCTCCGACTGGGCGACGAACTGCCCGGAATACAAGGTGACGGCCGTGCAGGTGATGCCGGTTGCGCAACCGTCCGACTGGCAACAAGCGTATGCGCGCTTCAACTCGGAGCAGCTCGACCTGCTCGAGCGCCGCGCCGCCGCACCGGCTGCCGTGACGACGGGCAAGTGAGGACGGAATGGACAACGGACACCTGATCGACATGGCCAACCAGATCGGCGCATTCTTCGAGTCGATGCCCGATCGCGAGGAAGCGCTGACCGGCATCGCCGAGCATATCCGGCGCTTCTGGGAACCGCGGATGCGGCGCGCGTTTCTCGCCGCGCTCGACGATCCGTCGGACGCGGCCGCGCAACGCGCGATGCCGATCGTGCGCGACGCGATCGCCGCGCACCGCGCGTCGCTCGTGCCGGCCGCGGCCTCCGCCTGAGCGCCCCGCTACGCGGGCAGCGACATGCCCGCGAACCAGCTTTCGCAATGACGCAGCAGCGCGTTCGCGTCGGTGGCCGTACGGCCGCGCGCCGCGATGTAGCCATCCGGCCTCAGCAGGTAGAACGACGGCCGCGAGCGGCCATACGCCTGCATCAGCCCTTCCGCTCCGTCGCTTTCGGCATCGGCGACGCGCCATGCGCGCACGGCACCCGGCATGATCCGTTCCAGCCCCTGCGCGAGCGCCTGCGCATCCGCGGCGATCGGCGGCACATCGCCCGGATCGGTACTCGACGGCGCTTCGAGCAGCAACAGCGTGAAGCTCGCCGGATCGTGCAGGTCGTATAGCCGCGCGGTGCCGGGCGCCTGACCGAGCGGCCCGTCGACCACATGCACGAGTGCGTCGGGTGCGCGCTCGCCCGCACGCGGCCCCCCATCGAGCACGCGCTCGAGCGTGAGCGGACTCTTCCGGTACTGCACGCCAAGCTCGCTGAACGTGCGCCGCACCGCGTCGCGCACCGGGCCGAACGACGACAGCAGCGGCACGACGTGATCGCGCAGCAGCTTGATCGCACCGTGGTCGGCTTCGACCATCTGCGTGACGAAACTGGTCTGCCGCAACACGTCGCGCTCGATCGGGTGGCGTTCCGCGTGATACGTGTCGAGCAGCCGCTCGGGCGTACCTGCGCCGAGCACGCGCGCGAGCTTCCAGCCGAGATTGAACGCTTCCTGGATGCCCGTGTTCATCCCCTGCGCCCCGGCCGGGCTATGGACATGCGCGGCGTCGCCCGCGAAAAACACGCGCCCGTAGCGCAGCCGGTCGACCATCCGGCTGTGCAGATGGAAATACGACGACCACGCGAGATCGCTCGGCGCGATCGATACGCCCATGCGGGCACGCACGATCGCGTCGCATTCGTCGAGCGACGGGGGCTGCGCGTCGGGGGACGGGCCGCCGCCGGGCGGCCGGTCGGCGACGAGCCGGTAGCGGCCGCGCCCCATCGGGAACAGGCCGGCGATGCCGTCGGGCGTCGTGAACAGGTGGATCTCTTCGTCGGGCCAGTCGGATATCGCCGCGAAATCGGCAAGCAGGAATGTCTGTTCGAACGCACGGCCCGCGAAGCCCACGTGAAGCAGATGCCGTACCGAGCTGTGCGCGCCGTCGGCGGCGATCAGGTACGACGGCGCGAATTGCTCGTCCCGGCCGTCGGCGCCGCGCAGCGTCACGTCGAGCGACGTGCCGCCGGCGTCGCACGCGGCAAGCGTGACGCCGCGCTCGACCGTCACGCCGAGTCCGGCCAGATGCTCCGCGAGCAACCGCTCCGTGACGCTCTGGTCGAGCAGCAGCAGGTACGGGTAGCGCGTTTGCAGCGGATCGAAATCGAGCCGCGCGATCACGCGGCCGTCGGCATGCATCGCGGCCGCATGCACGCGATGACCGAGCGCGAGAAACGGTTCGACCGTGCGATGCTGCTCCAGTAGTTCGAGCGTACGCGCCTGGATGCCGATCGCACGCGAATACGGCGCGGGCGTGGCGAGCCGGTCGATGATGCGCACCGGCACGCGGGCACGCGCGAGGCTCATTGCCGCGGCAAGGCCGGTCGGGCCTGCGCCGACGATCAGCACGGGCGGGATATCGAGCAGTGTGTCAGCCATGAGCGCCTCGATGACACGCAATCACGCCAGTCTACGCCGCTCCGCGTGACGGGGCCATATGCCGACCGGCCGATCTGGGGTGTCCGCGCGCAGTGTGGGAAAATACGCGCTTTCCGTCAGTTTTCGCGTCATGGATTCCGCATTCGACCGAGCGTTTGCCGCGCACCGCGCGGGCCGCCTCGCCGAGGCCGAGCACGGCTATCGCACCGCACTCGCCACCAATCCCGCCGACGCCGACGCGCTGCATCTGTTCGGCGTGTTGCGGCATCAGCAGGGGCAACATGCCGAAGCGGCCGATCTCGTCGGGCGCGCGGTCGAGTTGCGCCCGGGCGATGCCGCGCTGCAGCTCAATCTCGGCAACGCGCTGAAGGCGCTCGGCCGGCTCGACGACGCGATCGACCGCTTTCGCAACGCGCTGACGCTCGCGCCCGAATTTCCGCTCGCGCACTACAACCTCGGCAATGCGTATGCGGCGCTGCAGCGCCACGAAGATGCGGTCGACGCGTTCGCTCGCGCGCTGCGGCTCACGCCCGACGACGCGTCGATCCACAACAACCTCGGTAACGCGCTGAACGCGCTCGGTCGTCACGACGACGCGCTCGCCGCATTCCATCGCGCACTCGAGCTGCGGCCCGGACATGCCGGCGCGCACAACAATCTCGCGATGGCGCTGAACGCGATGGGCCGGGCCGACGACGCGATCGCGCACTTTCAGGCGGCGATCGCCGCCGAGCCGCGCTTCGTCGCCGCGCATTTCAATCTCGGCAATACCTTCGAGGCGGTCGGCCGTCACGGCGAAGCCGCCGCCGCGTTCGAAACCGCGCTCGCGCTGCACCCGCCGTTTCCGCTCGCGCTCTTCGGGCTCGCGAACGCGCTGAGCGCGCAGGCGCGCCAGCGCGACGCGCTGCCCTACTACGAACGCGCGGTCGGCCTCGATCCATCGTTCAGCCTCGCATGGCTGAACCTCGGCAATGCGCATCACGCGCTCGGCGCGCACGAGATGGCGTTGCGCGCATTCGACCAGGCGCTGCGCGTCGCGCCCGACCTGAAGCTCGCGCAACTGCACCGCGCCGTCACGCTGCTGACGCTGGGCGACTTCACGCGCGGCTTGCCCGCGTACGAAACGCGCCACGACACGCCGGGCGCGACGCCGCTCGGCGCGCTGCCGCGCTGGCAAGGCGAACCGATCGCGTCGCGCACGTTGCTGATCCGCGCGGAACAGGGCTTCGGCGACACGCTGCAGTTCGTCCGCTTCGTACCGCTGGCCCGCGCGCGCTGCGCACGCGTCGTGCTCGAAGTGCAGCCGGAACTCGTCGCGCTGCTCGCGCCGGCCGCGACGCGCTGGCATGTCACGCTCGTCGCACAGGGTGCGGCGAAGCCGCCGGCGGCGGACATCGCGTGCACGCTGATGAGCCTGCCTTTCCTGCTCGGGCTGCAACCGGCCGACATCGTCGCGAACCCGCGCTACCTTGCCGCGCCCGACACCGCGCGCCGGCGCTTTCGCGGCTCGCTCGGTGGTCAGGCGAAGCGCAAGTTCGGTCTCGCGTGGTCGGGGCGCCGGCAGGCGCAGGAAAACCGCTCGATGCCGTTCGACGCGCTCGCGCCGCTGCTCGCGCTGCCGGACATCGACTGGGTCGTGCTGCAGCCCGCGCTCGACGCCGACGAACGGGCGCGCGTCGACACGCATCCGCGCGTGCATCGCCTCGACGGCCGGCTGAACGACTTCGCCGATACGGCCGCGCTGATCGAACGGCTCGACGGCGTCGTCACGATCGATACGGCGGTCGCGCACCTCGCGGGCGCACTCGGCAAGCCGGTGTGGATCATGCTGCCGTTCGCCCCCGACTGGCGCTGGTTCACCGGCGACGACTGTCCGTGGTATCCGCACGCCCGGCTCGCCCGCCAGTCCGCGCCCGGACAATGGCTCGACGTGGCGGCCGCGGTCGCCGGCGCGCTGCGCGACGCCTGAATACACCCGAAGGCACAAGAAAAAGGGAGCGCGGCGCGCTCCCTTTTTCATCCGACGTGACGCGACGCAGGCGGCGTCAAGCCGTCTTGTACTGGTTGCGCGACTCGGGCGTGCGATACAGCACGAGCGTCGCGATCAGTCCGCAGATCGCGGCGACGCTCAGCCACAGCCCCGGTGCCGCCTTGTTGCCCGTCTGGTGAATCAGCAACGTCGAGATCGCGGGCGTGAAGCCGCCAATCGTCGTCGCGAGGCTATATGCGAGCGAGAAGCCGGCCGTGCGTACGTCGGCCGGCATCACTTCGGTCAGCGCGACGACCATCGCGCCATTGTACGAACCGTACAGGAACGACAGCCACAACTCGACGGCAAGCAGCCGCAGGAACGACGGCTCCCCCACGAGCCACAGCACGGCCGGATAAGCGGACAACAGCGTGAGCACCGTGAACGCGATCAGCACCGGGCGGCGGCCAATGCGATCCGACAGCGCGCCGGACAGCGGCAGCCAGACGAGGTTGGACAGGCCGACGCAGACGGTCACGACGAGCGCGTCGAGCGACGACAGGTGCAGCACTTCCTTGCCGAACGTCGGCGTGTACGCGGTGATCATGTAGAACGACACGGTCGTCATGATCACCATCCCCATGCCGGCGATCACGACACCCCAGTTCTCGAGCATCGACTGCATGATCTCGCCCATCGTCGGACGGTGATGCTTCGCGAGGAACGCGTCGGTTTCCTTCAGCGAACGACGGATCAGAAACAGGAACGGCACGATCAGGCAGCCGATCAGGAACGGAATGCGCCAGCCCCACGCGGTCATTTCCTCGGCCGGCAGCGCGCGATTCAGCAGCACGCCGACGAACGCGGCGAACACGACCGCCACCTGCTGGCTGCCCGATTGCCACGACGTATAGAACCCCTTGTGCCCCTTCGTCGCGATCTCCGACAGGTAGACCGATACGCCACCGAGCTCGACGCCCGCGGAAAAGCCCTGCAGCAGCCGGCCGAGCAGCACGAGCGCCGGCGCGAGCACGCCGATCGTCGCGTAGCCCGGCACCGCAGCCACCGTCAGCGTGCCGAGCGCCATCAGGCCCAGCGTCAGGATCAGCCCCTTGCGGCGGCCGTGATGGTCGATGTATGCGCCGAGCACGATCGCGCCGACCGGCCGCATCAGAAAGCCTGCGCCGAACACCGACAGCGACAGCATCAGCGATGCGAACGCGTTGCCGCTCGGAAAATAGGTTTTCGCGATGGCCGACGCGTAATACCCGTAGACCATGAAGTCGTACATTTCCAGGAAGTTGCCGCTGACGACCCGGAACACGGTGCGGACCTTCGATTCCTGCGCAATGGCGTGCGTGGCTGTGGACATGGCGTTCTCTCGGCGAGGATGGCGCGACATCCGCGCCGTGTGGACCCGGTGATGCATGACGCGCCGGGCAGGCGCGCGCGGGCATCGCTGCGAGCCGGCGGCACCTCGCGCAACGATGAGCAACGATGCGCAGCCGGCATGATCCGCAAAATGATGCCACGCGGCGCCGAAAAGTGCGTTGTGCCGGGCCTGCGGTCGTCATCCTGCATCCGGCTCGTACGTATTGTCTCGAAAGGCACGCCAAAATCAGACCGATCTGATCGACCGCTCGTCGCCTCACCACAATGACACGATTTGCGACGCTACCGCGCCGCGGTCGGCATGGTCACCCGTGTCGCACGGCGCACCGCCCTCATGATCCCATCGCCCCTTGCTTCCGTCGAAGGCGCCCTCGCCCGCCCTCGCCCGCCCCGCTCGACGGCGTGCCGCCGTTCGGCCGCGACTGGACGACACGACTGTCCCATCGTCGTCTGACCGACGCCCCCGACACACTCACCCGCTGACGCGCGCCCAATAAAAAAACCCGGCGAAGCATGCTTCGCCGGGTTTCGTTGTTCCGTCGATCGATCGGACCGACATGTCGTCACTTGCGCGTGGGCAACCCCGTTTCGGCCTGTCGCTCGAGTTGCCGCACCTGCTCCTGCAGATCCCGCAACTGCACCTGCACCGCCCGTTTCTCGACCTGCAGCGCCTGCGTCTGCTCCTGCGCGGACTTCTGCCGCTGCGCGACCTCGACTTGCTGGCTGCGCGCGACGTTCAGATCGGCCTGCAGTTGCTCCGCACGATTCGCCTGCAGCGCAATCACGCGCTCGAGGAACAGCTTCTGCGCCTGCAGTTCGGTACGGCGAATCTCGACGTCCGCGAGCTGGACCGTCTGCTGGACGAAGTTCGCGTAGACCATCTCCGCGCGGCTCTTCTCCTGCGACTTGATCACGCGCCACAGATGCTTGTCCTGGAACAGCGCGACGTAATACGTCATCTCGCGCGGATCGAACATCAGGCTCGCGCCGTAGCTGCCGTTGTAGGTCGTGCGCATCTCGACGATCCGCCCGTCGTGCAGCATTTGCGCGAGTTCGGCGACGTTGCCTTGCGCGGCCGCCTCCGGCGCGGAGGCGGCCGAAGCCGTCGCTGCATCGCCGCTCAGGCTTGTCACGGCAGGGCGAGTGCCCGCGACGGGGGCGGTCGCATCGGCGGACCAGGCCGCGCCGGCGTGCGCGCAGGCAGCCATCGCAACGATCCACGTTGCGCATCGTGCAGGGGAAAATTTTCGGAAGACCAACGTCAGACTCCGGCGAACGAATCGGAAGCCGCGATTATCGTTCAAAACGAAACGGCCGCATCTCGAATTTAACGGGATGCGGCCGGCCTTCCTTTGCGCGATGCCAATGCCGGGGCTACAGACGGGTTTCGCGTGCCGCGCGCAGGAACGCGTCGAGCAGCGGCGTGCAGTCGAGCAACTCGGCGCCGCCCGCACGATGAAACTCCGGGTGCCATTGCACGCCGACGACGAACGGCGCGCGCCGGTAGCGGATGCCCTCGATGATCCCGTCGCCGGCCGACACGGCCTCGATGTTCAGGTCGCGGCCGAGATCGCGAATCGCCTGATGGTGGATCGAGTTGACGATCGCTTCGCTGCGCCCGGGAAACATGCTTGCGAGCGTCGACGAGTCGGGAAAGCGAATCGCGTGGCGATGCTGGTCGTAATGCTCGCTCACGTGCGGATTCGCGGTCGGCACGTCGGTCGCGATGTCCTGGTACAGCGATCCGCCGAACGCGACGTTGATCAGCTGGGCGCCGCGGCATACACCGAGCACCGGCTTGCCGGACTCGACGAATTCGTGAAAGAGCTCGAGCTCGTACATGTCGCGCACGCGGTCGCCCGGCCATTCGGGGCGCGCATCCGACGCCGCGTAGGTTTGCGGCGACACGTCGGCGCCGCCTTGCAGCAGCAGGCCGTCGAGATGCTTCGCGTAGTCGCGCAGGCGGATGTTGCTCGGGTGCAGCATGCCCTGATGACCGACCGTCGGAATCATGAA
>Ga0154006_1000248_pt1 | contig 17966 bp, 32 predicted proteins | sample TSFL090MetaG_FD_104747 | JGI IMG/M metagenome (GOLD analysis project Ga0154006, IMG submission 104747) | Attine ant fungus gardens microbial communities from Florida, USA - TSFL090 MetaG | ecosystem: Host-associated > Fungi > Mycelium > Unclassified | place: USA: Florida, Wakulla State Forest...
AATTCCATTCTCTTTTTTCTAATTATGTCAATCACTGTCTTCACAACATTTTTGGACATACTTATTCGAAGGGGCAGCCGCACTCGCACTGATGGCATATTGGGACTGAACTTTGACTACCGAACGGCCACTAGCCTAGCTTGTCCCACTAACATGGTACATATTTGTGGAGTGGCACCTAAAGAATTTCATTAGATTATTTCCTCCTTCAGTCGACTACTAGACTCCGAGATGCCTGGGCTTACATTTTAATGATACCGCTACTCCACCTATCTACTAGTAAAACTTCGCCCACACCTTCCTCCTTTGGGAACATGCCTTCTGTATATACTCCTGATATTAGGCCCCGTTTAGGCCCTCGCGTCTTAGCACTTGGTGTGGAATAGAAATCCTCAGTCAAAAAAGAAACCACATCACGAGCGGCAAAGAATGATCCGAAATCCTACAAAATTTCGGTCTACACGAACTATACATGCATTGGGGATCACGTTTGTGGTGCAGTTCGAGATTGCTGAAACGGTCTCTTGCTACTCATGCTTCTACGTTTGAAAGGGACTGCTCATCTCTGATTCCCCCGTATACTGCTTTAATACACAAATTGGAACGTGTACGCAAGATCCTTGATCGACCCCTGGTCCTTGCAGAGAAGATACTTTACAGCCATGTAATAAACCCAGAGGGAAACCTCTCCAGAGGGGAGAGGATAAGAGGCGAGACCTACCTGCAATTACAACCTCAGCGTGTAGCCATGCAAGATGCTTCTGCCCAGTGAGTTCTTTTCATGAGGCTAAGGTTCACTGTATCTCACAGTCAACATAGAATGGCATTGTAAGATATCTCTTCCCCCTGATTATACAAGCGCGTTGACTGGGATGCCAGGCTGCAGTTCATGAGTGCAGGCCTTTCTGAGTGTGCGGTGCCTACCAGCATTCATTGCGACCACTTGATTCAGGCTTCCGAGGGCGCTTTAAAGGACCTGGAGGTATGATGTTTCTTTTTTTCTAAATTGGAATTAGGACTAAAACAAAAGAGGATGCAGAAATCTCTAATTACGAACAAGGAGGTTTTTGATTTCCTCCAGAGTGCTGCCCAGAAATATGGGATCGAGTTTTGGCGCCCTGGTTCGGGTATTATTCACCAGATTGTGCTTGAAAATTATGCTGCACCGGGTATTCTGATGTGAGCCATGGTCTCCACTTTTGGGTATCACTACTAATGTATCCTCACTAGGCTTGGAACAGGTAAACAATCTGCCTTGGCAGGTTGAAAGTGCTCTGACTAGTATTTATAGACTCGCATACACCTAATGCAGGAGGCCTTGGTCTTTTAGCTATCGGCGTTGGAGGCGCTGATGCTGTTGATGCAATGACTGGTACCCCCTGGGAGTTGAAAGCTCCACAAGTTGTCGGTGAGGGATAACTGATCCATTTTTGACGTACCAATGGATTGGGGATGCTAGGTATACAATTAACCGGCGAACTCAACAAGTGGACAACGACGAAAGATCTTATCCTGCATATAGCTGGGAAACTGACGGTTCGAGGAGGTACTGGACGCATTCTCGAATACTTCGGGCCTGGGGTCTTCAGCCAGTCGTGTACTAGTGTGTAAAGAAGTGACTGTAAGTCTTGTATGGTCATTGACTAGTGCTCCGCAGGTCTAGCTACTATTGCTAATATGGGCGCTGAAGTTGGCGCAACAACCTCCATCTTTCCTTATACGCCTAATATGCGATCGTATCTTCATGCTACACGTCGTGGCCCCGTTGCACACGCCGCGAACAAGGCTGCTGAAGCTGGTTTCCTTTGCGCTGATAAAAATGCGGTTTACGATGAAGTCATTGAAATTGTATGACCTTTCTATTTTGTTGGAATTCACTCTCATTTTATGTTTTACTGCAGGACTTATCTAAAATCGAGCCGACCATCAATGGCCCTTTCACTCCCGATCTTGCCACACCTCTTTCCAAGTTTGGCAGTTTCGTCAAGAGTCAAGGATGGAAGGACGAAGTCTCGGCTACTTTGATCGGTTCGTGTACCAACAGTTCTTATGAGGACATGGTGAGCTTTTCATCTGCATCATAGCAGACATTCATACTGACACCTGATCATAGACCCGTGTAGCAGATCTTGCCCGTCAAGCTAAAGCTGCTGGTTTGAAGTCAAAAGTGAGCAGGTATATGTAGTTTTTCTTTGCTGCTCACCAATATATATTATTAGGTCCCCTTCCTGTGTACCCCCGGTTCTGAACAGATTCGAGCAACCATTGAGCGGGACAATGTCACCTCAGTTCTTGAGGATGTTGGTGTGGTCGTTCTGGCGAATGCTTGCGGGCCTTGCATTGGTCAGGTATGAGGAAGTGCTTGTCTGTGTTCCAGCTATACTCTGAGACATTGGCTGAACAGTGGAAACGAGAGGAAAACCAGAGCGAAACTAATGGCAAGTAGCGGTATGCGTGCTCATAGAGAGAGATTTTGATCTAGCCTTTTCAGCTATACTGACAAGCTTCAACCGTAACTTCAAGTCACGCAATGACGGAAATACTCAGACAATGAACTTCCTTGCTTCACCTACCATTGTCACTGCCATGGCATTCTCTGGAAAACTCTCATTTAATCCCGTGACTGATTCCATCCCCCTTGCGAATGGTAAATCTTTCAAGTTCTCTCCACCAGTAGGTCAAGACCTCCCTCCAGCCGGATTTACTGCTGGGGAAGAGACGTACTATCCTGCACCTTCTCCTAAGCCTCAACCAGAGGCCGAAGTCATAATCAAGAAGGATTCACAGCGATTAGAAATTCTCGAACCGTTTGCCAGCCACTTTGGTGAGGGGTCTGGTAACACTCGTGGACTTGAATTACCTCCACTAAGGGTCCTTCTCCGTGTGAGGGGTAAGTGTACAACCGACCATATCTCTGCCGCGGTGAGCCATGTGGTTTAATGAATCTGGGTTCTACGCTTTCTAAAAACCTACCTCTAGGGACCCTGGCTCAAATACAAGGGACATCTTACTAATATTTCTGAAAATCTTCGTGAGTATTTATTCCTGTGTGTTCTCCTATCCTGATTACAACTCTGTCAAGTTATCACGGTAAGTCAACTGGACAAATATAACCTACCACGGAATTTCGAAAATTTGATTCTCAGGCTATCAACGATGAAGGGGGTAAGATGAATACCGCTTTTGATAAGGAGACCACAACTACTGGTACTATTCCTGAAATCGCGAAGCGTTTTAAGGCTCGCAAGCAACCCTGGGCTCTCATCGTTGATGAAAACTATGGAGAAGGTAGTGCTCGTGAACACGCAGCTCTTCAACCCAGATTCTATGGCAAGTTGCCTCTACACAAGCCCCCATTGAATTTGGTACTGATCTTTCTTTTTCAACCAGGATGTGGTCTCATTCTAGCCCGTTCTTTCGCCCGTATTCATGAAACTAATCTCAAAGTATGAATTGTTTTTACTTGCAGTTTTGTGACTGATCATTGTCTACAAGAAACAAGGTGTCTTACCTCTATGGTTTACTGACAAGGCAGACTATTCTCGCATCGGCTCTGGAGATATCCTCGAGACTGAAGGTCTTGCAGATCTTCTTGGAGGAAACTCTGAGGCTGTCATTGCCATCAAGGTGTCTAAGCCTGATGGAGAGGTTTTCCGTCTTTCCACACAACATACCATGTCGACTGATCAAGTCAAATGGCTCTGTGCTGGTTCCGCGTTGAACTACATCCGTTCTCGATTGGGTTAAGAAAACAACAAAAGCCCATTGCTCGGAATATATTACAAAGAATATCACCCTTTATATATCAACGTAACATTAGTAGCATAATCATCTGGAGGGAACTATCTTAGAGTGGTTGTGGAGCGTCACGGGAAGCCTGCAGAAATTGCTCGTAGTGAATGACTTGATGTTGTCGTGTTCGAGAGTAGTGCCCCTTGTTCAAGCAATTGAGAGCATCAGAAGCGACTTGGATGACAGTATCTGGTAAACCGGCCAACTGAGCAACCTTGAGACCATGACTGTCCCAGTTCACACCAGGCCGGAGTCGGTAAGAATATGCAAAGTAGCCATCCTATTGAGAAAAGGGAGAGATCACTACGATGGACATGTTGATTTATAATTTTGTCAACAACTCACCTTGGTTTCATCGACATCAGTACAAAAGAAACGAATATTCTGATAGATACCCGTTCCACTGGCTTCGGAAGTACACCCAAGCATAAGCGCGAGTTCATGGAAATGAGTAGCAAACAGAGTTCGACATCGATTGACAGTTGTCAAATGATGGATAGTTGCAAATGCAATGGCTAGACCGTCATTCACCGTTGTACCCCGGCCGACTTCATCCATGATAACCTGGGTTTTTTTTTAAAAAAAAGCATCAGCATGGAGACGTGAGAATAAGAGAGGACAAGAAGGAGAAGAAGAAAAAGAAGACAGAGCTCACCAGGCTTTTATCAGTGGCTCGTTTCAGAATATCAGCCGTCTCAAGCATTTCCACCATAAAGGTACTTTTATCCCTAAACAGGTCATCCTTGGCACCAATTCTCGAAAACAATTTGTCGACGATTCCAATCGTGGCAGCTTCGGCTGGGACAAAAGAACCAATCTGTGCCAGGATGGCGATCAGAGCCGTCTGTCGCAGAAAAGTCGATTTTCCTGCCATGTTCGGCCCAGTAATGACATGCATTCTTCCAGCATCAGAATGGAGTGAGACAGAGTTGGGAGTGAAGACGCGACCACACGTCAAGAGACCGACTTCGACGGAGGGGTGTCGACCATTGGTGATATCATATACATTGCTAGAATCCCCAAGTTTTGTAAGTTTGTCTGTTTTTTTTGGCAGGTGTGCGTATGCGAGAGATTTGGCTTACCCCTCAGTTATAGTGGGTTTCACAAACTTGAGTTCACCCGCTATCTTTGCAAAGGACAGCGCGACATCCAACTCATCAACAATATTTGAATTTCGCCGCAGACAAAATGAATATTCATTGATCTAGTTCCAATGTTATCAGTGTATTTGTTTTCAGAACGATCGAAATCAGAGGGAGCTGACCATCTTCCGCAACGTCATAAATGCATCTTTTTCTGCTTGTGTTAGATGTTCGACGATCGTTATTATTTGATTCCCAAGATGAGACCATTCCTGGATTGGGTGAACAAGTGGTTAGGTGAGGAGGACGTAATAAAAAAAACACAGAGGAAAAGAGACGGGCTTTATAGAAATAACATTTGGTATTGCCACTCTCATAGATCGGGACAAAGGAAGGACTGTGGTCCATCTCGCTCTGACCACGTTTGCGGGCGAGGTGTACGTGCATCCCCTGGCTAGGCGAAGCTCTCAGGGTGAGAGAGGGAGCAGCTAGATTTTGTTGATAAATTTGAGATGATTTGATTGTAAGTTGTATATACCGTAAGAGGATCTGAGTTTATCTTCTAGCCTTTCTTTTTTTGTCAGTAGGCGTTGGAACTTGGCGTGTAGAGATCGGAGCGTCTGTGAAAACCTATAAAGCATCGACTTGAGGATTCTCATAAAAAGGGGTACAAACGTACTCTGGTTTGATGTACCATCGAATAGTAGAGATTTTCCAATTCTCCAACTGGCTCAACTCATCTGGGGCCTCTTGCTCAAGTTCATCCGGTGAGCCAGCTGTACTTTCAATATCACTACCCAAGGCTTTCTCAATCATCTCCGACAACGCTTCGAATACATGCATACGCGAGATAAGTGTATCCACACTCGTCCACTCTCGCTCATCATAGCCTTCTCGTTCATGCGCTTCGAGAGTCTTCTCTGCAGTAAGCGTGATAGAGATTTTCAACCAAACACGAATGGTCCGACCAATTGCTGCTAAATCGTTTTGGTCACCTCTTCCCGCGAGGAACTTTTGTGTTAGTCGAGTCGTGTCACATATCTGATTCAGTAATTGGGTCATATCTGCTGCTAGGTGTGGTCTACAGGTGAAAAATTCAACAAGAGATTGTCGAGCTGTAATTTCGGCTAGTGATGTACTCGGAGAACCTACATGTCCCCATATTTAGGAATATATGTGTACATGCGTGTAAAAAAGAATCACATACATAGCCATCGAGAGAGGAGGCGAGTGCCACCATTGGTGATCGTACGTTTGATCGCGCTAAACAAACTTCCTCTTGAACTACCGTCGTATTCCGTTTCACGGATCTCTAGAGCCTTGATTGTATGTGCATCAATTTGCATTCGACCACCATTATCTTGAACGGGGTTGGTCAAGGGAGGCATGCTTTCTAAAAGGTTGGCATTAAGGTAAGACGTCAGGAGGTCAACAGCAGTTTGTTCGACTGTTGAGAGTGGTATTTCTTCTGAGTAGTCAGGTCTCGGTGCCGTCTGCTCTTCTGTAGGAGAATCCATTGACCTGGATATGAAATTAAGAAAGCAATTTTCTTCTACAAGTGCATTCATGAGTGGATGTTCTTTGACGCCCTCGAATGTATCAGACAAAATGACTTCGCGAGGATTAATTCGAACTAGATCATCCTGAACAGTTTCCAACGGTGTCTTCTTGGTATAGAATTCTCCTGTGGAGACATCAATCCAGGCAAGTCCTATCATGGGCGTATCGTTGTTTATCTCCCCCTGAGATGGAAATGGAACATCAATAGCAAGTAAGAAATTGTTCTCAAACGCGTTCAGAAACGGTTCGTCTATGAGTGTTCCAGGAGTAATGATACGTGTTACGCGTCTGTCAAATTCTTTTGCACCAAATTCTTCCTTGCGGGGGAATTCTTCGCACATGGCGACAAAGCGTTTGTGTTGTTGAACAAGAACTTTGAGATGCTTATCGAGATGCAAGAGTGGGAAACCGCACATTGCCACTCGGGAACCACCCCATTTACGACTAGTCAATTTGATATTGAGGAGGTTGGCGATATCTTCCGCTTGATCAAAATAAGACTATTTGAGTTTGCCAATGAGGGGACCTCGCAAAAGTCACATGAAAAGGAGACGCGCCTCGTAGAACTGGCCTACTCGGGTGAGTAGTAAGCAGTGAGGGAACTTGCGAAGGTTTTCCTGGATTCCTTGCGCTAGGACGGTTTGGGGCCCTTTGAATGAACCTGATGACTGTCAAATTTTTGTTTGTCTAACATGAAGAGAGCATACCCTCTTCACTGCGTATAGATACACCCTTCGAACGGCGAGGCCGTTTGACAGAATTGATCGCCGTGACATCATCGGCTTTTAATTTCTTGACTCGCTTGGGCCTTACAAGTTCTGGTGGCATGTCCTCAGCAGCCTCGTTCATGATACTTGTTTTCTCATAGCGAGATGCTGCAGAAAAGTCATATGTCATGATAATTGATGGGAAAGGAGCATACTTCTAGCCTTATTTTTAGTTTGAGCATTGGAATGATAGTCTCCTAGAGGTGTTGCACGGGTTCCATCAGGGAGGGTGAAAAACTCTGGGAGATCTCGTATTTTCTTTTTCGATCGTTGGGGGGCTTTTTTTGCTGGTTCCTGGACACTAGAGCGAGAGCTTGACGTAGCATCAGAGTGGTTTCGACGCGTTTTTTGAGGCACAAAGTGGTACAAAAGACGACTCAGATCCACATGCCTCGCTCGTCGAAAGAGGGAGGGAGAAAGAGTCATGCAAGGCGGAAGGCTTTCACAGCAGACCTCCTTACAGTCAAATATAAGTTCAGGGCCGTAGCGTAGCGACTAGAGCAATTAGCGTTCTTTGGAGATCAATTTTAGGGATCACGCTATGGCGGAGTTTGAAGGGACAAATAATACATCAACACCGACCTTTGGAAACACGTTCTTTCTCTCTCCCACCCATTCAGCTATGTCCTTCGCTGGCAGACGCAGGGGAAACAAGGCCAAGAAGGGCGTTCAGTTCACTGTCATGGTAGTCGGTATGTGTTGCATGTGAACAGCAGCTTGCTCTTTTAAGTGACTTGTAGGTGCCTCTGGTACTGGTCGTACCACTTTTGTGAACACTCTGTGCGAGGCTGAGGTGCTCCCGCACCAGAACTGTGATGACCCTGCCTCCGTCTACCCTGAAGATGGTATGAAAATCAAGCCAGTGACTGTGGGTACGTCGCCGTCGGAGAAGGGTTGTATCCAGACATCAACTCATATGTTGATCCACTGCAGATTTGGAACGGGACGGAGCGCGTATTTCGTTGACTATAGTCGATACCCCAGGATTTGGTGACAACATCAACAATGAATCCGCGTAGGTCGTGTTGATGGCAAGCAGACTTGTTACTGAATTGGCAACAGATTTCAGAAGATTGTTGGATACCTCGAGCGGCAATATGATGACATTTTAGCTGAAGAATCTCGTATCAAACGTAACCCTCGCTTCAGGGACAACCGTGTTCACGCTTTGCTATACTTTATTCCCCCTACAGGGCATGCGTACGCGTCCAAGGTCAAGCTTTGTGAATGGGATTAACTTGATGATTTTAGGTTGCGGGAAATGGACATTGAGCTTATGCGTCGCCTTTCTCCGCGTGTTAATGTTATCCCAGTGATTGGGAAAGCTGATTCGCTTACGCCGAGTGAATTAAAGGGGTTCAAGAAGAGGGTAAGTAGTGGGTGATTGGGGCTGAATGTGTAACTGAATGTGGTTGAAGATCATGCAAGACATTGAGTACTATGATATACCTGTGTACAATTTTCCGTATGACGTCGAGGAAGATGACGAGGAGACTATCCAAGACAATAGCAAACTGCGGGTGAGTGTGAAAGCTAGGCAGGTGGTGCTTATGATTGGATTGGTGATAGGCCATGATGCCATTTGCGGTTGTGGGATCTGAGGAAGAAGTGGAAGTGGATGGGCGACTTGTGCGGGCCAGGGTGTACCCGTGGGGAGTTGTTGAAGTTGACAACCCGCAGCACTCTGACTTGAGTTGCCTGCAGAGGGTGTTGATGGAGTAGGTTGATCTCTTGAGTTTCTGGAAGGGGCGTTGACTTGGGTAGTTCGCACGTTCATGACTTTAAGGCGACGACGCAAGATACGTTGTACGAGACGTATCGGACCCAGAAGCTATCCAGCACTCTGGATGGGGAAGGGTAGGTGGCGCCTGGACTGGCCGAAGATGCGACTGATGGTTCCTTCAGGGAGAACTCGCTGCTCCCCGAGGAGCTTGCCAACCAAGGGGTGCGGCTGAAGGAAGAGCAGCTGCGCCGGGAAGAGGAAAAGGTGAATGTGCATCGTGAGGGTATGTGCGGATAGCTGACGGCAATTGGCAGCTTCGCGAGGCGGAACTGCGGATGCAGAGGCAGATCAACGAGAAGAAGCAGGAGCTGCTGGCAAAGGAGGAGACGCTGCGGTAGGTTTAACCTGGTGGTGGTGACCTGAATACTGACGATTGTGCAGGAATCTGGAAAGCCGACTTGCGAGTCAGGGGGAGTACCGAGAGTAGTAATAATAAAGTTGGCAGTAGAGTAGACACGTGTTCAAGTTGATTCTGAATTTTTACATGGAGCTTGAGCAGACACGGGGATACTGGCTTCGGCGCTCAGCAGACGCTCTCCGTCCTCCCATCCCCCGTCCTCACGACATGTCCCATCCCCGCCGTCCCTCCTCCCGACGCGCTCTCACACGCGCCCTCCAGCTCGCTCGCGAGGCCGTCCTCCTCGACTCCACCAACGAGGACCCAGAGGCTGCCGTCCAGGCCTACGCCCGCAGCGTCGCGCTCCTCAACGAGGTCATGGACCGTGTCCAGCGTGGCGAGGACAGCACAGAGTCCCGCCGCACCCACCGACGGCGGAGTGTCGCTGCCCAGGAGGAGGAGGTACGCCGGCTGCAGAGCATCCACGACACCTATGCAGACCGTATGAACATCCTCAGCATCATCTACAGCATCCCGCCCGCCCCGTATCTCTCCCTCCGCTCCCTCCCCCCCGCCTCAATGCCCCCCGACGACCCCCTCCCCGCCCCTCCCCTCCCACCCCTCTCTGAGGAGCTCCAGGACAACGACGACGACGACGACATCCCTCTCCACACCCCCACAAACTGGCGTGCCTCTTCTCATCCCTTGCCTCCCATCCCCTCTCCAACTGACAACACCCCCCGCACCAGTCTCCACCTTGCCCACCCTCCCTCTTCTCCACGCGGCCCCTGCAAGCCATCCGCACCCCCAGCCCCTCCCCCAGCCCCTATCATCAACCCATCTACGTCCCATGGAACCATTTCTCAACGTCGTATCAAGTCCATCGACCCCCCTCACGACGGCAGATTCCGCTCCTTCTCTCAGCCCAATCGGCGGCCCTCTACCAGCAGCTCCATCGATCTTCCTCCCCATCCTCCCTTGCCATCCTCCCTCAATTCTCGCAGACCAATCAAGCTCACCCAATCCCCAGATGCTGGCTCCCCCTCGATCCCCTCTCTCACTCCCCAGCTCCTTCATACCCCATCTGCCCCATTTGTGCCTGTCCCCCAAGGCCAATCCACCGATCCCCTGCGCAAACCTTACTACATGATGAACCTCTTGGCCACATCCATGTCCTCTCCAACCGGTGGTCATATCACTCGTCGACTCCACGTCCCCAACGAGGTCTGGTCCATCGGAGGTGTCAAGCTGCCAAATGTCCCCGAGAAAATACGCGCTCTCCAATTCCTGCTGGCTGCACTGGCTGAATTGCAGATGGCAAGCTCAGAGGTCTTTGGTGCCGGCAATGTCAGCAGCGGCATGGCAATGGGCATTGGGAGCATCGGCCCTAAAGAGGCAAATGCCTGGGTGTTCAAACTGGAGGACTTTTCGAATGTATGTGATAATGTCGTCAATGACTTTGGAAAGAAAATCGGCGTTGGTGAGGGTTTCGTGCTCAAGAAGACAACCTGGGGAGATAAACTCAGTCGAAGATTTGAAAAGTTTGCCAATGGCAAAAAGTATGGTGTCTCTCTCTTTTTGCACACTCAACTTGTGGCTAATTTACCATCAGCGTCGACTCCCCAACTGCATACATGTCCACTCTGAAGAAAATCTTTCACGACGTCCAACTCCTCGACGAGCATACCAAGGCTGTATTCTCCCAACCCATCGCTCCTGCTTATGCCGCCTTTCCCCTCGAATCTAGAACGTTGGCGGAACAAAAACTGAGACGCGCCTCCGAGTTCTTTGCCAGTGTGGTTTTGGCCTTTGTGATTCGAGATTTGGCCTTGTTACTTGACAAATATGTCAAAAAATGCGAAAAGGCTCTTGAAGACTGATGTTTTAAACATTGAGGGAGTTGTTGTTCATTCCGCAACCACACGGATCGTTGGAAAATCGAGTCAAATGAAGTATTTTTGAAGTGTATTTTAACATGTTGCAACTCATGTATGTAGAAGCCGTGGTTTTCTTCTTCTTTTCTACTTTTTTTGAAATTCATATCTCCCATCTGCTCCTTCATCTGTCGTCATCTGCCTTTCTCATTTTCTTCCTGTGACAATTCGAGTTTGTAACAAGTTCATTTTCGTGTATTGACGGAGAATATCTGCTTTCCGGTTCTTTACGAAGCAGGGATTATAAAGAAGTGGTGTATACAAATGCATTTCTAAGAACAAAAGTTATGAAAAGAATGGCTGAAGAAAAACCTCTCTTGACCTTGTGAGTCGAAAGAGATAATAATACACGCAAGGATAAATATATCACGAAGCTAATAATTTGATTGAAATCAAAAATTGACGGTATCTCAGGTACCTGATAAGAACCCGGAAACAACACGAAGCCGTTGCGCTGACATGATGACATCAACCACCAATGACAAAGAAAATATGCACAATAGCTTACTATATTCATGGTGAGCGTGTCCATCCTCATCATCGGAATCAGCAAGAGGATCGACATTCGTCACCTTACGCCATGCATCTAGATGAAAAAAAATCAAGTCGGTAACCGAATTCCAACAAGGGGGTGAACTCACATTCCAAGAACGATAGCGACGGAACTGAATTGGGAGTCTGATAAATTTCTGACGACGACCGTAGACTTGTGTGGTCTCCCCGATAAGGGGCGTACCGTACATCCTCCGAGTCGGCTGACGAATCTAGAGGTTGACGCCGTGGATACTGATTCTGAATATCCATGGCATGTTGATGAGCGCTCGCCCCCACTAAGCCACAATTGAGTTGAATGACCAGGAAGAATTAAGAGTAAACGACTTGCTAGTCTCATTACCAGTGCTTGTGCTCTTGACTGCTTTCTGTTTACGACCCTTGTTTACTGTAACAGCAGTCGATCTCTTGCCCTTGAGGGCGGAGCGGGGTGTTTTGGCTGTGAAGGGATTCAACTTGCCTGCATCGGTTTCTTCTCTAATGAAACCAGGCGCATCATCCCCAACTAAGCTCCCACTTGCACTTGCACTCGAAGGCATCGTCTGTTTGCCTTTTTCCTTCAATTCTAGGGTCCTAACAAATTCGGCCCGGATTCGACAAAGATTCTTGGCGAGCTGGATTTCTTCAGGCAGATCTACATTCTCTAAAGCTATCTGTTGCGGACTCAAAAAAACCAAATACGGCTTCCCACCCCTTCTCGGATCACCAAAGGGATTGATGATGACGACGTCGTCGTCGCTGTGATACATGCCCGGATGACTCGGCATAGAGCTCTCCAGATAGTTGAAACAAAGCCACAAGAAAGCCTTTGCCCGGCTTTCAGAACTCAGATCCATTCGCATGAACAAATCAACAAAATCAATGTCGTTGGTTAGATGCAGCTGTCCGACCGACTTGAAGGCATATAGCGTTAAATGAACAAGCTCATTTTTTTTTCAGTGGACCAAAAATACAGATTTTACGTACGCTGGAATGATTGACGAGGCCAAAAATGAGATTGAAAGCGGTTGTGGGCGGAACAAAACCAGAGTTCTGAGAGTGCTTTTAATGAAACGGTGCACAGGATAGGGAGCAATACATACCAGGCGTGAGAGTATGTCAACAGGGAGGCGGGGAGGTGTAGCTGGCTCCCCTTCCACTGTCGCCGCTTTCAAAATATGCTTGATACGAGGAGCATCCTGAAGGTTCCCTGATGTTCTTTGCAGCGCAGGCACAGGATGATATGAGCGAAGCGTCGTCTTCATTTCTGGAAAGACTATATATATATATACGGTCAAATCAGATCGAGAAGCAATAAAAAAATTGTACGTACAGCTCATAGTCGTATTAATGCGCCCAGTGTTCACGAGCAACGCAAGCATAGCAAAATCTTCCGCAAACTCATTCGATTCCCTCAATCTGTCGCGAAAATTCTTGGTGGCCTTGGCCGAATTAAGGATGGTCTTGATGTAAAGCTCTCCAAACGTCAACCTTTCCGGGAAAGCGCCCCTCGAATCGGGCCATGGATTGGTGAACACGGCACAGGGATCAGAGAAGATGCGGCGGAGAAGATCGTATTGAATGTCGCGGCGAGTGAGGGGTTCGTCTTCAAAGCGCTTGATTGGAACGACTTTACGGGAGATGATGGGACTGCGACGATGCGACATTGTTGTTGGGGATTATAATGTAATAGCTGAGAGTTTTTTAATGCGGTTGACAATAAATTATAATGACAAGTCCATGGAGAAAGGGAGAGCTTTTGCAAGGTCACGGGGGGAGGGGGAGAACACGGACTGAACCAGAATTATGACGGTTATGAAAGCTTGGGCCCATTGTTGTAATATGTCATGTGATGCCCAGAGTTCTAATGTCACCGAATAGGTACGGAATGATGCGCAGCTAAAAAAAGCTTGCTTCCACACTTCAAAAGGTCTGGAACGGTTATGAGCATGAACAATACATATCGGATGTTTCAGGAGTGGTCACGGTGGATAGCCTTTCTGTCTATACACGAGTCTCACCTCCCGTTGTATATGTCTTATATCTTATGGGTTTGGTAATCCGGGAATGGCTTTTCGACTCACAAGCTCCACGATGCTGGGAGACTAGGATAGAAAAACTTGCCCAATTTGGGGGTGCCAAGCCTTCCAATTATACTGAATATAGCTCGGTTGACCGCAAGGAACAGTACTAACCTCAGTCTCTCTTTCCAATTCGCCCCCAGTTCACGCAAGCACCAAACCCCAAATTCGATTGAGAGGATTCAGACCATATGAACGTCAGGAACTTGATGCTCCTTCTGCTCACATTTCCAGCAAGCTTCTCTTGGTATACTTTCAACCATCCATGTCATGACTCTTGTTTCTGCCGTCCTCTCTCTTAACCACTATTGTTGGAATATCGAGCACTACACTAAAAATAAGTTCCATCTCCTGATGATCAAGTGTTCCATTTTCTTGTCTTTAGATAGAGATCAATAGAGACAGTCGAGATAAGACTTCGACAAGACTCGTTGCAAACGCGCCATGAGTTTTCGTCCCTTTCTTTCTTTTTTAACTCTATCTTAACTCAGCACCTATGCCTCGTCAATTTCTGAGCCAGAATCGACCTTGAAGTATTTTTGACCCTTCGGGTATCGCACAGCTGGACATGAAAAAGCCTCGAAGCGGACTGTTGTCTAGGGTCCCACCTGCATGATCTCATTTTTTTGCTGATACGTCGTGTGCAATTCCCATCCCCCCCAACGACTGCTGGATAGTGTCATGTCATAACAACAATGATCCTCGTTTACGATAGAAGTATTTATAGGTCTAAAATTACAGATATCAGACTTAATCGACATGACGCGGATTACACACTGCGTTACTGTACGACTACGAAGGAGAAATGTAGTTGGATATAGAATGGGTAATAACAAAAAAAAGAGGACCTTGGACATTATCCAAATCCAAATAACTATGGGAAAAAAGTGCAAAGAATGGATATCCTAAAAGTGAAGAGATGCTGAAAGGGAATAAAAAATTTACAACCTAGGAGTGGGTTGGGGGAATCAAACTAGTAGGATATATAAATATAAGAAAAGTCTAAGTAAAAATTCGGATCCTTGTCATCTTTTTTTTTGGTAGGTCTAACGATTATCTGCAACAATGTTTAGCCAAACGTCGAAACCAGAAAAAACGATACATATCCTCACCAGAACGCCACGACGAAAGGTGCTCGAATAATTCTACCACCACACTGCTTCTATACATCAGCCCATGATCAGCTCCCTTGACAACTTTGACATTGCATTTCTCAAAACCCATAGTGCGCTCCATCCACCGAACAGCATTCTCCGCAATCTTTTCGTCTTTATCCCCATACCAAACTCTCACAGAATGCGGGTAATTGGAATAGGAAAAACCCCAGGGATGGTTGTCGTGGTTAAGGATCTGTAGCAAGTCGTTATGAGTTCCTTTGGCAGACTCTGCATGTGACGCTGCGATCAGAGCATTCCCGAGAGCTACTTGGTAGGAGCTAGTCGGCCCTACACTAGCCGTAAAGGTGGAATTTGCAAGACTGGTAGCGGGTGATGAGGGCATCGACATTGGAGCTTTTGATGATGTGAAGGAGATGGATCGATGTCCATTGGATCGACTGTAGTGTTGACTGGTGCTGGATGTTCGTGGTTGGCTGCCCGTAGATCTTTGACTAGCTGTCTCAATGCTCTTGATCCATCCATAGTCACTGTCCAAGGGGACGTGAACATCAAGCTGAAAGGAAGGTATAGGACTCGAAGGCACTGATTTCACAGATTCTCCTCGACTCTTAGCTTTCAGAGATCCCAACGACCGAAGACCCCTGAGTTTCTTTCCGGCAAAGCTGCTTTGTTTGGTTTCTTGAGGGGCTTTCAGGCGTTCAATAAACCCGCGTGGCCCTTTAGACTTGGATGCGATGCGCTCGATTGAATCTGCTTCAAGTGTGCTCCGACTCTCGAAACGACCCTCGAAATCACGAAGATCGTCATACTCGCTGAAAGTATCGGTGCTAGAACCAATGCTAGGTCTCGAGAGCCTATCAGCACCTGGAGGGTCGGTGGCGTTTAGGTTGACGGCATGTTTCAAATCCTTGGGGGCTGTGTAACCGATGCCCTCATATGCGACTGTGGGAGGTTTTCCAATCATCCACGCCTGTATCCTCCATTCAGCCGCCTGAGCAGTTTTGAGGATACCGTTGGGTACATATTTGAGCCATTTGTACCCACTTGCTGGAATAAAAAGATATAGTTCAGGAATAAAAACACAGACTAACAAACTCACTGCCTTCGCTCCCTCCGATCCAGGGTGCAAGCAAGCAGACATCGCCACAAATCCTATGAGAGAATTTGTTGGCAAATGAAAGGGCATAAGGGGCACCAGCAGAATGAGCCATGACGCTACATTTATCAAGATTGAGTAGGTCAAGGACCTCCTCGACGACATCAGCCCACTGCATGATCCCTTTGGCAGTTTTATGACGAGGTTCTGTGCGGCCTAAGCCCCAGCTGGATGAAGTATTGATCGATGCATTGATCATGACACGAGCAGAGCACTCACCGATCAATGGTAATAAGCCTCAGCCCCATACAATCTGCCATCTCGTCATAAAGACCCATGACATGTCGCACACAGCCTAGACCGAGAAAAACAAGAATGGGATGTCCTGTACGATCGCCCAGGTCAGATAAACTGACGGTCAAGGGATTGTCTGCTGATGCGTGTGGTGATCGTGTAAGTTTGAGCAGGGTTGTTAACCTTGCGGATCGCAAGTATTGAGCCACGGCTTGCGAAGGTGAGCTAAATAAAGAGCTTTCATAAGGAGAAGCAGGATGGAAGGATGTCATGGACGAAAAAAGCGACGGAGTAGGGCCGCCGGGATCTGATCGAGGAGAATATATACTTGTACTATCAGAGATGATAGATTGTCGATTGGGAAATGAGGAAGGGGATATAGAGGTTATGGGTTTTATCTTGGTCTGGTTTCTGAGAGTCTGCTGGACTTCGTCTGCTATAGAGTCCATGGACGAGCGTGAGATGGAGTCCAGTTCGTGTGTTTGGGTTGAGGAAATCAAATGGTCTTCTTCAAGACCACCCAAAAGATGATAGGTTGGCGTATACAATGAGGGCGAGCGAGTTGTGGACGGTCTTGTACGGACTTGGGCCTCCTTGGGGGCATATGTTCGAATGATGTCGGAAATGGATGGAACAACTGTTTTCGCTGGCTTTTCTGGAAGAGACGTGGCACTGGGAGCGCGACAAACTTCATGCTTGAATCGATGGGAAGGGATCATGGGTGAAGATTTTTCGTCAACAACATCTGGAAACGAAGTGGGAGGGATTTGCGTGATTGTTGCATCAGAAATAGTGCGAGAAGAAGAGGGACGTGCTCGTCTTCGACTCTTCCGCGCCACTCCAGACATGTTCCTCGGGTGATCTTCAGTATCGCTCGAGTCGCTCACACGATTGTCCACCTGCTTCATTTTTGTTCGCCTCGGTTTTCCGCCTCCCAACACAATGCCTGGGGGCGGTGTGGGCAGAGGAGGCTGGTAAAGTGGATGGTGATTTGGGATGCCCAGCCGTGCTCGACTAGATACAAGCAAACTTCCTTCCCCCCCATTCATGCCGTCTACCAGGGCATCCATCACATCCACTCCAGCCACGGGTGCTGCCACGACAGAAAATTGCTCGAAAAAGTCCTGCGACGACGCGCTGTCGATGGGATTGCGTGGTGGTATCGCTGTATGTCGGGTGGAGGATGATCCGGAGAGGGGAAGATGGGTAGCGCTGACAAGATCATCCGGGTGCGATTTCCCTGAAGGCCCCGTGTCTGACCGGACACGTACATAACGTGAAGAGGCGGTAGGCGCAGCGAGGTCCTCGGCGGACTCGAACGTAGGGAAAGTATATGCTGAATCGCCTCGAGGCCGGGTCAATGGTTGGGTGTGCTTGGCATTGCCCTTGGCGACATGAGAAGCTGTGTTTGTCTTTGACCGGGAGAAGGGATTGGAGGATGAGGGTTGCATATCATGAGTGGATAAAACTGGTTGGATGTTGGCCTGGACTGATTTGCCCTTGTCCTTGCGGAGGGACAAAAACGAGGACTTTCTTGGGGGGTGTGGAGAAGAGGTGGATGTTGCTGGTTGCTGGCTGCGAGATAAAACGG
>Ga0154006_1000250_pt1 | contig 17941 bp, 16 predicted proteins | sample TSFL090MetaG_FD_104747 | JGI IMG/M metagenome (GOLD analysis project Ga0154006, IMG submission 104747) | Attine ant fungus gardens microbial communities from Florida, USA - TSFL090 MetaG | ecosystem: Host-associated > Fungi > Mycelium > Unclassified | place: USA: Florida, Wakulla State Forest...
AAAGCACTTCGAAGTTACTCGTAACGAAGGTCGCGACATCGAAGAGTTCACTGACTGGAAGTGGACTGCTTTGAAGAAGTAATCTACTGCCGTACGATTAATTCTAAAAGTAAATAAAACTAAGGCTGATTTCGATCGGCCGCGGTAATTAAAGACCGCTACTAATTCTATTTGAGTTAGTAGCGGTCTTTTTTGGTTCAAAGTCGAATGGTGTTGGTCGGAGAAAATTCTGACTAAAATCAGTGATTATTGAGTTTTTATAACCTGGATTGAGTAGGCAATTGGCAACGGCCAATTGCCTACTCAATCCAGGTTTTTCTTTTTAGCTGGAATTATTCGTGGGTGAACTAATTGCGTACGGATGCGATGGAAGAAGTTAAGTTGGATGCAGGGCAGTTCGGCCGATTTATTGGTGTTTTTTAATTTTTAAAAATACTTGATAAACAAAAAAATATTGTTTGTTTACAATGGATTACGTAGGCTGAAAGCGGGAATGTTTTTTGGGAAAGGAATCAAAAAAACATTCGGTTTTGATAGAGCTATGCTCGTTTTTTATGAAAACTATCGAAATTGCGAATACGCAATAAATGTTCACAATTAGGCGACTGAAAACACCAAAAGTTCTAGTAATTTCAATTTATAGACTAAAACGAGGTAAGAGTAGTGAAAGGTATTATTTTAGCCGGCGGGTCCGGTACACGTTTGTATCCAATTACAAGAGCCACAAGTAAGCAGCTTGTTCCTATCTATGATAAGCCAATGATTTATTATCCTCTCTCAGTGTTGATGTTAGCTGGAATCCGTGAGATTCTCTTAATTTCCACTCCTGAATTTGTGGGTCAATTTCAAGAACTATTTGGTGATGGTAGACAGCTTGGAATAAGCATGGAATATGCAGTTCAAGATCGCCCTAATGGACTTGCAGAAGCATTCATTATTGGTGAAGAGTTTATCGGTAATGATTCTGTCGCACTCGTATTAGGTGACAACATTTTTTATGGTGCAGGAATATCGGAAATGCTACAGGATGCCGCAAATAATAAGAAGGGTGCGACTGTATTCGGATTCCAGGTTAAAGACCCTGAACGGTTTGGAGTTGTTGAATTCGATGAAAATATGAAGGCTGTTTCGATTGTTGAAAAGCCAGAAAATCCAAAAAGTAATTATGCAGTTACCGGATTATACTTTTATGACAATTCAGTTGTAGAAATTGCTAAATCAATTACGCCTTCACCGCGTGGGGAACTTGAAATCTCTGACATCAACGAAATGTACTTGGAGCAGGGGAACATCAATGTTCAAGTTATGGGACGTGGATATGCATGGCTGGACACAGGCACGCATGATTCGTTAATTGAGGCGTCAAGCTTCATTGCAACTATTCAGAAACAACAAAACCTAAAAGTGGCATCTCTTGAAGAAATTGCTTACCGCATGGGGTATATCGACTTGAATCAATTGGAGTTCGTTGCTTCTGAATGTAAAAAGAATGATTACGGCCAATATTTGTTACGAATAGTAAAGGAAGAAACCGAAAATGCCTATTAAGATTGTCCCTACAAAATTACAAGATGTTAAGCTAATCGAAACAGAAGTCTTTGGCGACCACCGAGGTTTTTTCACTGAAACGTTTACACGAAATAAGTTTGAAGAAGCAGGTATCGAATTTGATTTCAATCAAGATAATCAGTCACTTTCTACACAACCAGGTGTGTTACGTGGTATGCATTATCAACTTGCACCATATACACAAACTAAGCTTGTTCGTGTAGTAACGGGAGCCGTTTATGATGTTCTTGTTGATATGCGTAAGGGGTCACCAACGTACGGTGAATGGGAAGGTTACCTGTTGAGTGAATATAACCACCGTCAACTTCTAGTACCTCGTGGCTTTGCGCATGGATTTATGACTTTGACGCCAAATGTTAATTTTGCGTATAAAGTGGATGGTTACTACGAACCCAAGGCTGACAGAGGAATTGCTTTCGATGATCCTAAAATTTGAATTGAATGGCCAATGTCGCTTGATCATCTGGTGATGTCAGAGAAAGACCAACACCATCCTACATTGGCTGAAGCTGAGAATAACTTTATTTATGGAGAAATCTAATGTCACAGTACAAACATATTTTGGTTACGGGTGGTGCCGGCTTTATTGGCGCTAACTTCGTACGTTACGTTGTAGACGAGCATCCCGATGTCTTTGTTACGGTTCTTGATAAGTTGACTTATGCAGGAAATGAAGCAAATTTGGTGGGGTTGCCTGAAAATCGTGTCAAATTGGTCGTTGGGGACATTGCAGACACTGAAGTGGTTAACTCACTTGCAAAGGATGCAGATGCGATTATTCACTATGCGGCAGAAAGTCACAATGATAATTCGTTGAAGGACCCATTACCATTTATCCAAACTAACTTAATTGGGACTTATACTTTGATTGAAGCTGCACGTAAGTATGATATTCGTTTCCACCATGTTTCGACGGACGAAGTGTACGGTGACTTGCCATTACGTGAAGACTTGCCAGGACATGGTGAAGGCGAAGGCGAGAAGTTTACACCAACAACTCGCTACAACCCATCATCGCCTTATTCATCAACTAAGGCGGGGTCGGATTTACTCGTACGTGCCTGGGTTCGTTCTTTCGGGTTGAAGGCAACTATTTCAAACACGTCTAACAATTATGGCCCATATCAGCACATTGAAAAGTTCATTCCTCGTCAAGTTACTAATGTTCTGAGCAATATCAAACCAAAGCTGTATGGTAGTGGGAAAAATGTCCGTGATTGGATTCACACGTATGATCACGCAACAGGAGTGTGGGCTATCCTTGAAAACGGGCGCATGGGTGAAACTTATTTGCTGGGCGCTGATGGTGAAATTGATAACTTAACGGTATTGAGGATGATTTTGCGTGATATGGGCAAGCCTGAAGATGATTTTGATTTCGTGCAAGATCGTGCTGGTCACGATTTGCGTTACGCTATTGATGCAACTAAGACACGTGAAGAATTAGGATGGAAACCCAAGTACACTGATTTTGAAACTGGTTTGAAGGACACCATAGAGTGGTATGAAGATAATCGCGAATGGTGGCAACAAGAAAAGGCTGAAGTTGAGGCGAAGTATGCTCAAAACAATCAATAGGCATACTTAGTTACAAAAATTAATGACGCCTCGGGAAACCCGAGGCATTTTTTATGAGAGGAAACAAAATGAAGTATTTAATTGTTGGCGCCAAGGGACAACTCGGACAAGAGTTACAACATCTATTAGATGATCAACATGTAACATTTGTTGCGTTTGATGCTGATGAATTGGATGTCACAAATCGTGAACAAGTTTTTGACACGTTGCAACTAATTAAGCCAGACGTTATTTTAGATGCTGCTGCATATACGGCCGTCGATGCAGCAGAAGATGAAGGGAAGGAACTTAATTGGCTAGTAAATGCAGAGGGTACTAAAAACTTAGCGGATGCGGCAACAAAAATTGGATCAATTCTTGTGTATGTATCTACTGATTATGTATTCGACGGTACGAAAGATGGGGAGTATTTTGAGACAGATATTACTCACCCAATGAACGAGTACGGAAAGGCAAAGCGTGCTGGCGAAGAAGTGGTGCTTAATTCGGGTGCGAAAGCGTACATTGTTCGAACTTCTTGGGTATTTGGAGAGTATGGTAATAATTTTGTGTTTACTATGCAAAAACTTGCAAGAAAGTTGGACAGACTGACCGTTGTTAATGATCAGTTGGGGCGTCCAACATGGACTAAAACATTGGCAGAATTTATGATGCATTTAATTTACGAAAAAGCTGATTATGGCATTTATAACTTGAGCAATAGCGGAAAGGCTACTTGGTATGAATTTGCCAAGGAGATACTCAAAGATGAAGATGTAGTAATTGAGCCGGTTACGTCGGACGCCTTTCCACAGAAGGCGTATCGGCCTAAGCGGTCTGTGATGTCATTGGCAAAGTCAGAGAGCACGGGATTCTATATTCCTACTTGGAAAGAAGCATTGAGCAGCTTTATGAAATCTTTGCCTGAATAGGGCGTTAGAAAACTTTCATTATTTTGAAACTAGCAAAGAGAAAGACGAAGTTAATATGTCAAAAGCAAGTGTGTCGATTGTAACTCATAATAACGAGACTGACATAGAAGAGCGATTGGGTGTGTTGCGGTCGTTCTTCGAAAATCAATTAATTAGTAACGTATATATCGTGGACAGTAATTCTACTGACGACACTGTCAAAATTGTTAAGGATTATGCCCGGAAATTTCCGAAAATAAATTTTATTGATCTTCCTGTGAATAGAGGATTTGGATACGGACATAATATAGCCATTGGTCAAAGTGATAGTCGATATCATTTGATAATGAATTTAGATTCTACTCCGACAAAAAATGAAATGCTGGATGAGATGATTAACGAAATGGATGAAGATAGCAGTATCGGACTGCTCAGCCCTTTGGTCAAATTTCCAAATGGAGAAACTCAATTGCTAACAAGAAATGAACCCACCATTCTAGATTTAGCGATTAGATTTTTAGGTCCGAGTTTCATGAAAAAACGCCAGGAAAAATTTATTAATCAGAAAACAGGGTATGACAGACCACAATTAATTTTGAATGCAACAGGCAGCTTTATGTTTCTGAGAATGGATGTGTTGAAGCAGATAAACGGTTTCGATGAGAGGTATTTTTTATACATGGAAGATACCGATTTGACAAAATCTGTAAATCAAATCAGCAAAGCATGGTTTAACCCTAAATTTGTCATCACACATGAGTGGCAAAGAGATAACCATTCATTACGGGGTTCGATTCAATTAGTCGCAAGCATGATTAAATATTTTAATAAATGGGGATGGAAAGTGATGTAATGGAATTCTTTATCAATGATGTTGCAGTTAAGCGAGATTCTGGAGGCGTATATACGGTACTAGAGAGTGTGTATAAATCTGCTTCCGCTAATAATGGTGCGGATTCTTATACTTTTCTATTGGGAGATGTGGCATTCAATGACAATCATAATGTGAAAGTTATAAAAAATGTGGCAATGCAAAAATCTTATTTACGAAGGATTTTTTTTGACTGGTTCTCAGGTGCCGCAATAATTAGCAAATCGAAACCGGATGTATATATTTCCATGCAGAATACTGCTCAAATTGGATTGAAAAAAATTCCTCAATTTACGTATCTACACCAGCCGTTGCCGTTTCAAAGAACAAAAAAATTTTCGATTTTTAAGAAAAAAGAAAGGAAGATGGCGTTCTATCAGTATGTGGTTGGTGCTTTGATTAAGGGGAGTTTGAAGTTTTCAAATACAAAGGTTATTGTACAATCTCAGTGGTTAAAGAATGAACTTGTTGTACGAGGTTTAGCTAAACCGAATGATATATTTGTTTCTTTTCCGAAGGTAAAAAAGATAAGTCAAATATATCAGGAGCAGATTGTAGAAACCGAAAAGGTAGTATTCTTTTTTTCCGAGTACTGCTATGGTATATAAAAATCATAAGGTGATTTTAGAAGCATTGTCATTGTTGCCGAAGGACATAAAAAGAAAAATCCAAATTATTTTTACGTTAACGGAATCAGAATTGATAAACCTGACGGAGATTAAAAGTATCCCTGAAGAAATTGTATTGACCGGACGAGTTAACAAACAAGAAGTAGCAGAAATACTGTCACGTAGTATATTAATTTTTCCTTCGTATATTGAGACGTTTGGATTGCCTATTTTGGAAGCCAAGCAGATAGAAAGACCGTTGATTGTTGCCGACGTACCAGTTCTAAGAGAGTCTGTTTCAGATTATGAGGATGTTCAATATTTTAATCCGTTTGATTCTCGTCATTTAGCAAATATTATTAGTGACTTCGTAAAAAATCGAACAATCACGCGTAGTGTTGGATTTGATGAAGAATCAGGAATCAACACAAAATTAGACAACTTGCTTACGCTAGTGAAGGGGGAGATGAGTAGACATGCAAAAAATTGACTTTGTACTGACTTGGGTGGACGATTCTGATCCAGCATGGATTGCTGAGAAAAATAAATATGATGTAAAACAAACACTTCCTTCGGTTCGGGTTAGAGATTGGGATTTTTTGATATATTGGTTTCGATCGGTAGAAAAGTATGCACCTTGGGTGAATAAAATTCATTTAGTAACATGGGGACACGTTCCAACTTTTCTGAATATAAACCATGACAAAGTTAACATTGTAAATCATTCCGAAATATTTGATGAGCAATATTTACCGATTTTTTCAACAACGGCTCTGGAACTAAGTCTTCATAAAATTCCAGGGATCACAGAAAATTTCGTGTATTTTAATGATGATATGTTTATCAATAAGGATGTTACGCCTGAAGATTTTTTTGTGGATGGTAAGCCGAAAGATATTGGACTTATGAGTCCCATACTTCCGGTAAAAGAAGGGGTGGCTCACATTGTTTTAAATGATCTGCAGATAATTAATAATCATTTTAATCGTAGTGACTACCTGAAGCATGCAGGTAAATTTTTTAATTGGCGAAATGGTGTAAATAACCTAAGGTCTATGATTTTATTGCCATGGAATCGTATCATGGGTTTTTACGATCAACATCTTCCATTACCCCTAGTGAAATCTAGGTATGAAGAAATTTGGAGTAGATTTCCTGACGAGATGACGCAAACTATTGCTGGGAGATTTAGGTCGAATTCTGATTATTCGGTTTGGTTAATTAGATATTGGCAATTGTTAACGGGAGACTTTGTACCGAGATCATTGAACTTTGGTAAATACTACCAGATACAAGATGATTTAACGTCAATAGTTGAAGAAATAACAAAACATAAGCATGCGTTAATTGTGCTGAATGATAATGAAAGGTTGCAGAATTTTGAGAACACAAAACGTGAGCTAATAGATGTATTTGCTAGCCAGTTAACTGAAAAATCTGCGTTTGAGTTGTGAAATGATAGAAAAAGTTGGAGCGGTTGTTATAACTTATAATCCGTATATTAAGGGATTAGAAACATTGCTGGGAATATTAATAAATCAGTTTTCGGAAATACTAATCGTTGATAATGGATCGATTAACATTAATGATATAAAAAAAGTCTCAATTAATGAAAAAGTTTTAATCCGTCCTTTGGAATCAAATTTGGGAATAGCGGCGGCTTTAAATGAAGGAATGGATTATTTTCGTATTAAAGGTTACGAATGGGTGGCGACATTTGACCAAGATTCAGAACCGTTTGATGATTTTGTTTTGAGATTTCAGGAACTTTCAAAAGAAAATGTAGGCATTATTGGTTCCTACTATGTAGATAGAAATTGGTCAGAGAAAGATGCAGAGCGTCAAATATTAACCTACTCGGATTATGAGGAAACAACTTATGTTATTACTTCGGGAGCCTTTGTGAATGTTAGGGCATGGAATATGGTTGGAGGATTTGATAATCAGTTGTTTATTGATTGGGTAGATTGGGATATAAATGAACGATTAGTACTTTTGGGAATGACTGTATATAGGACGAAGGACTTGATGATGAGACATCAAGTTGGAGAGCCCATAAACGTTCCAGAATATAAAAAGCAAATTTTATTTCTCAATAATCGATTAGTGAGAGACCATTCTCCATTTCGCCAATATTATATTTTTAGGAACAGAATTATTTTTCTAACACGGTATCGGGGAGTAAACAAAGTACAAGCAACAATTAAGTCACTCATTGCATTTCGTGAGATTTTTATTCTTCCTAAGGGGGGGAGTAAATTCAAAGCCGCGTGGAAGGGGATGCTGGCGGGATTAAAATATGATATAAAGTCAGATATCTATTATCAAAAATTTCTCAAGCAAATTAGTGATTAATATCGGTTATTGCTTGAAACAAGTTACAAATTTGCGCTGCTAAGAATATTCATTCTGCCAAGTAGGCAGTTTTGGTAGTAGTTTTAAGACAGTTACGAGGCAATAGATGGAGAAAAAGAATAGAACTAAAGCGGTAATGCTAAATTCAAGTTTTGCGATGGGAGCTCATTTGTTGAATCTAGCATTAAGTTTTATTGTGCGTACGTTATTGATTAAGTCACTTGGCGGTGAGACAAACGGACTGAATGGACTGTTTAGTAATATTGTTAATATATTGTCCTTTGCTGAGTTGGGAATCGGAAGTGCAATTTCCTACTCGCTGTATAAACCACTGGCTATTGGCGACAACAAGCAAGTAGCTGCAATTATGTCTTTGTTTCGCAAAATATATAATTACGTGGCAGGTTTCATATTAGTAGCAGGTATTGCAATTTCTTTTGTTATAACTAATTTTATTCATGGGTCGACCGGAAACGTTGGAAATGTTCATATTGCGTTTCTTTTATTTATAAGTAATGTCGTTTTCTCATATTTATTAAGCTATAAGAGAACTTTATTAATTGCTGATCAGCAAGGTTATGTTGATTCTGTAAATCGGATGGTATTTACTTTCAGTTCTCAACTTGCGCAGGTTATTGGGCTTATATTAGTACCTAATTATTACTTGTTCCTGGTGATACAGATGCTCAGTACTGTGTTATCAAATTGGCCGATTTTAAGGCGTGTAAATACAGAGTTTTCTTATTTAAAGCTGTATAAAAACGAAAGTGTCGATAAAGGTACAGTTAGTTACTTAAAGCAGAATGTTGTAGGAATGCTGTCTTTTAAAATTGGTGGTATTGTGATTACAGGCACGGATAATATTATTTTATCGAGTTTTCTAGGGTTGAATGTTGTAGGAATGTACGCCAATTATACTTTGATTATCACTGGAATCATTTCGCTAATGAATAGTGTTGTTAATTCTATTACGTCTTCTATAGGGAATTTGGCCAATGCTGGTAATAAGATCCGTGAAAAACAAGTATTTTTACAATTTAATATGTTGAACGGATTACTTACATTCGGCGTAGGAATGGGCCTTATATTATATTTTCCAACCTTTATGTCGGGTTGGTTAGGCCATGACTTTGTTTTGTCAAAATCAGTAACACTGTTTATTGTATTGAATTTTTTTGTCGGTCAATTGAGAAATGGATTGATAAATTACTTGAACGCATATGGATTATACTGGCAGCAACGGTATAAGTCTATTTTTGAAGCGAGTTTGAATCTGGTTGTTTCTCTAGCACTGGTTATGCAAACTGACCTGGGTATTGCAGGTGTTCTGTTGGGTACCCTTGCAAGCTATTTATTAATTGATTTTATTTGGGAACCGCGAATTGTTATAAAGAATGCGATCGATATCAATTTAAAGTCGTTCTATTTTTGGTATGGTAGCCAAATTATCGGGGGTGGACTTTTGTTTTATATCAGTCAAGGATTATTTGAACAATATTTCGTAAAAAATGATTGGTTTTTTCAAATGCTGATCACTGCATTATTTGTGTTGGTTGGAGTGGCGGTATTTCATATAATTCAGATTTTTACTGCTAAGTTAGTTAGGTTACAAACAGAAAATATATGGGTTGTGTTTTCTAGAATTATAAGGAGATGATATTAAATGGCAGCGTTTATTAGTATCGAAGGTACGGATGGATCAGGGAAAACAACGCTAATGAAAGCTTTAAAATCGGTGTTGCAAGATAAACCTGTATTATTCACACGTGAACCTGGTGGAACAGACTTTGGAAATGCCACGAGAGATATACTGTTGCACGGCCAAAAAATTGATCCCATAAGTGAAGTGTATTTATTTGCGGCAACACGCAGACAACATGTGGTGGAAATAATTAAACCGGCACTACATAAAAACGTATCAGTAATATCAGATAGGTTTTTAGATAGTTCAATTGCTTATCAGGGAGCTGGTAGAGGTGTCGGTGAGAAATTAGTTGAGGATATTAATCGGTCTGCAGTTGAGGGGTTAGAGCCAGATTTAACGATTTTTCTAGATATTGAACCTCAGAAAGGGCTAGACAGAGTTCATAATATTAGAACTGATGAAGTGAATAGATTAGATAATGAAGCACTCGACTTTTATGAACGTGTCAAAGGTGGGTATGACAGAATTATTGAAAAAACACCTAATAGGTTTCTTGTTATTGACGCAAGTCAAACAGAAGAATTGATACAACGGCAAGCGTTATCCGCAATAATGAATTTGATTTAGAAATTATGTTGGGCCTATCTATATGAAGTAAGCTAACATAAACGGATTTGTAAAGGCTTCTTGCTTGTGTATGGATAACTTTTCGGATTTTAGATGGGATTAATGAAATTATTGACTCTAATATTTTTTCATTACAAGTACAAGGCCACTCGGTAGAAATGAAATACTTATATTGATCGGGACGAAGTGACTTAGATGTCTGTACAGAAATAAAGAGTTCAAATCTAATTTTTAATTTTGAAAATGCGTAGTAAAATCTATCGAGATAAACTTCAGTGAGGATGTAAAAGGAATGGACAAATGAAAGCTATTTTTGATATTGACTTTGTTGTGTCTTGGGTAGATGGGAAGGATCCTGACTGGCGAGAAAAACGAGCAAAATTTCAACGAAACCCGGTACCTGAAAATAGGTATCGAGATTATGGGTTGTTAAAAAATTGGTTTGAAAGAGTTTGGAAATACGCTCCGTGGGTGAACAATGTTTTTTTGGTTACTGATAATCAGGCACCAATATGGGCTTTGTCAGATGATAGAATAACAATTGTGAATCATACAGATTTTATACCCGATGATTACTTACCCACTTTTAACTCAAGCGTAATTGAAATGTTTTTATGGAATATTAAAGGGCTTGTAGAACATTTTGTATATTTTAATGATGATATGTTTTTAACTAATCAAGTCTTACCGACTGATTTTTTTGACAAAAAAGGATGCCCAGTACTGACGGGGTCTCTTAATTCAATATCACCAACCGATGATGTATCAAAGAATATGTTTCAAAATATGATTCTCGTTAATCGATTATTTGATAAAAAAAGCTTACTGAATAATCCTGTTAAGTATTTAAATGTAAGGTACAGTTTTTCAAATAATGTTAGGACAATTTTGAATTTGCCGTATACGAAATGGATGGGATTTTATGAGGATCATCTTGCTTATCCAAATTTAAAAAGCTGGTTTATTAAACTTAATGAAACCAATCCAAATGTATTTAATCAAATGGGTAAACATAAGTTTCGGCATCCTGAAGATTATACAATTTGGTTATTGAAGAATATGTATCTTGCGTCTGGAAAGTTTGCGCCAAGACATAGAGGATTTGGCAAGGTTATTAATGTTAAGAGCATTGAAGATATTTTAATTGTAAAAAAAAGCATCGCTAACCATAAAATGATCGTTGTAAATGATGATATATCGGATGATGAGTTTGAAGAATGCATAAAATATTTGAGAAATGCATTGGCGTTGACGGAACTTTAAATGTTCACAAATCTTACATAAAGCAGCTGTTTTTTTTATAAAAATAGCTCTTTTTTTTTTGACATGATTAAGAATGTAAAGAAAAATCGAAAAACACAAAAGAAACTATAGTTGATTTGTGCTGATAGAGTTCGTGATTAGGATGAAGTGGATTCCATGGTATTAAGAAAAGTTTCAGTTATTATACCTATTTTTAATTTGGTGGACTATGTTGAACAACTTATAGATAATCTAAAAAAACAAACATATAAAAATGCGGAATACTTAATCATTGATGATGGATCGACTGATAAAAGCATAGATGTTTTACTAACTCTCACAAAAAATGACACACGATTTAAAATTATACAAACAAGAAAAACAGGAGTGTCAGATTCGAGAAATCTTGGATTGAAAATTGCTGCGGGTGAGTTTGTGATTTTTATTGATGGGGACGATTTTTTTGAAAAAGATATGGTATCACAATATGTTGATGCAATATTAAGCAATGACACGGATATTGAGTTTTTTTCATTTATACGTTCAAAGGGAAGCGATCTTGAAAAGTGGAAAATTTCCGGATCAAAAATCGGTAATGCATCAAATGATGTAAATCATATTTTGGGCCAGAAAGATTTATTGTTGGAAATTTCCAAGGGGGTTATTGGAGGATATACATTCGCCTACATCAGCAAAAAATCTTTGTGGAATGGAATAGGATTTCCGAGTAACATTGACCGATTGGAAGATTTATATGGATTAGTTCAATTGTTAAAAAGAAATCCTAAAATTACAGGACATATTAATAATACTTCCTATTACTATTATGTCACACGTGAATCTAGTTTAATGAACTGTATGAGCTGGAATGACAGGTTAGAGATATTGTTAACCTATCAGAAGATATTCGCGTTAACTGGAGAATTTGAGGAGATGATTAAATCGTTTTATGGATTGTATTTTTACTCTGCGTTGCAATCTTTAAAAGTAGCGGCACTTTCTCAGGATAGATATTATTTCAAACGTTTCCGGAAAATTGCTTTAAACGGATACTTTAAATCAAAATTAGATGTAAGACATAGAATTTATGCTTCTGTAATTTGTGCGATTTCATTGGTACTAGGAATGAACGGACTCGGCAGTTTTTTGAAATTTCGAGAAAAAACAAGGATAAAAGAGGACTAGAAAATAATGGCGGAAATGGTGAAGAGTTTCAGAAATCTATTTAATATTATTTCAAAAAACATTGTAGTTATATTGGTGGCAACTGTGTTGTGCATGGTTATTAGTTATAGTATAAGAACTTTAGTTATGAAAGATACTTACAATAGTACAACAGCTTTATTAGTGACTCGGAATGAAGAGCGAAACAATAATATTGGATATGGTGATGTTCAGGCTGACACGGCACTTATAACAACTTATAAAGATATCGCGTTACAAAAAAGCGTACTAAACCAAGTTTCCAAGCAAATGATTAATTCTGAGGAAAATTGGACAAGTGGACGTGTTTACGACGCAATTAATGTAACAAGCAATAAAGGATCTCAAGTTTTTAGGATAACGGCTAAGGCAGCGAGTCCAAATGAAGCACAACGCTTGGCAAGCGTATTTGCGGAAGTTGCAAAAAATAAGGTTGAAAAGTCATTAGACGTTGATAACATTAAAATTATATCGAAAGCAGATAAGAACACACAGTCTACGCTACCAAATAAAAAAATTTTGTTGTTAGCTGGCGCAATGGTGGGGTTAGTTATTGGAATTGGAATTGGCTATATCAAAAGCGTATTGGCAGAAGGGTAACTGCTGATGGAAGACACAAGATTAACAAGACGATGGATACAGCCTTGGATAGCAACGTCGGTGGCGTTGGTGTCTGTGGGGGCAACGCTTAATTACACTAGTTACTCGTTGATCGGACAAATGATCCAAGTCATGGCTCAGTTGGCAATTGTTTTATTAGCTTGTTGGTGGGTGGATTTGAAAAAGTATACCTGGATTCTCTATCTGATGTTTTTTACAACATTTCTTCCGTTATTGGGAGTTGCGTTTGGATTATATCAACAAGCACCTAGGCAAGTTTTGATATATATATCATATTTTTCGTTCAGTCTGATATATATGGTCGTTTTAGCAGAAAATTTTTATAGCAACATTGATAAATATGTAACCATTTGGCAAATGGTTATCTTGGTCATACTTATTATTTTGCTAGTTATTAACCGTGATATAACGTTGAACATTGGGACGTTGATACAAGCGTTGATAGAAGATGAGAGAGACATTAACTCTCGAGTCGCGATGGGATTTAATAATGTTAATCAGTTAGGATCGTTTTCAGGGATGTTGATGATTTTATCTCTGTATCAAGTGTGTAAGAAGAAATATTTGATTATTTCGATAGTGTCGGTATTTTTTTCGTTTGTTTTAATTATGAATTCTGGTAGCAGGACACCATTACTGTGCCTCACTTTAGCAGCATTGGTTGCCACGTTTGCTAAACTACGGAAGACTTGGTTTGGAAAAATTATCGGTATTGCTACGGCAATCGTTATGACGATAATTGTGGGAGGATTTCTGTACCTGGTATTTTGGGGTAATGTAGATTCAAATTTATATCAAGCTGTTGACGAATTTACCAGCTATCGTGTTTCGCTGTGTGCTTCGGCTATGACAATTTTGTCTCAGCAAGCAAACTATATCTTCGGAATAGGGCCGATGAGCTCTACAAATATTAGAGGGGTTTTAGATGCAGCTAGTCGACAATCAGTGGTTATTGACAATTCTATAATTTATTATGTATTTAGTAATGGGATTGTTGGTGCATTTGGAGTCGTGTCGTTCTTTATATACCTTATAAAAAAAATGAATCAATCTGGAAAGGTTATGGCATTGGTGGTAGTTGCGTATTTTGGCATGTATACCATGTTTGAGAACAGCTATTTTGCTCCGAATTCTGCAATCTCTATCTTAGGAGCCTCACTTATGTTTATGTTCGTAAGATTGACTTTTTCGAGTAGGAAAGGGACCTTTACGGACTCCTAACGTAGAAAAAACATTTGGGTTACACGACGACGTCTCCCGATACGGGTCAAAATGTTTCTGAAAGATAATGAAGTATAGTGTGAGTTGAGTCGCCGTATACCGCTTTTGAATTGAAATGGTAATTATCTAACTGGTTGGGAAATCATGGTGTTGAGCCGTTTTTCCAACCTTTTTTAATTCGTGATTGTTAGTTTCGTCACCGTCTAGATATATCGGACAGCAATTTATACATGCTTTTTAAATTAATTTCGTGATTTGTCGTACGTTAAATTTGGAATCTATTCACCGATTTAACATATTAAGCAGTTATAATGACTTGCAAAAAAGAAAATAGGATTAATTGTATGATTTCATAGTGAACATATAAAACTATAGATATCTAAGTGATTGAGAGTGGGGAAAGAGTGATGGAGTTTATTGGTGATATTGATTTTATTGTTCCGTGGGTTGACGGAACAAATAGTGATTGGCAACGACAATATAAAAATTTTGAGAAAGAAATAGTTGATTATGATTTTAATGGACCTGAAAGATTTCGATCAACAAAGAATTTGTTGGTGCAATGGGTACGTGGAGTTACTCAGTATGCCGAATGGGTTCATGAGGTTGTTATTGTTGTAGACAGGTTAAACTTACCTGATATTCCAGATATGTTATTGAAAAACACGAGGGTGGTTTGCCATGATGAATTTATTCCCCAAAAATTTCTTCCAACATTTAATTCAAATGTTATTGAATTGTTTATAGATAAAGTGCCTGGTATTTCGGAAAATTTCGTATTGTTCAATGACGATTGTTATGTTATCAATACTCTGGAAAAAAAGGATTTTTTCGATCTTGATGGTGTGCCGGTTGATTCAGATACGGTTATTCCTTTGAATACATCGAATGATTATAGCCATATTTTACTGAATAATTTAATCTTGATTAATCGTGATGTGAGTTTTTCGAATTATAAATCACGATTTTTGAGAAAATCACTTTTTCATCTTAACAAAAAAGTGTTAAAGTCGATGCTGTTTATTCTCGAATATGGTGCGTTTGTAGGCTGGCATGACGAGCATATGCCGATTGCGTACAGAAAAGAAGATTTTCAGCAGACATTTAAGATTTTCGAGAATGAGCGTGATGCGCAAGGCAACCGCCGGTTTAGAAGCAGACGAGATATTAGTCATCTCTTGGTTCGCTTTTGGCGTTTGGCAAAGGGAGTATACCATTTTAGAAAGGCTAATCATTTAGGAGTTTTTTTACAGATTGAGAATGATAATGAGCAAAGAAGTTTGAAAGCTGTTTTGCAGGGTGATGCTAAGGTTGTTTGTATAAATGACAGAAAAATACCTGAAATGACAGCAATGGATATCAATGATAGTTTAGAAAGAATAATGATTAATTACTATAAAGGTGCTTAACATGGATGTAACGGTTATTGTAACAGCATATAATGTTGAGGCGTTTATTGATGATGCTATAGAATCTGTTGTAAGGGCTATTCACAATGACGAAAATATTAAGGTGTTAATAATAGATGATGGATCTGATGATGGAACGTGGGAAAAAATTTCTAAATGGAAGAAAGCGTCTAACACTCGCATAATCAGACAGCAACGTATTGGATTGGGAGCTGCAAGAAATTTAGGCATGGGCCTTGCTCATAGTGAATATGTTATGTTTTTGGATGGAGATGATTATCTTTCGGATTATTGGTGGGTGTATATAGATAAAATAGTTAAACATAAGAAGCCAGACATGATTGTTTTTAAGTGGCAATCGGTTTATGAAAATGGTGATTTTCGAGACGGACCATATGCGTTGCCTACAATTGATCACATGTCAATCGCGTGTTGGAATAAGGTATATAAAACTAAAGTGGCAAAACGGTTTGCTTTTCCCGAAGACGTATATTTTGAAGATTCGGGCTTTTCACTATTAGTATGGGAAGCGGCTGATGCCATTGAATACTTACCCAATGTATTGTATAGCCATCGGCATAGAATTGGGAGTATTTCTCGTAAAAAATTAGAATTTGAACATAATATGGGAGTGCTCAAAGGGTTGGCTGATGCCCTATCATTTCAAGCGAAAATTAGAGTTGAGATAAAAAATGTAGCAGTTGAAATGATTTTTTCGAGATTAATGAATAGCTTAGAAAACCATCACACGGTTACTAAAAATCAAATGAGTGAATTGAGAAATTTTTATCGTGAATACAAACTATACATATTTCATTTTGATAAGGGTGTGAAGCATTTTTTTAAGCATCTCTTAATGAATGCTTGTATTGAATTTAAGCTACATAGAATAATTAATGTGCTCTTCAGTACGAGTATTATTTATAGTGAAGGACGAGATGATAGCTAAAGTGAGAAACGTTTTAAATCAGGTGTCTGTCTGATGTGTGCTCTTTTTCATAAAAATAATCACAAAACTCTCCTTACCCCTCCCCATTTCCGCGATAAACCCACCACTATTTTGCTAGACAATAAACTCCGTAACAACTGTACCCCTAAGGAGTAGGTGGTACGAGACATTATGGAGGAAATTTTCTATGGCAAAATGGAAAAGCGCAGCGCTGATCACAACACTTGTGTTGCCGTTGGCGGTTTCAGCTGGTGGAGAGGGTGTCGCAATGGCATCTCAAGCTCGTCCTGACGAGACGACAATCAAGATTCACAAGCAAATTCGTTACGACGACACGATTAGCGGTCTGGTTGACGATGAAAAGTACTTTGCTTGGAACCACGGTTCAGACGAAGATGGACAACACTACTTCTGGGGTGATGGTACCGAGGCTAACAAGGATACTGTTACTTCTGAAGGTAAGGTTGTTTCATCAAACAACCCATTTGATTGGGAAAACTACAGTAAAACAACTGGTAAGTTGACGATTGATTACACGCCAACAGACGACTTTGCTGGCCAAAGCAAGATTCGTTGGAACGACTTGTGGTCAGACCTACCAGGCGTTCACTTTATCGGTATTCAATTACCAGATAATGTGATGACTATCGACGATGATGGTGAGCCACAAATCATTGCAAAGGATGCCAAGGGTGGTGTTGCATTCACAACAGCCGACGGTACAGATATTTACTGGCAAGACATCCTGAAGGCCCAATTGGGTGTGCAACACTCTGATGAATCTAATCCATCACACGAGACGCCAAAGCACAACTTCAATTCAAAGACTGGTACTGACAAGTACGGTATGAAGCACGAGGTTAACCACAGTGCCTCTGACTTTGAAGTGGAGTTCCAACAACTTGGGGCTGCGAAGGATTTGGCAGAAGCCCAAATCCGTCAAGCGTTGGTCGCTAACTACACGGACACGGATGAAACAGATCCTGTCTTTGGCGGTAAGGGCGAGGCCGTAACTGATGAGAATGGTGTCTTGTCATTCAACAACATCACAAACGGTAACTGGTTGTTCATGGAAGATTTGCAAGATTCAACGCCAGGTTTGGCTGAGATGGTGACGCAACACGCCGCACCAATCTTCTTGGCAACGCCATAC
>Ga0154006_1000251_pt1 | contig 17935 bp, 13 predicted proteins | sample TSFL090MetaG_FD_104747 | JGI IMG/M metagenome (GOLD analysis project Ga0154006, IMG submission 104747) | Attine ant fungus gardens microbial communities from Florida, USA - TSFL090 MetaG | ecosystem: Host-associated > Fungi > Mycelium > Unclassified | place: USA: Florida, Wakulla State Forest...
CCGCAAACGGAACTGGTCGGCATCGTCACCCAGATGGATTTCGTCGAATACCTGCGCACCCGCTCCGCCACCGCGGCCTCGCCCGACCTGACCGCCGTCGGCAACATCATGAGCCGCAACGTGCGCACGGCTTCGGCCAGACAACCTATCGCCGACCTGATTCCCTTGTTTGCCAACCACGGCCACCATCACCTGCCGGTGGTCGATGCCAATAACAATCTGATCGGCATGGTGACCCAGTCCAATCTGGTGGCGGGGTTGCATCAGCGTTACCTGAAGAGTAGCCAGGTATCTTCCTGAGAATGTCTTTTCACGAGCAAGGGCGCATTCGGCCTCAGTCCGGATGCGCCCTTGTTCCATCTTCAGCGTCTCATCCCTTCTCATGCTTGCCCGGCAAGAAAGTACGTGCCTGCATTTCCATCCTCCCCGATTCCGGCTGTTCATGGCGTCTCATTTGCCCGGCCTGATTGAATCCACCTCAGTGCTGGCCGCCATCTTCCTGCCGAGCGAAAAGAAAACACAAGAGGTCGACATGGCGAATTCGCTCGGCGACGAAGTGGATCACTGGCAGATCGACCTGGAGGCCATCCGCAGCCTGCCAGGTTTCTCGCCAGTCACCATTTCCTATGACAACGCCTTCAACATGATTGCCCCCGGCACTGAAATGAGGCCGGTGTTGACGCCAACCATGCCGGTTTGCAAGGCTTCGGCGGCTGTGATCGCGCGGCGTGTTTCCTCCACCCCCATGTCGGGAACGGTGCCGATCATCCCAGACGTAGCCGGGTTGGTGACGGTGATGACTTGCCTGCTATCGGCATCAATCCAGGCTCCATCGATGCAGGCCTGCTGATGGAAGAGAGTCGGATCCTTGAGTGACAGCGTCATATGATGTGATTCCGGAGGTTCATGAGAACGATGGTGATCATAGGATGATAGCGTGGTTGGTTGTAGAGCCATTGTTGGGTTTCTGATGGGGCCATTTCATGAAACAAGCGACAAGAGAGCAAAACAGATATTTTTCTCACTCTTCAGACCTGTTTGCCACCTCGGCATTTCAAGGCAATTCCCCCCAACCTGGCTATCGCCCCACAGGCCAGAACAAACTGCCTCATCTTCCCCTCACCGGACGGCTCACGCCCTACGCCATGCATTACAATGCTGGGTTTATCAGAAGACGGGCCGCCCCTTGACTTGCGGCCCGTTTCCATCCTGTTTCAAGATCAGTTTTTCTGTTGCCGCACCCATGATGGCCTGCCATCATGGGCAATATCACCATGACAATACTGATCGGCAAGAGTGGATGACGCATACAAGGATTGTTCGATGAAATTGCCCTCCAACATGAAACGGCTGATCGCGCTGCACTGGCCCTACAAAAAGCGCCTGGCCCTGGCCTTTCTCGGCATGATCGTCACGGCGGGGACCGAGCCGGTCGTACCTTACATCTTCCAGGTCCTGCTGGATAAAGGTTTCGTCGGCAAGCCGACGTTTTCGCTGTGGCTGGTGCCGGTGGCGGTGATCGGGATATTCTTCGTGCGCGGCATCGCCACTTTCACCAGTTCCTACATGATGACCTGGGTCTCGACCCGCATTCTCAACGAACTGCGCCGGCAAATGTTTGCCCGGATGCTGGACCTGCCGATCCACTTCTATGCCCACAATACCGTGGGCAAAGTCATCAATTCGATGATGTTCGAAGTACAACAGATCATCGACATGGTGACCAAGGTATTCACCTCGATCCTGCGCTCGGCCCTGACGGTGCTTGGCCTCTTGGCCTGGCTGCTGTACCTGAATTGGGCGCTGACCATCGTCACACTGGTGCTGCTGCCACTGGTCACGCTGGTGGTGCGCGCCACCGGCCGCCGCCTCAAGCGCCTGAACCGCGATTCGCTGGCGGTCAACGCCGAACTGACCCAGGTCATCGAGGAAACCACGCGCGCCCAGCAAGTCATCAAGATCTTCGGCGGCCAGCCATATGAAAAAGCGCGCTTCCATGAACGCGCCGAAAACCTGCGCAGCTATACCATGCGCATGACCGCAGCATTTTCCTCGACGGTGCCGATCACCCAGTTGATGACGGCTTGCGCCGTGGCGCTGGTGATCGTGATGGCGCTGATCCAGTCGGGCAACGGCCAGATCACCGTAGGCGGCTTCGTCTCTTTCATCACCGCGATGCTGATGTTGCTGGCGCCGCTCAAGCAACTGGCCGAAATCAATGGCCCACTGCAACGCGGCATGGCCGCCGCCGATGAAGTCTATGCCCTGATCGATAAGCCCACCGAGCGCACCTCGGGTTCGCCCCTGGCCGCGCGCGCCACCGGCGCGCTGGACTTCGTCAACGTCGACTTCGCCTATCCCGGTCACGAGCAATTGGCCCTGCGCGGCATCAATCTATCGGTACGCCCCGGCGAAACCATTGCTTTCGTGGGCATGTCGGGCGGTGGCAAATCTACCTTGGTGAGCCTGATCCCCGGCTTCTATTCTGCCAGCGCGGGCGAGATCCAGCTCGACGGCCAGCCCATCGAGTCGATTTCGCTGCCCAGCCTGCGCCAGCAGATTGCCATGGTCAGCCAGAACACGGTGCTGTTCGATGAATCGCTGGCAGCCAACATTGCCTATGGCGACGCCCAGCCCAACCCGCAGCGCATCGCGGCAGCCGTCGAAGCGGCCCACCTCGCCGACGTGGTGGCGTCCCTGCCCGAAGGCATGGACACCCGCATCGGCGACAATGGCTCGCGCCTGTCGGGCGGCCAACGCCAGCGTGTGGCGATTGCCCGCGCCATCTACAAGGATGCGCCGATCCTGATCCTGGACGAAGCCACCTCGGCGCTCGACACCGAATCCGAACGCGCAGTTCAAGCCGCCCTGGATCGCCTGATGCAAGGCCGCACCACCTTCGTCATCGCGCACCGGCTGTCGACCATCGAACGCGCCGACCGCATCGTGGTGCTGGTGCACGGCCAGATCGCCGAGATCGGCAACCACCAGGCGCTGCTGGACAAGGATGGCGTCTACGCCAACCTGTACCGCCTGCAATTCTCCCAACAGAAAGAAGCCTGACCCCTCATCGGCCATGCACACCACACTGATTGCGCCGGATCTGCTGAGAAAATCGGACAAGATCCTCTTCATCGCCCACCTGGCGCTGGGCGACTTCACCTACCTGCAAAACTTCTTCAAGGCCTTCGCCGCACAGAATCCGCACCTGAAAGTGCACTTATGGGTCGATGAGGTGCGCCGTACCGCGGATGCCGCACAATGGCCGCACCTGAAGACATATTCGCTGTACGACTGGACCGCCGCCTGCCCGTTCTTCGCCAAGGTCTACACTCAGACTTACAGCCCGGCGCTGTATCGCGCTTCGATCGAGGCAGCCCGGCGCGAGCACTACCCCATCGTGGTGTCGCTGGCCACGCTGCGCCCGCACCTGTACGCCGGCCTGGCGCGCCAGATCAGCCCGGACGGACTGGTCATCGGCATGACCAAAAAGCCAAAATTCTATGAACCGCATCACCTGCTGGCCTACCGCAAGCTGGATGCGGCCATGCCTCCGTATCGCCCGACCGGCCCCGAACACCACATCAGCGATGTCTACGCGTACTGGTTCCATCAGTTGAGCGGTCTGGACGTGCCGGCACAGGCGCGCTTCCCGTTCGTGGATATCCCGCAACCATGGCAACAAGATGCTGAAAACCGGCTGTCGGCCTGGCACTTCTCACCGCGTCCCGGCAAGCTGGTGCTCATCAATCCCTATGCCAAGACCAAAAAACGCTGCTGGCCGCTGGAGCACGTCGCCGCGTTGATCCAGGCCATGCAGGCACGCCCTGGCTGGCAGGATGCCTGCTTCATCATCAATGCCGTGCCACAGGAACTGGTCCATGCGCGTGACGTGATTGGCCGCCATGGCTTGCAGCGCACCGAACTGTTCAGCGCCGAAGACAACTTCTTCCAGTTGCCGGCCATGCTCGCGCGCTGCGACCTGATCATCTCGGTGGAAACCGCCGTCATGCACCTGGCCAATGCCGTGCACGTGCCGGTGATCGCGCTGATGCGCCAGAAGAATCCCGAATGGGTGCCGATCGACCGTGACAACAGCACGGTCATCACCGCACCGCACCGCCGTGACTGGGTCAAGGCGGTGTCTGTTGAACAAGTCATGAAAGCGATCCGATGAAGGTCCCGACAACACAGGAAATCATGGCCCAGCCGGATAATGGCAAGCCTTCCTTCCACATCGCATTTTGCGTCGACAACAATTATTTCCGGGCCATGGGCGGCACCATTGCCTCCATCGTCGCCAACAATCCTGGTCAGCACTTCACCTTCCACGTGCTGGCCTTCGAGGTGTCGGATGACCACCAGCGACGCCTGAAGCAATTGGAGCAAATGTATCGCGTCAAGACCGCGCTGCACCTGCTGGATCTGGCGTCCTTCACCCAGTTCTCGCATTTCCTGGGACATTCACATTATTCACTGTCGATCTTCACACGCCTGGTGATTCCCACCGTGCTGCGCGGCGTGACCGATCGCGTGCTCTATCTCGATGCCGACATCTTGTGCTTCAACCGCGTCGATGAACTGGTGGACATGGATATCTCCAATGACATCGCCGTGGTCATCCCCGATGCACCGGTCACCTTGCAGCGCCGCGTGGCGGCATTGGGCCTGAAGCACAATGAATACTTCAACGGCGGCGTGTTCTTCATCAACATCGAAAACTGGCTGGCCGAAGACATCACCGCCAAGACGCTGGACACGCTATTGACCAGCAAGACCGACATGCGCTTCAACGACCAGGACGCCTTGAACATCGTACTCAACGGCCGGGCGCGCTACCTCTCACCGAAGTGGAATTACCTGTACGACCTGATTCATGACTTGAACGTCAACAAGTTCGCACTCAAGCCGGTCGGCAAGGCCATCTTCGTACACTTCGCCGGCGCGGTGAAGCCGTGGGCCGCCTGGAGCCGGCACGAAGCCTGCGGCCTGTTCCGCCGCTACCTCGACATCTCGCCCTGGGCCGACATGCCGCTGGATACCGAGCCTCGCAACACCAAGGAACTGCGCATGCAGTCGCGTTTCATGTATCGCCAGGGACGACCGCTGGAAAGCCTGAAGTGGTATATCCGCTACCTGCGCAAGCGTTCTGCCAAGTAAATCCGTTAATCTCCCCCATCCGCTTATCGCTTCTCCCGCTATGTCCATTACTAGCAAGCACATCCTCATCAGCCGTCAAGACAACATCGGAGATATCATTCTGACGCTCCCTATGGCTGCGCGCTTGAAAGCACTCAATCCGGGAGTGAAGATCAGCATGCTCTGTCGCAGCTACGCCGCACAAGTGCTGCGCTACTGTGACGACATTGACGAAATTGTGGAAATCGAAAAGGTGGGAACCGGCCTGATTAGTTTTCTGCGCAATAGCGATATTGATACCATCATCCTGGCACAGCCGGATCGGCCGCTCGCCAAGGCAGCCTTCTTCGCAGGAACCCGACATCGTATCGGCAATGCGCGCCAGAAAATCTATCAGTTAATCTATTGCAACCGTCGCGTGCGCTTCAGCAAAGGCTTATCGGAGAATCACGAAGCACAAATCAATTTTGAATTCCTGCGTCCCTATGGTGATATACATATTCCCACACGCGAGGAAATTCCTGACTATTACCATTTCTCGATCGCGAAAGATGAAGAGATCGCAGACCTGTTCGCCCCCTATCGCTTCAACCTGATCCTGCATCCGAAATCCAACGGACATGGCCGTGAGTGGCCTATTGATCATTTCATTGCGCTGGCCCAATCGCTGGCGACTTACCCAAATGTACACCTCTGGCTGACCGGGAGTACCGGCGAAGGCGAGTGGTTGGAGCAGCATGCCTCTGAACTACTGGCACTCCCCAACGTGACCGATACCTGTGGACGCTTCAGCCTGGCCCGTCTGATCTGTTTCATCAAACAGGCGGATGGACTGATCGCCAGTGGCACAGGCCCATTGCATATCTCGGCGGCCATCGGGCAACGCACGTTGGGACTATTCCCACCGACCAAACCGATGCACCCCGGTCGCTGGGCGGCGCTAGGCAAGCGCGCCACCAACTTGGTCACCAGCAATCCACCTTGTCCAAACTGCGGCAAGTTACGCATCATGACCTGCGACTGCATGCGTGCAATCGCGCCCACCGACGTATTGGCTGTAATCGAAGGCTGGTTGACCGAGAACTGAATCTACGCAGCCCGCCATCCTCGGTATCAGACCCGCTCTCGCTTGCGCTTGTCGATGCAAGCAACAAACAAAGCCACACCGATCGCATAGAAGGGAAAACTTTCCCACCACAGAAAGACGACATCGGCCAATCCCAGCACGAAGAAACCGAGCACCAACGCCGTGCCCATGGTGGCTGGCGTACGCACCCCAGGATCCATGTGACGCAAATTAAGGGCAAACCAGCCCAAGGGAACGAAATACACCGCCAGCAGCGCCAGCGTTCCAACGATTCCCAGTCGTGCCATGGTGAACAGAATCTCGTTGTGCGAATGCTGATAGGTCGAGGCCTCCTCTGAAATGATCCGACGCTGTGCCAAGTCTTTCAGCGCGAGCGGGTAATTCTCAACCCCAACGCCTACTAGAGGATGCTCTCTGAACAACACCAATGACCCCTTCCACAATTGCAGGCGCAGACCCAACGAGGTATTGACGTCAGTGTTGCTGGCATATTCCTGCAAGTCAGTTTGCACGGCCATCACGCGCTCCTTGAAGATGCCACTGAACATCGAAATCAGGCCCAGTGCCACAACGAACAATGCCACCAACCATAATTTGATCTTGCGCGGGACATGTCGTAGCAGGCTAAACGCCAGTACCATAAACACCGGCACCGTTGCCCAGACTCCGCGAGACTGGGACACATAAGCCGACAGCAAACCGGCACTCAATGCCACCAGCATGACAGCAATATGCAATCTGGAAGGCTTGTCCTCCCAAGCCAGAGAATAGGCACAAAACACACCCATCAATAAAGACATCTGGCCAAACGTGATGATGGGAATGAAGTCCGTTCCGTAACGTAGCACACCTCCATTGGTCAATACGTATATCTTGATAGCAGCGGCGATCGCACCTGTGGCCATCGCCCATTTGACCAGCTTCAGAGCACGCAATGGCACCAACATGATGGCCCACAGCATGAAGACGAACAATGCCAGACGCGAAGGCAGGTCGAAAGTCCGCCCCCTGAAATCTCCGGTAACCAGTTGATAAATAATTACCGCCAGTAATGGACTACACATGGTGATCCACAACCATTTGTAACGCCCCATCACCTCCGGAAGGACTGTCCATCTGCACGCGCTCCGACACACACACCCATGACAGCGCATAGGAACAACGATGCATAAAGCATGCTAGCCGCACGATCGATCACCATGAACAATGCATAGAACAGAGAAAGAATTCCGGTAATAAGCAAGGTAAGAAACGACAACATTTACTCCGAATCAATAATAGGATGACGACCATAGGCAGGATAAGCACGGAGTGCTGACATACCGGAAGTCATGATCAAGATCGCACGATGCGATGTGGCGGCATCAAAAGAACGCACGCTTGATGAGATATTTCAGATGCCAGCCCAGCCCCCGTAGCGCATACCCTTGTTTGAATAGAAATCTGGAGTAAAGCTTGAGATCACGGGCACTATGCGGATCATCCAGTGGCATGTCACGCCAGGTCGAGCTATTTTGGTAACCGACGAAAATATCCCGCGATTCATGCAAGCACCAACTGTGCCAAGGTTTGACCGGACCGGTAAAGTGGACGAATGTGACCGGCCGGGGTACATCCAGCGTGATCCGGCCATGACTGAGATGTTCCACCAAATGATAGCGACTGTTCCAACGTTCATCGATGAAACGCACACGCCCGTTAAGCGCGATATTCAATGCATCCTGATCGGCAAAAGTCATATCATGAGTGGACAATTCGGTCAGGGCGCGATCTTGCACACCATGTGCCATCCATTCATCGACATTGATGAACATCACACCTGCATTGAAATATTCGGCATGCATCAGCCCCAACGCCGCGATCTGAGTCTTGGCCGTCGTCTCGATCTGGTCGTGCACCGCTGCGGCTATATAGCCAGACAGATCAATATCCGCCAACCCATCAAGCGGCCCCAGGCAGAGCAAATCCGCATCCAGATACAGTACTTCATGCGCCACGCCCTGCAAGGCACCTGGAATCAACAAACGAATGAAGGTGCCCAGATGGTGTTTGGAAAAACAAGGGAAGGCTCTGAACTTGTCCAGTTGATGGGCACTGAGTACATGAACGCGAATATCGAGCGCATACTGTTGCGCCAGATGCTCAATGCGGACGCGTGCATCATCTGGTACCGAAAAAGCGAAGACGTGAAAGACGAAGGACTTACCCGGATTGTTCTTGAGCAATGAGACGATGGCAACGCCCATCCCTCGGAAATAGCTGGCATCCACACCGAAGGCTACATGCAACGGTGCTTGTGTACTGGCTGACAATGATGTCATGGTGAAGTGCGATCCATATTCGTTTTCTGATTTACCGGAGCTGCTAGCATCCGCCCCCTTTATACCCTGTAAGTGGCAATCCCCCTATCCATCAATACTCCACCACCACCGCCCCCTTCCCAAACGACGCCACCAGCGAACTCTGCAAGCTGTCGCTCGGATTGACCCGCCAGCTCTCGCCAAGCACCATTTCGCCGTTGAAATCCGGCTGCAGGTAGCGCATCACGAACGGCAGCCCCTGTGGCTGGCGATGTGACGATAATGTGTCGCGCAGCAGGGCCGGATCGACCGCCTTGTCGATCGATACCACCATGCGCGTGCCGTACTGGATGCGTGCCGCGCCCAGATCCATCACCTTCTCGGCCGACACCCGCAAGCCGCCATTGAAGCGGTCTTCCGACACGCGGCCCTGCACGATCAGCAATTCATCTTCCTTGATCAATTGCTTGAAGGGTTCGAACACTTCGTTGTAGATGGTGGCTTCGATCACGCCGCTGCCGTCATCCAACGTGCAGATCACGAGCTTGCCGCGCTGGGTCATCTGGACGCGCACGCCGGTGATGATGCCGGCCATACTGCGCGGCTCGCGCGAGGGTTCCAGGCTGGAAATCTTGATGCGGACGAAACGCCGCACTTCCTTCTCATACGCCGAAAACAGGTGGCCGGAGAGGTAGAAACCGAGCGCGCCCTTTTCTTCGGTCAGGCGCTGCTTGTCGCTCCAGGGCGGCACATCCACATATTCCAGCGGGGCATCCAGATCGCTGTCGTCGCCGCCGAAGAGGCTGACCTGGTTGGCCGATTTCTCGGCCTGCTCCGCGCTTTCCCAGGCCAGGTTGACGGAAGCCTGCAACACGGCGCGGTCGACGCCGAAGCCGTCGAAGGCCCCGGCGCGGATCAGCGAGTCGATGGTGCGGCGGTTGATCTGTTTCTTGTCGACACGCTTGGCGAAATCGAAGAGGTTCTTGAACGGGCCGTCCTTGCGTGCTTCCAGGATCGCTTCGATCGCGTTCTGCCCGGCGCCCTTGACCGCGCCCAAACCGTAGCGGATCTGCATGGCTTTCTTGCCCGGCTCGCCGACCGGCACGAAGCGGTAGTCGGACTGGTTGATATCCGGCGGCAGGATGGACAGCTTGCAGACATCGATCGCATCCTCGATCAGGATCTTGACCTTGTCGGTGTCTTCCATGGCCAGCGACAAGTTGGCGGCCATGAAGGCGGCGGGATGGTGCGCCTTCAGGTAGGCCGTGTAGTACGACAGCAGCGCGTAGGCGGCGGCGTGCGACTTGTTGAAGCCATAGCCGGCGAATTTTTCCATCAGGTCGAAGATTTCATCGGCCTTTTCGGTGGACAAGCCGTTCTTGGCCGCGCCCTCGCGGAACAGCTCGCGGTGCTTGGCCATTTCCTCTGCCTTCTTCTTGCCCATCGCGCGCCGCAGTAGATCTGCGCCACCCAGCGAGTAGCCGCCGATGACCTGCGCCATCTGCATCACCTGCTCCTGGTAGACCATGATGCCGTAGGTCTCGGAGAGAATGCCTTCGGTCCGTGGATCGGGGTAGTCGAAGGCTTCGCCGTGCTTGCGCTTGCAGAAGTCGGGGATCAGGTCCATCGGACCTGGTCGATACAACGCCACCAGCGCGATGATGTCCTCGAAGCGGTCGGGACGCGCATCCTTGAGCATGCCTTGCATGCCGCGGCTTTCAAGCTGGAACACGGCGACCGTGCGGGCCTTGGTCAACAATTCATAAGAGGCGCGGTCGTCCAGCGGCAGCTTGGCCAGGTCGAAGTCGGCATTGGCCGGGTCGAGCATGCGGATATAGCGCTCGGCGCGGTCGAGGATAGTCAGCGTGGTCAGGCCCAGAAAGTCGAACTTGACCAGGCCCACGGCTTCCACATCGTCCTTGTCGTACTGCGACACCACGCCGGCGTCGCCGCCCTGGGTGTAGAGCGGGCAGAAATCGGTCAGCTTGCCGGGGGCGATCAGCACGCCGCCGGCGTGCATGCCGATGTTGCGGGCGATACCTTCGACCTGCTGGGCCAGGCCCACCAGTTGCTTGACCTCTTCTTCCTTTTCCAGGCGCTCCTTGAGCAGCGGTTCTTCCTCGATGGCGTCGGCCAGCGTGACCAGTTTGCCCGGCTTGAACGGGATCAGCTTGGAAATGCCGTCGCAAAAGTTATAACCCAGATCCAGCACGCGGCCGACGTCGCGCACCGCGCCCTTGGCCGCCATGGTACCGAAGGTGGCGATCTGCGAGACCGCCTCCTTGCCGTAGCGCTCCTTCACATACTGGATGACGCGGTCGCGTCCTTCCTGGCAAAAGTCGATGTCGAAGTCAGGCATCGACACCCGCTCCGGATTGAGGAAGCGCTCGAACAGCAGGTTATAGCGCAGCGGGTCGAGGTCGGTGATCAGCAGGCAATACGCCACCAGCGAGCCGGCGCCCGACCCCCGGCCGGGGCCGACCGGCACGCCATTGTTCTTGGCCCACTGGATGAAGTCGGCCACGATCAGGAAGTAGCCCGGAAACTTCATCTTGATGATCGTATCGTTCTCGAACTGCAACCGCGCCTCGTAGCGCGGGCGTTCCTGCTCGCGTTTGGCTTCGTCCGGATACAGTTGCTTGAGGCGCTCTTCCAGTCCGGCCTTGGTCTGCGCCACCAGGAAGTCGTCGATGGTCATGCCGTCCGGCGTCGGGAAATCCGGCAATTGCGGCTTGCCCAATTGCAGCACCAGGTTGCAGCGCTTGGCGATTTCGATGGTGTTGGCGACCGCGCCCGGCAGGTCCGCGAACAGCTCGGCCATCTCGGCTTGCGACTTGAAATATTGCTGGTCGTTGAAGCGGCGCACGCGGCGCGCATTGGCCAGCATCTCGCCCTCGGCGATGCAGGTGCGCGCCTCATGAGCGATGAATTCCTCGGACGACTGGAACTGGATCGGGTGCGTCGCCACCACCGGCAATTGCAGGCGCGCGCCCAGGGCGACCGTCTGGCGCACCTGCACATCCATGTTGGGCTGGCCGGCGCGCTGGATTTCCAGATAGAAGGCGCCCGGGAACATCTCCGCCCAGCGGCTGGCGGCCTGTTCGGCCAGGGGCAGGCTGCCATTGTCGATGGCCTGGCCGATGTCGCCGCCCTGCGCGCCGGACAAGGCGATCAGGCCGTTGCCGCCCTCTTCGTGGCGCAACTGTTCCAGCCATTCGCGGCGGACCTCGGCGCGGCCCTTGTAGAGATTGCCCAGCCAGGCCTTGGACAGCAGTTCGCACAATTGCAGGTAGCCGTGGCGGTTCTTGACCAGCAGCAACAGGCGCGACGGCTTCTCGCGGTCGGCATCGTTGGTGATCCAGACGTCGCAGCCGGCGATCGGTTTGACGCCCTTGCCGCGCGCGGCCTTGTAGAACTTGACCATGCCGAACAGGTTGGCCAGGTCGGTGACGGCCATGGCGGCCTGGCCATCCTTGGCGGCCACCTTGACGATGTCGTCGATGCGCACCAGGCCGTCGACGATGGAGTACTCCGAATGCATGCGGAGATGAACGAATTGCGGTGTAGTCATGGGGCAGCATTTTACCGTAGCCGCCCTGCCAAGGCCCGGCAAAATCGGGGATAGGCCGGCGCCTTCCCACCCACGCCCATCATTGCCTCCATGACAACCTCAACCCACCCGCGATGGACTTGATTTGCATCAGGTCCCGGCCCGACAAGCGCGAAAACCTTCCCCCGCGCGCGTATAATGCCGAGGATTCAAAGACTTACCGAACATCCGATCATGCAGTCTCCGTCCACTCCCTACGTCAACATCGCGGCCTACAAATTCATCACCTTCGACGATACGGTCGAGAAGCGCGCGCAATTCCTGGCCGTCTGCCAGGCTAACCACCTGCGCGGCACCGTGATCCTGAGCCCGGAAGGCATCAACCTGTTCCTGGCCGGCCTGCGCCATGAGATCGACGCCTTCCTTGACTGGCTGCGTGCCGATGTCCGTTTCGCCGACATCGTGGTCAAGGAAAGCCTGTCCGAAAAGCAGCCCTTCACGCGCATGCTGGTCAAGCTCAAGACCGAGATCATCACCATGAAGCACCCGCTGATCAAGCCCGAGGAAGGCCGCGCGCCGTCGGTCGAGCCGCAGGTCTTGAAGCGCTGGCTGGATCAGGGCCACGACGACAATGGCAAACCCGTGGTGATGGTGGATACGCGCAACGACTTCGAGGTGGATGTGGGCAGTTTCGATCACACGGTCGATTACCGCATCACCAAGTTCACCGAATTCCCGCAAGTCATCCAAGACCACAAGGCCGATTTCGACGGCAAGACCGTGGTCACCTTCTGCACCGGCGGCATCCGCTGCGAAAAAGCCGCGATCCATATGCAAAACATCGGCTACGACAGCGTCTACCAGCTCGAAGGCGGCATCCTGCGCTATTTCGAGGAAGTCGGCGGCGCGCACTACAACGGCGACTGCTTCGTCTTCGACTACCGCACCGCGCTCAACCCGCAATTGCAGGAAACCCAGACCGCGCAATGCTTCGCCTGCCGCGCCGTGGTGACGCCGCGCGAGCAATTGTCGCCGCACTACGTGCCGGGCAAGTCCTGCCCGCACTGCGCTCAGCCTCAAACCACCAGCGCGCCTGCCGCCGAAGGAGTGGCTTCGGCCTCCTGAGCCGCTGGTTTTCCTGCTCCGCACGCAACAACGCCGCCCGCCGTGCATTGCACGGCGGGCGGCGTTGTCGTTTCAGGCGGCAGACGGCAAGTCGCCTGCCTTCCGCTTACTTCTTGAAGCTGATGGCCGTCTGCGCCACGCGTGCGCCGAACAGCCTGGCCGTGTCCAGGTCGCCCGGCAGCGGGCCTTCCTCGGGCGTGGCATCCGACGGGCTTTGCGCCATCAGGCCGGCGAACGAGGCCACATAGTTGATGTCGTTGCGCTGCGCGGCCTTGCTGTTGGACGGCATCAGGCCGGTACCGACCCAGATCATGCTGTGCTGCATGCCCAGCGTGAAGAGGTAATGCAGCGTGGACAGCTTGTCGCCGTTCATGGAAGCCGAATTGGTGAAACCGGCGGCGATCTTGTCTTTCCACTTTTGCGCGAACCAGGGCTTGGAGCTGGCATCGGCGAACTTCTTGAACTGCCACGAGACGCTGCCCATGTAGGTCGGCGAGCCGAAGATGATGGCATCGGCGGCTTCCAGCGCGGCCCATTGCGCATCGGTGATGGTGCCTTCGGCGCTGATGGCGATCAGCTCCACATCGGCGCCCGACACGCCGGCCGCGCCGGCATGCACGGCCTCGGCCTGCTTCTTGGTGTGGCCGTAGCCGGAGTGGTAGACGATGGCAACCTTGGTCATGTTATTTTCCTTCTCGAGAATGCCCGTCATGCGGGCGGGATGAACCGCCGGCGTGATCCGCGCCGGCAGGGATAACTTCTTAGTGCGGCAGATCGAACACTAGCACTTCGGCCTGCGCACCACCGCTGATGTCGATGCTGCCGACCTCGGCCAGCTTGAGGGCATCGCCGGCCACCAGCGCCTGGCCGTTGACGGTGACACTGCCGCGCGCCACATGCACATACCCCAGGCGGCCGACGGGCAAGACATGGCTGGCCTGCTGGCCGCCATCGAACAGGCCGGCATACAGCGCGGCATCCTGGTTCATGCGCACCGAACCCTCGCGGCCGTCGCCGGAGGCGACCAGGCGCAGTTGGCCGTCCTTGTCGGCACGCGAGAAATGCGCTTCCTGGTAGCCGGGTTCGGCCCCCTCGCGGTCGGGCATGATCCAGATTTGCAGGAAATGCGTGGTGCCGGTCGCCGAATGGTTGTATTCGGAATGCCGCACGCCGGTGCCGGCGCTCATGCGCTGCACGTCGCCCGGGCGGATCACGCTGCCGTTGCCCATGCTGTCCTTGTGCGCCAGTTCGCCTTCGAGCACATAGGAAATGATTTCCATGTCGCGGTGGCCATGGGTGCCGAAACCCTGACCGGCAGCGATACGGTCTTCATTGATCACGCGCAGCGGACCGAAGCCCATGTGCTGCGGATCATAATAATCCGCGAACGAAAAGCTGTGCCACGAATCCAGCCAGCCATGGTTGGCATGGCCCCGGTCGGCGGCTTTGCGCAGTTGCATCATGGTAAGACTCCCTTCTGTCAGACACCAATCCGGCCCTGTTTTCTGCCGATTGGTACAAAATGTTTGTCGATGTCATCACTATAAACGCACTCTTTTCGTGACATAATGCCTAGAATTCATCCTATTCATTCAAAAAATTTAAACAAGAGGCTTCCGTGTGAACCTGACCCTCGAATCCCTGCTGATCCTCGACATGATCGACCGCAAGGGCAGCTTTGCCGCCGCCGCGCTGGCGCTGGACCGCGTGCCCTCGGCGCTGACCTACAGCGTACGCAAGGTGGAAGACGACCTCGACGTGCTGCTGTTCGACCGCCGCGGCCACCGCGCACAACTGACGCCGGCCGGCCAGCAACTGTTGCAGGAAGGCCGGCACCTGCTGCTGGCCGCCAGCGACCTGGAACAGCGCGTCAAGCGCACCGCCACCGGGCGCGAGACCGAGCTGCACATCGTACTCAACAGCCTGATCCCGTTTTCCCGGATGCGGCCGGTGATCGAAGCCTTCGACCGCGAACAATCCGGCACGCGGCTGCGCTTCACACCGGGCGTGCTGACCGGGGCCTGGGAAAAACTGATCGAGGGGCGCGCCAACCTGGTCATCGGCGTGACCCTGGACGGCCCCGAGATTGTGCGCACCAGCGGGCGTTTCCAGATGCACGAGCTGGGTGTGGTGGACTGGGTATTCGCGGTCGCCCCCGGCCATCCCCTGGCCGACGTTCCCGAACCGCTGCCGCCCGAAGTGGTGCGTCAGCACCGCGCGGTGGCCGTGGGCGACAACAGCCAGTCGCTGCCGACCCTGACCATGGGCCTGCTGTCGGGCCAGGAAACCCTGACGGTGGCCACCGTGGCCGACAAGCTGGAGGCGCAACTGGCCGGGCTGGGCTGCGGCCACCTGCCGCGCATCTGGGCCGCGCCCTACCTCGCCAGCGGCGCGCTGATCGAAAAGCAGACCCTGGTGGCCAAACCCAATGACCATTTCATGATCGCCTGGCCCAAGGCCGAACAGGGCAAGTCGCTGAAATGGTTCATCCAGCATCTGGCTCAGCCCGAGGTGCGCGCCGCCTTGCTGGGACAAGTGCCGCCGCAGGAGCGGCCATGAGCGCGCCGGCCTCATCCAGATATATCGGACGCTTCGCGCCCTCGCCCTCCGGCCCCTTGCACGCCGGCTCGCTGGTGGCGGCGCTGGCCAGCTATCTCGACGCCAAGGTGCATGGCGGGCGCTGGCTGGTGCGCATCGAGGATATCGACGAAACCCGCACCGTCCCCGGCGCCGCCGATGGCATCCTGGCCACCCTGGCGGCGCTGGACATGTCTTCCGACGGTCCGGTGCTGGTGCAAAGCCAGCGCAAGACGCGCTATGAAACCGCGCGCGCACGGCTGGGCGCGGCGGTCTACCCCTGCGGTTGCAGCCGCAAGGAAATCGCCGATTCCCGCGTGGGCACGGCCAGCGACGGCGCGGCCATCTATCCGGGCACCTGCCGCCACGGGCTGGCCGCCGGCAAGACCGCGCGCACCCTGCGGCTGCGTGTGCCGGATACCGGCATGGCCGGTGAATATGTCCAGTTCGACGACCGCTGGCTCGGCCCGCAGGCGCAGCACCTGGCGGCCGAAGCGGGCGACTTCGTGCTGCAACGGGCCGACGGTTTCTGGGCCTATCAACTGGCGGTGGTGGTCGATGACGCCGAACAAGGCATCACCGATGTGGTGCGCGGCGCCGACCTGCTGGATTCCACCGCGCGCCAGATCTACCTGCAAGGCTTGCTCGGCTACCCGACGCCGCGCTATCTGCACCTGCCGCTGCTGTTGAATGCAACGGGGGAAAAGTTTTCCAAGCAGAATGGCGCGCAAGCCATCGACCGGGGCCAGCCGCTGGCCGAATTGCAGCGCGCGGCGCGCTTCCTGGGGCTGGACATGGCCGGCGTCGCCAGCCGCGAAGCGTTCTGGACGGCGGCCCTGGCAGGCTGGGCGGCGCGTTTCGGACGATAAAAGAAAAAAACGAAGACGAAAAAAATGCCGCCCGGTTGTCACAGGACGGCATGATTTGCGCGGCGCGCCGGATCAGCGCTTGGGCATTCCGCCCAGCAGCGCGGCGACCTTCGGCTTAGGCCGGTTGGACTTGGGCAGTTCCGGCTTGACCACCGGCTCCGCCTCGCTCGGCTCATAGGGCTTGAGGAACCAGGGATCGACCTTTTCGCGACGCGGCGTGAAACCGCCTTCACGGCTGCGTTCACCGCGTTCATAGCGCTCGGAACGGTCGCTGCGCTCGCCACGGCCGGAGCGCTCACCGCGCTCACTACGTTCGGAACGCTCGCGCGAACGCAGCACGAAGCCGGCCAGTTCCGCGCGGTCGAATGTCTTCTTGATCAGCTTTTCGATGTCGGCCAGCAGGCGCTCATCCTTGTCGCAGAACAGCGAAATGGCGTCGCCCGAGGCGCCGGCGCGACCGGTACGACCGATGCGGTGCACATAGTCTTCGGCGTTGTACGGCAGGTCATAGTTGATGACGCACGGCAGTTCGGCGATGTCCAGGCCGCGCGCGGCGACGTCGGTGGCCACCAGCACTTCGACCTGGCCCTGCTTGAAGGCTTCCAGCGCGGCCATGCGCTCGCCCTGGGTCTTGTCGCCGTGGATGGCCGAGGCCTTGACGCCGTCATTGACCAGTTGGCGCGCCAGGCGCGAAGCGCCGATCTTGGTATTGGAGAAGACGATCACCTGCTTCAACTCGCGCTGGCGGATGATGTAGCCCACGGCGTCGGCCTTGGCGGCTTCCTCGACGCGGTAGATGGTCTGGGTGACCGTCTCGGCCGTGGCATTGCTGCGCGCGACTTCGATGGTGACCGGGTTGTTCTGGAAGCTGGCCGCCAGTTTCTTGATCTCGGGCGAGAAGGTGGCCGAAAACATCAGATTCTGGCGCTGCTTGGGCAGCAGGTTGATGATGCGTTGCAAGTCCGGCAGGAAGCCCATGTCGAGCATGCGGTCGGCTTCGTCCATGACCAGGATCTGCGTCTGCGACAGATTCACCGTCTTTTGCTGCACATGGTCCAGCAGGCGGCCCGGAGTGGCGATGACGATTTCCACGCCGGCACGCAAGGCCGCCGTCTGCGGCGCCATGTCGACGCCGCCGAAGACCACCGTCGCGCGCAGCGGCGTGAAACGGGAATAGGCCTTGACGTTGTCGGCGACCTGGTCGGCCAGTTCGCGCGTGGGTGTCAGGATCAGCGCGCGCACTGGGTGGCGCGCCGGTGAGACGCTGCTGTTGGCGTGCGCCAGCAGC
>Ga0154006_1000253_pt1 | contig 17858 bp, 19 predicted proteins | sample TSFL090MetaG_FD_104747 | JGI IMG/M metagenome (GOLD analysis project Ga0154006, IMG submission 104747) | Attine ant fungus gardens microbial communities from Florida, USA - TSFL090 MetaG | ecosystem: Host-associated > Fungi > Mycelium > Unclassified | place: USA: Florida, Wakulla State Forest...
AGCGGCAAGAGCGTGGACGAGGTGCTGGCCGAACGGCGCAAGCAAAACCCGTCCGGCCGCTTCGGCGACCCGGCCGAGTTCGGCGACGCCTGCGCCTACCTGTGCAGCGCCCAGGCCGGCTTCATCACCGGCCAGAACCTGCTCTTGGACGGCGGCGCCTACCCCGGCACCTTCTGAAGCAGGCCCGGCGCCCGGCAGGTTTCCCCATCGGGCCTTTTGGCGCAGCGCGAGTGATGTATAATGCGGCCCTCGCGCTGCCCGATCGAGGGTGGCCACAAGGAGGTTTGGGTGAGTGGTTTAAACCAGCAGTCTTGAAAACTGCCGACGGGGTGACCCGTCCGTGAGTTCGAATCTCACAGCCTCCGCCAGAACACCTTATAGAACGGGCCTCACAGGCCCGTTTCTTCATTTCTACCCACAAATTTACCCACAAACGAAAATTCACTCACCTTCCAACAATACAGAGACATCTGCATATCTATGTACCCACGATGATGGCTCGGTTGTTTGCCGCAGAGTGACCTGGAATTACAAGTCTCAGATGTTCGTCTCTCGAAAATAGCAAAATATTTCAGGAAGCATTACCCAAATAATGCGATTACTGATAAATTTTCCACACGGCAATCATCGGGAGTGAAACTGTATGAAATTTTTGATCGGCGAGTTATCAATATACGGTTTAATCGCTGCGGCAATTTTGTATACAGCCGTATATCTACTACGCAAATTTGATAAATGGAGAATGAATGACGATAAGCCACTGGAAAAATTCGTTCCAACGGCCATTATTGTCATGGTGTTAGGTTTTGTTGGCGGCAGCCTTCTTCAACCAATCAAATCAAATTGCATTGATCAAGGAATTCCACTTGTCCAGTGCGTAGCCAAAGGATAAGGGGTGGCCCACTCTAACGGGCCTGTACGGCCCGTCTTTCGTATCGCCCCCAAAAAATGCTCGGCACAATCACTGATCGAGCTGTCACACCATCAAATTATGCTCTCCGCCTTTGCATATGACGGGGCTCCCTGATGTACAAGCAGTTCAAGAAATTTCTGGCCGAGAAGATCTCCGACTTTCGACGCATCGTCCGCAAGGCCCGTGGCGAGATTGAACTTGAGGATCTTCAGAATAACGCCTGGATCGTTGCTGCAGATCTAGGCGAAAAAAGGAAAGCAGAAATCGACTTCGGCAGTGAAGAAGACAGAAACTGGGTTCTTGCTACCCTCTACAATCAGTCAGTACGGAACAGCAAATCGGTGAGATATGCTGTAAGTATCGACTCCGCTCCGAATGGAAATGACGATGGATTTCCCACTCTCGCGGAAACCCTTCCGGCGTCAGAGAACTCAGATCCTCTCCAGGCCTTACTACACCTAGAAAAATCTGAGCAAGCAGCTAAAGCTAGCGAGCTGGCCATAGCCTCAACCTACTCACAAGCCGCTGCATACATAATCAGCCTGGGCCAATTCAATGATGCAGAGTCTCTCAGCATCTTCTTGGCTATTTCAAAGGGCACCCTGACTCAACGCATATCCCGTGCAACACTCAGTCTGAAAATACAAGATTCGCTTTTCGACGGTATCGAACGCATTTCCAGATCGTTCATGCCAAAAAAGGGCATCCCTAGATCAGAGATCAACTTGTTCGCTTCTACATCGGACCAGCTCACACTGCCACTTCCAGAATGCACATGGAATTTGAACGCTGGTCAACCGTAACTCTAGGTAGTCCATTGGGATACTTTGTTACCCTAGTTGTTACCCTGCGTAGGTTGGGTAACAACTAGGGTAACAACTTTTGAATGTAAAGCTCGCCTCAGAAAGGCAGCCCAATTGCTTGTAAACCTCTTCAAATGTCCTGCACAGTCCAGCAGCGTCTAAGTTCTTCTGCCTCTCGGCCTGGCGATGCTCGATAGGGTCAATACCGTCAGCAAGCAATTGCCGGAAGGATCGACAACGCTCACGCGCCTCCGAGAGTAAGAAGACCGTAAGCGAGCCCAAACCCATTTCACGTGACCTACCTGGCCTTCCCCCAGCGTCACGGACACTTCCACTAGGCGCATTTTAGATTTTCAAACTGTACCGGGCTGAGATAGCCGAGAGTGGAATGGCGCCGACGTGGATTGTAAAACCTTTCGATGTAGTCGAACACGTCAGCACGTAAATCATCTCTTGTACGGTAATGCTTTTTGCTCAGGCGCTCAGTCTTTAGCGTGGAGAAGAAACTCTCCATGGCGGCGTTGTCCCAGCAATTTCCACGCCGGCTCATGCTGCATACGATGCCGTGAACCTGCGGCCTTCATCAACCGGGCCACGCGGTTCTCACTGCAAGAAAAGCCAGCATCTATAAGGTCCCGCACTACGCGTGGGGAGCCATATGTGCCATCGCTGGCTTCGTGAAGGTGCTTGATGGCCTGCAGTAGCTGTGCGTTCTCACGCTCGTGCTGGCTCATTGGTCGGTCGAGCCAGTCGTAGAAGCCGCTGGTGGACACGCCGAGCAGCCTGCACATGGTTCGCGTGGGCCATATGGTTCGGTGCTTGGCGACAAAACCGTACTTCACTTGAGGTCGGCTGCGAAGTAGCCGAGCGCTTTTTTTAATATGCCGCGCTCCATCTTAACCTTCGCCAGTTCATGCCGCATGCGCTCATAATCCTGATTGGTGACCTTCTCTGTGCCGCCTGCATGCCTGTCTACATTGGCTTCTCGGCACCAGCGCCCTAACAAATTAGCGCCAATGCCGAGGTCGCGGGAAATGCCTGCTTTACTTGCGCCAGACTGGCCTACCAGCTTGACTGCCTCCCGCTTAAACTCTTCAGAAAATAACCGTCGTTCACGTGCCATGTAATACCTCCGATGGGGACATCATACCTATCGAAAGTGTCCGTCATGCTGGGGGAAGGCCACTCGTTCATGTCTTCGATTTGCGTTTGATATTCTCCATAGTGCGGAAAATCGTAAGACAGTTCTCCCATGGAGCGATGAGCTTTACCTCGAAGTGTCAACACTCCTCTCAAATTGAAGGACGATCCAATCAACCATAGAGCCCCATCATTGTTACATTTGGCATAAAAAAGCCGATTTCAGTGATGGAAATCGGCAAGCCCTACGGATCCTCAGGAGCTCAACTACGTATTACACACGCTCAATCACCATCGCTATACCTTGCCCCACACCAATGCACATCGTGCATAGAGCATAACGCCCGCCCGTGCGCTGCAACTGATAGGTAGCCGCAGTCACCAGGCGCGCGCCGCTCATGCCCAGCGGATGACCTAGGGCGATGGCACCGCCATTGGGATTGACGCGTTTGTCGTCATCGGCCACCCCTAGGTCACGCAGCACGGCCAGGCCCTGCGAGGCAAAGGCTTCATTCAACTCGATCACGTCCATCTGATCGATACTCAGCCCCAACTGCTGCAGAACCTTCTTGGAGGCCGGTGCCGGGCCCATACCCATGATGCGCGGTGCCACACCGGCCGTGGCCATGCCGAGGATGCGCGCCTTGGGTTTCAAGCCATATTTTTTCACCGCTTCGGCGCTGGCCAGCAGCACGGCGCAGGCGCCGTCGTTGATGCCCGAGGCGTTGCCAGCGGTGACGCTGCCGTCCGGACGTACCACGCCCTTCAACTTAGCGAGGGCTTCCAGACTGGTGGTGCGGGGGTGTTCATCCTGGCTCACGGTGATGGATTCACCTTTCTTCTGCGGGATCACCACTGACACGATTTCCTGCGCCAGTATGCCGTTGGCCTGGGCCGCGGCGGCCTTGACCTGACTGTTGACGGCAAACCGGTCCTGGTCGGCGCGGCTGACCTTGTAGTCGTCGGCGACGTTCTCAGCGGTCTGTGGCATGGCATCCACACCGTATTGCGCCTTCATCAGCGGGTTGATGAAACGCCAACCGATGGTGGTGTCCTGCAACGAGGCATTGCGCGAGAACTCGGTCTCGGCCTTGCCCATGACGAACGGAGCGCGGGTCATGCTTTCCACGCCGCCGGCGATCATCAGATGGGCTTCGCCGGCCTTGATGGCACGCGCAGCGGTACCCACGGCATCCATGCCGGAGCCACACAGGCGATTGATGGTGGAACCCGGCACTTCCTGCGGCAAGCCGGCCAGCAGCGATGACATGCGCGCCACGTTACGGTTGTCTTCGCCAGCCTGGTTGGCGCAGCCGTAGATCACGTCGTCGACAGCCTTCCAGTCGACTTGCGGATTACGTTCGAGCAGGGCACGAATCGGCACCGCCCCCAGATCGTCGGCACGCATATCCTTCAGCGCTCCGCCGAATCGGCCGATCGGGGTGCGGATGGCGTCACAGATGAATACGTCTTTCATGGATGTCCTTTCAGGCGCGACGCAGCGGCGCGGCGGTCAATTCCTGCAACTGTTCGAAGGACACGCCTTCGACGATTTCGCGCACCACCAAGCCTTCGCTGGTGATGTCGATCACTGCCAAATCTGTATAGAGACGCGAGACGCAGCCGATGCCGGTCAACGGGTAGCCACAGGCCTCGACGATCTTGCTCTCACCGCTCTTGGTCTGGTGCTCCATCATCACGAACACTTGCTTGGCGCCGATGGCCAGATCCATCGCGCCGCCCACGGCGGGAATCGCGTCGGGCGCACCGGTGTGCCAGTTGGCCAGATCGCCCTTGGCGGAAACCTGGAATGCGCCCAGCACGCAGATATCGAGGTGGCCGCCGCGCATCATGGCGAAGGAATCGGCGTGATGGAAGTAGGCGCCGCCGGTGAGCAGCGTCACCGGCTGCTTGCCGGCATTGATCAGGTCTTCATCCTCTTCGCCGGGTGCTGGTGCCGGCCCCATGCCAAGCAGACCGTTCTCGCTGTGCAGGAAGATTTCCTTGTCGGACGGCAGGTAGTTGGCCACCCTAGTCGGCAAGCCGATGCCCAGGTTCACATAGGCGCCTTCGGGAATGTCTTGGGCCACTCGGGCGGCCATCTGGTCGCGGGTATAGCGGTTCATCACTTGCCCTCCTGTGCCTTGACGACGCGCTGCACGAAGATGCCGGGCGTGACGATATGTTCGGGATCGAGCTGTCCCAGCTCGACGATCTCATCGACCTGAGCAATGGCGCACTTGGCTGCCATGGCCATGATGGGGCCGAAGTTACGCGCGGTCTTGCGATAGACCAGATTGCCCCAGCGATCGCCACGCAGCGCCTTGATCAGCGCGAAGTCGGCGTGAATAGGCGACTCCAGCACGTAATGCTTTCCGTTGATGAGACGGGTTTCCTTGCCTTCCGCCAGCATGGTGCCGTAACCGGTGGGAGAAAAGAAGCCACCGATGCCAGCGCCTGCTGCGCGAATGCGCTCGGCCAGATTGCCTTGAGGCGTCAGCTCCAGCTCGATTTCACCAGCGCGATAAAGCGCGTCGAAATGATGCGAATCCGCCTGGCGTGGAAAGGAACAAATGATCTTCTTGACGCGCTTCGCCTTCAGCAACGCCGCCAGGCCTGTTTCGCCATTGCCTGCATTGTTGTTGACGATAGTCAGGTCGCGCGCACCTTGTGCAATCAGGGCATCAATGAGGGCCGATGGCATACCTGCATTGCCGAATCCACCAATCATGATGGTCGCGCCGTCCTGGATGCCGGATACGGCCTGCTCCAGCGTAGCGATGGTCTTATCAATCATTTGATCACTTCTCCACAAATCGATTGAGGGTTGAAAAAACGGGCGACGCTACGCATCTACGTCAGCCCGGGAACGATCAGAACCAGTGCACGATACCGGTGTACAGGCCTTGCTGAGAAGAACCCGCCAGCGGACGATCCGAGCCGGCTTCGACCGAGAACGCAGCGCCGCCGCCGTTACGCACCGTACCGACAGTGCCGTACAGCATGGTGCGCTTGGACAGATAGTAGTCGGCTCCCACGGCCAGCAGCGTTCCGTTGCCGCCGTTGTTGTTGCGATTCGCCCGATAAAGACCGGTGTTGAGCTGCAGCGCAGGCGAAATACGGTATTGGCCACCGATCCAGACCAGTTGCTGCTTATTCGATGCAGTCGGATTGTCGGCAGTCGCCACGGTCTGGCTGCCGGACCTGGTCAGCACATAACCGGCCGAGAGCTTGAGATCGCCGATCTGATAGGTGCCGCCGGCGACGTACATCTTGGAGGCTTCATACAGGCTGTTGAACTCGCCAGTGGAGCTGCGAATTTCTTCGTACAGGCCCTTCAGCACCAGCGGTCCGCTCTGGTAGGTCAGGCTGGTCCCTATCTGCTTGCCGGAGTTGAAGTTACCCGCTGTGCCGTTGAGGCCCATCTGTGCGCGTAGCGAGAAACCACCCCATTGCGGCGAGGTGTAGGTGATGGCGCTGGTACGCGACCCCCAGATACGTCCGTTCTGCAGGGTGCCGAGACTGGTCGCCTGATACTCCATGGGATCCAGGCTGCCGATTTCACTATCAGGCAGCCCCATCGAGCGCCCCAACGTCACGGTGCCCATGTCCGCGCTCGACAGACCGACGTAGGCGAAGCGGTTGAACAGATACTCGCCAGTGGATCCGGTACCGGTGGCGAATGCGCTTTCCAGATTGACGACGGCTTTCATGCCGCCACCCAGATCTTCAGTGCTCTTGATCCCCCACCAACTGGTGCCCCACTGGCCGCTGCCGTAGCGCGCGGTGCTGCCGGTACCACCGCCTGGCAAGGCGATCTTGTTCATGAAGTCGACGCCACCGGCGATACGACCGTAGATGGTGACATTGCTCTGGGCCATCGCTGCCAGCGGCGCAAATACCAAGGCACCAACCGCCGCAGCACGAATGCATTTCATGCCTTTCTCCTTCATACATCCTCCCTTTTGATTCTCGTTTTGATTGAATCCGGCTCACTTGGGCGCGGCCGGGGCGGCATCACATTTCCCGATACCATGGGAACAGCAGACAATTTGGGCAAAAACCTTCCCCTTCGGCCTGATTTCAGGCCGATTCCATATGAGCGGTCATGGGACTTACCTTGAGGGGCGCCTTCCTTCCCAGGCATCCTGCAGCAAGCGCCGCAGCGCTTTCTGTTCCAGCGGACGCGGGTTCCAGTACGCATTGGACATCGCGATTTCGCATGCGCGATCCAGATCTTCTTCACGCATACCGATGTCCTTCAAGGCAACAGGTGCGCCAAGCTCACCGACCATATCGAAGATGCCCTCCGGTGCATCATCCCGGCCGATCGCCCGTGCGATACGCGCCATGGCCTCGGGTGCCGCTTCCCGGTTATAGGCCAGAGCATGAGGTAGCACGATGGTATGCGTCTCTGCGTGCGGCAAATTGAAGCTACCACCCAGCGTGTGACAGAGTTTGTGGTGAATGGACATACCGACGTGTCCCAAGACGGCACCGCAAAGCCAAGCGCCATAGAGACACGATGAGCGACCATCCAGATCGTCCTGCTTGCCCGAGATCTGCTTCATCCCATTGGCAAGTGCTCGAATGCCTTCTTCTGCCATCAGGCTCATGACTGGATTGCCATCTTGGGCATACAGGCCCTCGGCCGCATGGGCAATCGCATTGAAACCACTGACAATGGACATCTTCAGCGGCAGGCCGACAGACAGCTCGGGATCATAGATCACCGTCTTGGGCAAGACCTGCGGCGATCGCCCGGTCTTCTTCAAGCTATTCTCGGTAATACCGTAAATCGGCGTCATTTCAGAGCCGGCGTAGGTAGTAGGAATTGCGATGATGGGCAAAGGAGATTCCAAGGCAATTGCCTTACCCAACCCGACCGTAGATCCGCCTCCAATTGCTACTGCGCAGTCCGCAGAAACGGAATTGGCGTAGGTGCGAGCATCACGCGCGACCTCGATCGGGACATGCATGACCGCTTGAGGATAAACGCCGGCACAGCGTTCACCAAGATATTCCGCAACCTGGCGTGCCATCCCAACCTGCTCCGGCGTACACAAGACGATCGCCCGTTTGGCGCCCAATGCCTGCACTTCGTCCGCCACGCTCTTGACAGCGCCCCGGCGGAACAACACTTTCGAGGTCAGCGAGGCGTATTTGAAGTCGTACATAGCTTTTCCTTTCCTACGTTTTCAGCAAATCCAGGAGATCAGATGTAGTCCACCTGGTGACGAGCGATTCGGCAGCTTCCCAGCTCCGTGCGCACCTTCAGATGCTCCGGGTGGCTGGCATAGCCGTTCAACGCTGCCTCAGACTCGAATTCTGTGTACAGCACCACGTCGCAAGCATAGTCAACCTTGCTGACGTCGATCCCCACTTCCAGCTTGCTCATGCCTGGAATCTTGCCGATGAGGCCCTCGAACTGCTGCTTCACGAACTGTGCGGTCTTCATTTTCTCTTCCGCGGTGTTGCCCGACACGTCCCACATGACGATGTGCTTGATCACTTGAATCCCCTAAAAATTGGCAGGTACTATCTGTGTTGATACACTGAACTGAGAGTTAACCTTTGTTCTTGTTGTAGACGTCCACAAAGACCGCCGCCAGAAGGACGATACCCTTGATGACCTGCTGATAATCCACGCCGATGCCCATGATGGACATGCCGTTGTTCATGATGCCCATGATGAAGGCACCAATCACGGCCCCCATCACTTTACCGACGCCCCCCGAAGCCGATGCTCCGCCGATAAAGCAAGCTGCGATGACGTCCAACTCAAATCCAGTTCCAGCCTTGGGAGTAGCGCTGTTGAGGCGCGCGGCAAAGATCAGTCCACCGAGTGCCGCCAGCATGCCCATGTTGACGAAGGTGTGGAAGGTAATGCGTTCGGTATGCAGGCCTGACAAGCGCGCCGCCTTCACATTCCCCCCCACGGCATAAACACGACGCCCCAGCACCGTACGGTTCATCACGAAGGTGTAAACCGCGATCAGCACTCCCATGATCATCAGCACGGTCGGCAGGCCGCGATAGGTGGCCAGCAGATAGCTGACATAGATGAGCAGGCCACTCAACACCAGGTTCTTCAACACGAACACCAGCATGGAGCCCTGTGCAATTCCGTGTGTATTGGCACGTGCTCGTGCCTTGATCTCCACGATCAGGAAAGCAAGACCCAGCAGAACACCGATCATCAGAGAAGTCAGACGCAGGTTCTGGCTAGCGAAGAAGTCCGGGATGAAACCAGAGCTGAGACCAACGAAGCCTTCAGGGAAGGGGCCGATCGACTGTCCTTCCAGCACCATGATCGTCAAGCCACGGAAGACCAACATACCTGCCAGCGTCACGATAAACGACGGCATGTTCCAATACGCCACCCAGTAGCCCTGTATGGCACCGATTACCGCACCGGCAGCGATGCACAGCACAACGGCGGCTGGATAGGAGACCTCGTGCTGGACCATCAGTAGAGCAGCCAGCGCTCCGATGAATCCCGCAACGGAACCGACTGACAGATCGATATGGCCGGCGACGATGACCATCAGCATCGCCAATGCCATCACCACGATGTAGCTATTCTGCAGAACCAGGTTGGTAAGGTTCAGCGGCTCCAGAAGAATGCCTCCGGTTGACAACTGGAAGAAGGCGATAATGCAGAGCAGCGAGATCAGCAGGCCGTATTCACGCGCGCCGCTCTTGATGGATGCCCGCATGGCGCTGATGTTGAGTCCCGAAGCCGGCAGTCCGGATTTGGTGGTAACGGTCTTGTTCATTTTAGTGTGCTCCGTTTCTTACGATTGCTCGCATGATTGCTTCCTGGCTGGCGGCTTCCTTCGTGAACTCGCCGACGATGCGACCTTCGTTCATGACGTAGATCCGGTCGCACATTCCCAGCAGTTCCGGCATCTCGGAAGAAATCATCACCACGCACTTTCCATCGGATACGGCCTGGTTGATGACAGAATAGATTTCGAACTTGGCTCCGACATCGACGCCCCGCGTCGGCTCGTCAAGGATGAGCACCTTGGGATCGGAGAAAAGCCATTTGCTTAGCACGACCTTTTGCTGGTTCCCGCCGGACAAGCTTCCGACCGGCTGCCGTACGCTGTGACAACGGATCTGCAGCAATTTCCTGAAAGCTTCGGCGACCGATGACTCGACATAGTCATCAATCACCCCACGTTTAGAGACGGAGGCGAGGCTTGCCAGGCTGATGTTGCGATCAATCGGGTCATCGAGCAGCAGGCCGCAACCCTTTCGGTCTTCCGTCACATAGGCAATGCCGCCTGCGATAGCCCGCTTGACGTTGCTCACGTCGGTGTTCTTCCCGTCGACACGCACCTGGCCGCTGACCACTCGGCCATAGGTACCGCCGAAGATGCTCATGGCCAGTTCCGTACGGCCGGATCCCATGAGGCCGGCGATTCCGACAACCTCGCCGCGGCAGGCATGGATGTCAATGTCCCGCAATGCCATGCGATCCGTCTGAGAGGCATGCTGGACCGTCCAACCGCTCACTTCAAAGCACTTCTCGCCAATGACCGGAGTACGCGGCGGATAGCGGTCAGCCAGGTCTCGACCAACCATCGCCTTCACGATGCGATCCTCGCTGACCTCTTCTGTCACGCAATTCAACACGTCGACGGTGGCGCCATCGCGGATGACGGTGATGGCATCCGCCACACGGGAAATCTCATTGAGCTTGTGGGAAATGATGATGGAAGTGACGCCGCGAGACTTCAGCTCCAACAGCAAATCCAGCAGCTTTTCGCTATCGTTATCGTTCAAGCTGGCAGTAGGTTCGTCCAAGATCAACAGCTTCACGTCCTTGGAAAGCGCCTTGGCGATCTCCACCAGCTGCTGTTTACCGATGCCCAATGTCCCGACCATCACGTCGGGAGAGTCGCTCAGCCCCACACGATCCAGCAGTTCTTTTGTCTTACGGTACGACCGCTCTTGGTTGATGACGCCGGCGACGGCCTGCTCGTTACCCAGGAAGATGTTCTCGGCGATCGACATCGTCGGAACCAGAGCCAGTTCCTGATGGATGATGATGATGCCCACCGTCTCGCTATCGCGAATTCCAGCAAAGGAGCGCTCCTGACCGTCATAGTGGATGTCCCCGACGTAGGTACCGTGTGGGTAGACACCACTGAGAATCTTCATCAGCGTGGACTTTCCGGCGCCGTTTTCACCACAGATCGCGTGAATTTCCCCGGAATTCACTTCCAAGGTGACGTTCTTGAGCGCATGCACGCCGCCGAAACTCTTCTTGATTTCCTTCATCCGCAGGATCGTGCTGCTGGCCATCTTGCTTCTCCTCTACTGCGCGGGGAGCGCCGCCAGTGAACGACACCCCCTGCTTTCAACGGCTCACGGGGAATGCACTGGACGCCCTCCCCCCGCGCGGCTTACTTCAGACGTGCTTCGGTGTAGTAGCCGCTCGTCACCAGTTTTTCCTTCCAGTTGGCGGCATCAACGATGACCGGCTTCACCAGGTAGGTCGGCACGATCTTGGCGCCATTGTTGTAGCTCTTGGTGTCGTTCACCTGAACCGACTTTCCGGAGACTGCCGCATCGACCATATCGGCCGCAGCCACTGCCAGCTGACGGGTATCCTTGAACACCGTCGCAGTCTGATCACCGCGGATGATCGCCTTGATGTTCGGAATCTCGGCATCCTGGCCGGTAACGATCGGCATCGGCTGTTGCGGCGAACCGTAGCCCACACCCTTCAGCGACGAGATGATGCCGATGGCCGTGGCATCGTTCGGCCCCCAGACTGCATCCACCCGGGTATTGTTCGAATAGTAGGCGCTCAACAGGTTATCCATGCGTGCCTGGGCGGTTGCACCGTCCCAGCGGTAGACCGATATCTTGTCCAGAGCGGTCTGCTTGCTCTTCACGACGAACTTGCCGCTGTCCAGATAGGGCTTCAGCACGGACATGCCGCCGGCGTAGATGACGTGGGCGTTGTTGTCGTCGATGGACCCGGCGAACAGTTCCACGTTGAAAGGGGTCTTGCTACCTTTCTTTTCCCAGTTCGAGACGATCGCCTGGGCCTGCAGCACGCCGACCTGGTAGTTGTCGAAAGTGGCGTAGTAGTCAACGTTCTTGGTGTTGCTGATCAGACGGTCGTAGGAAATGATCTTGATGCCCAAGCTGTTCGCGCGCTGGAGCACGTCGGACAGGGTTTTTCCGTCGATGGGCGCGATCAGCAGAACTTTCGCGCCCTTGGTGATCATGTTCTCGATCTGGCCAACCTGAGTCGGAACATCGTATTCAGCGTATTGCAGATCAGTGTTGTAGCCCTTGGCCTTCAGCGCGGCGACGATGTTCTGGCCATCGGAAATCCAGCGCGATTCTGACTTGTTGGGCAGTGCGACGCCGACCAGTGTCTTGGTTTGTGCGAATGCTTGCGAAGTCGCGAAAGCCATGCCCAGCGCGGCGGCAGCTACGATAAATTCCCTCTTCTTCATGTCTCTCTCCTTTTGGTCGCTCTAGTCGTTGGGATGAGCGCTTCCCGTCGCCCGCAAAAAATGCGGGCGACTCGGTCAACGCGGTAAGAAAATGAGCTCTTAGCTCAGTGTGATTTCAGCGCCAGCTTGCTGGGACGAGGCAAAGAGCGCTTCGATGATCCTGCTGATGTTGTAGGCCTGGGTAGCAGGCACAACCGATGGAGTACCGTTCTTCAAGGCCCCGAAGAAAGCCTCCGCCTCGCGATCGAAATACACGGGGTTACCGATCTCGGCCAGTTCTGGCGAGTATTCGGTCTTACGGACGGCCCAGATTTCCGGGAAGCTGGTTTCATTCCACTCGGTCCAGCCTTCGCGATGGCCGTTCTTGCCAGAGTCGTAGATCTTGTAGCTGGCCGGCAGCGAACGCGAAGACATGATGCCTTCGGTACCGTAGGCCGTAATGTCCCAGCTCTCGGTCCAGGGCAGAACATCCCAGGACATGAAGTCAACTACGACCACCTTGTCCTTGTAGTTCAGGACGGCACCGGCCGCATCTTCTCGTGAATCCGCACCGCGGAAGTCTGGAAATTTGTGAATGCGCGCATTGACCGACTGAGGCATACCGAAATGCAGCAGGATGCGGTCGACCAGATGGCAACCGATCACGAACACCGCGCCACCGATATCGCCGGGCTGATTCATGTGGCTGGTGCCAGCTTCGTCATGGGAACAGCCGCCGTGCGCACGTACTTGCAGAACCTTGCCCAGACGGCCGCTTTGCAAGGCTTCCTGCATGGCATCGACCGATGGTGCGAAACGCCAGCAGTAACCGACTTGGACCAGGCCGCGCGTCTTTTCGACGGCGTGGACAATACGCATTGCGTCGGCAGCACTGCGGCCGGCCGGCTTCTCGCACAGAACGGCCTTGCCGGCCTCCAGCGCTTCGATGGTCAGATCGGCCATCTTGTCACTCTTGGAATGCACCAGAACGACATCCACATCGGGGTCCGCCAGAATCTCCTCCTTCGAACGAACCTGCAGCCCGAAAGCTTCGGAGAAGGGTTTCATCAGTGGGCTGGCATCATATGCGCCGAGCAACACCGCATCATTCCGACGCATGACCGCCTTGACGCGCCCCGATGTATGAGGGTGTGTGATGCCCAGGCATGCAACACCAATCTTTCTTCCCTCGAACGATTTCGTCTCCATAGTAATCCTCTCTTTCCTATGCGGCGCAGCCGCTGTACCGAATTAAACCTTGACCAATTTACCGCTATTGGCAGATTCCAATGCAGCCTCTGCCAGACGCAGAGCTTGCAAGCCATCCTTGACGGAAGTTGGCAGCGGAGCCTTTGCGTTCAAGGCGTCGACGAATGCAGTAAGTTCATTGCGGTAAGCATCGACGTAGCGTTCCAGGAAGAAATTCAGCAACGGTTCGCGGCAATCGGTTGCATCGGCTGTCCAGCGACGGATCGTAGAGGGGCGTAGGTTGTCCTGAACCAGCATGCCCTTGGCGCCGAAGACCTCGAAACGCTGGTCGTAACCATACACAGCTTCTCGGCAGCAGTTGATATGCGCCTGCTTGCCGGAGGCGGTTTTCAGCAGCACCATCACGGTGTCGTAGTCACCGAGCTTTTCCAGTTCGGGGGCTACCAGACGGCTAGCGGTTGCCAGCACTTCCACCGGTTCTTCGCCCAGCAGCCAGCGTGCGAAGTCGAGGTCGTGGATCACCATGTCGCGGAAGATACCGCCGGAGGTCTTGACATAGTCGTCGGGCGGCATACGCGGGTCGCGGCTGCTGATGATCACTTGGCGTACCTCGCCCACGTCGCCGGCATCAATGGCCTTGCGGAAAGCTTGGGAGGTAGGATCGAAGCGTCGGTTGAACGCCATCATGACGCGGCCGTTGAGTTTCTCCACTTCGGCGGCGACAGCCAGAGATCCTTCCAGATCGGCATGGATAGGCTTTTCGCACAGTACCGCCTTGCCATTGCGCACGGCCAGCAGAATCAGTTCGGCGTGCGTGTTGGTCGGCGTACCTACCACGATCGCATCCACGTCATTGCGCAAGATGGCCGCGGTCGGATCAACTGTAGCCTCGCAACCAAGCTCATCGGCCAACGCCTGAGCTGCTTCGATGAAGGGATCAGCGATGACCACCAGTTTTGCGCCGGCACAGCGTGCTGCGTTACGTGCGTGAATTTTCCCGATGCGACCTGCGCCCAGTACCGCGATACGAATCATTTTTCTGTCCTTGAAGTTTTGCTTGGATATCGGTGTTCGACCTGCCCGTCAGAACTGGGCGATAGTCGTATCGAACGCGCGCTTGGCCATCTCTTCGAGTGGCAGCTTGCGGAATTGCTCGGAGATCAACTCGACGCCCCAGTAAGGCCCCGAGAAGCCTGCAGTCTGGATCGCTTGCACGAACTTCTTCGGCTCGAAGATGCCTTCACCGCACAGCCGACGGCTAAAACGCGTATCATCGAACAGCGTGCCGACAATGCCTTCGTCCGCATCGTCCAATTCGACGGATTTGATGTATTTGGCCGGAATCTTCGCGACATCTTCATAGCTGTCACCGGCCCGGTGGACGTGCCAATTATCGACAGTAAGACCGCCGTTGGGCTGATCCGCGCCCTGGACAATGGCCAGGCCGTCAGCGATGTTTCGCACCGGCGAAAAAGGCATGAATTCAAGCGATACCGTGGCACCGACCTTGGCTACCTCTTCGCACAGCCCGCCAAACTCGTCCACCAGCTTCTGCAGCGGCGGCAGGTTTTCCTCCAGATGGCTCACGCCGATCTTCAGGTTCTTCATGCCCAGCGCACCGCCGAGTTCGACAACCGATTTACGGAACACGTCCGAGTTCTTGCGACGCTCGCCATCCGCATACCAGTCCACCAGGATTTCCAGCTCGAAGTGCTTCATGCCGTTGTCATGCAGGATGGAGCGGACGCCAGAGAGACCTTCTTTCTTGATCGTCGCCTCCAGGTCGACCAGCACCAGGCCCAGACCTTTCCAGCCAGCCTTAGCTGCTGCAGCCGCGCGATCACGCAGCGGATACGGGCTCACCTCGGTGGGCGAACAGGGGTAGACATCACCTGCCAGCGTCCAGTACGCGGCCAGCAAATCAACGTTCTTTGGTGCCATGACGATATTTCCTTCCTTAGGTACGGCAGTAAGAGTGGTCCAGTTTCAACTAACGAATTTTTGTGCAGCGTTTTCGCTCAGCTCTTCTGAGGTGCCAGCACGAAGTCCCAGTCAACCAACCAGAACGGCTCATTCAGACCGATGGCTTCCGCTTCAATGGGATCATCGATTTTCTTGAAGTCCGCGACCAGGTCCTGCTTGACGCCAAAAACGGCGTCCTCTTCGAGATAGGGACAATCGGGCGTAAAGATATGCGTGATGACCGTGTCGTATCCTGGCGCCGACACGATGAAGTGCAGGTGTGCGGCACGATTAGGATGCCGTCCCAGGTTCAACAGCAGCTTTCCGACCGGGCCGTCTGCCGGAATCGGGTAAAAGCGCGGCTTCACCGACTTGAACCAATAGGTCCCATCAGCTGCGGTCGAGAACACGCCACGCAGGTTCGCTTCGGGCTGGACGCCTGGCTGCTGTACGTCATAGAAACCATCGTCATTGGTCTGCCACACGTCAACCTTGGCGCCTTCGATTACTCGCCCGGCGATATCGCGCACCTGACCACGCACCACCAGAGGCTCCCCCTTCTGGTCCAGGCAAATATTGTGGCCCAGCTCGTATTTAGGAGCATTCTCGACATAGAACGGACCAAGGATAGTGTTAGGTGTCGCTCCGCTGGGGCGACGATGGTTGATTGAGTCGACCAGCATCGACACGCCAAGAATATCGGAGAGCAGAATGTATTCTTGGCGCCACTCATTGCACATCTGACCGGTCTCGGTCAGAAATTTGATGGCAGCGAACCATTCTTCATGAGTCGGTTCGATTTCCTTCACTGCGGCATGCAGATGCTTCACCAGCACTTCTGCTACTTGTCGCAACCTCGGATTCACGTTCTCACCCATGCGAGAATTCACTACTGCTTCAGATGTATCTTCAGCAAAATAGGGAAGCTTGGGCAGTGCAGACTTGGCGTTATTCATGGTCTCCGTCTTTGCAATTTCTTTATTCTGATGCTGAGTATATGCGTGCGCGTAGCGGGTGAAAATGCGCTAGAAGCAAATATCTTTTGCAAAAATCGGGAAAATGGTCAATGATTAAAAAGAAAAAATAATGAACACTCGCGGCTATATAGTGGTTAAAAATTGAGGCTTAAAGATGGATCAATTTCGCGAAATCGAGCTCTTCGTTCATGTCGCTGAACACGGCAGCATCAGCAAGGCGGCGGAGATCCTAGACCTCTCGACTTCTGCCGCCAGCCGCCTTCTGGGCGGACTTGAAGCCAGGCTGGGGGCAAAACTTATGCAACGCACTACGCGTTGCCTCTATTTGACTGAGGTAGGTGAGGAATTTGCACGGAGGTGTCGCGGCATCCTCTCCGAGATGCGCGAAGCAGAAGCAGTTGCCAGTGAGGTAGCCATCAAGCCAACTGGGCTGTTACGCGTGTCTGCATCGCTGTCCTTCTGTCTTCTCCACATAGAGCCACTGCTACCGGAATTTTCTGCCAAGTATCCCGATATCACTGTCGATATAGTGTCTGCCAATCGTTATCTCGACATCATTGAACACGGTGTAGACATCGCCATCCGAACGAAAACCTCGGAACCGGACAGCAATATCACCATCCGCCGCCTGGCGGAAACGCGGCGAGTCTTGGCCGCCTCACCCCAATATCTCAAATTGCATGGTGTGCCGCAGACTCCACATGATTTGAACCAGCACAAGCTTCTGAGCTATAACTACGCTGACCACCCGGACGAATTACCATTCAGCAAAGAGGGAGCATCGATGGTCATCAAGGTAAAGCCGGCGTTGTCTGCAAATGATGGTCAGATTGTTTGTAGAGCTGCGCTGGATCATATGGGTATCCTTGTTCAGCCCAAGTACATCATTTATGACTATTTGCAGTCAGGGAAATTGGTTCCTGTCTTGAATGACTGGGATCTGCCGCGCCTGACAATGAATATCGCTTTCCAGACTCGCTCCCATATGCCTGCCAAGGTGAGGTTGTTTATCGATGCTTTAGTTGAGCGCTTCCAGACAAATAGTTTTGAAGATCTCTGGACAAGATAAAGTACAGATCTGCCCATCTTTTTTCCAAATACGCTACGAGAAAATGTAGCACCAACTGCTGGGATCATAGAAATGTACGTCTCCGATGGCTACGACGCGCTGTACCGCGATGGCGCGATCATCGAGGCAGCGTGCTGGGCGCATGTGCGGCGCAAGTTCTACGACCTGTACGAACTGGATCGCTCGCCGGTGGCGCAGGAGGCACTCAGCCGCATCGCGGCCCTGTATGTCATCGAACGAGAGGTGCGTGGCCGCAAACCGGAGGTCAGACAGTCAGTACGCATGGCGCGGGCATTGCCGGTCGCAGGTGCACTAAAGGAC
>Ga0154006_1000256_pt1 | contig 17744 bp, 10 predicted proteins | sample TSFL090MetaG_FD_104747 | JGI IMG/M metagenome (GOLD analysis project Ga0154006, IMG submission 104747) | Attine ant fungus gardens microbial communities from Florida, USA - TSFL090 MetaG | ecosystem: Host-associated > Fungi > Mycelium > Unclassified | place: USA: Florida, Wakulla State Forest...
GCAAGATTGGGCGACGTGGTGCTCCCGAGCACCAGATTAGCGATCCCGGATCCGTCGAGCCGGTCAGCCGCGAACTGAATGACGCCGCTGGTCTGCCCGATCGGCAACCCGGTCGTCGGGTCGGTCGCCGACGCGAAACTCTGTCCGGGCAACAGGCCCGCGGGCACGAGCGTACCGCCTTGCCGCACTACCAGCGCCGTGCCGGTCGAACCATCGGTCTGGCTCGGCAGGATCGTCAGCGTACCGCCGCGTGCGTGCGTGGCGCCGGGCCGCCCCGCCAGCGTCGCATCCGCGAACAGTCCGTTCGCCGCCGACAACGTGATCGAGCCGGCATCGCTCCATACCGGCTGCGACGCGTAGGTCCCGTTCGGCTGCAGCTGATCGAAATTCGCCGACGTGCCGGATACGTCGATTTTCGAGCCGGACTGGGCAACTACGTAGCCCGTATCGCTCGACATCGTGACCGAGCCGCCGGACAGTACCTTGCCCGTATCCGGCACGACCGTCGTCGCGCCGATCCTGACCGGCGTCGCGAGCGGATTGGTCAATGCCGTGCCCGATACGTCGAGCGAAGCGTCGGTGCCGAGCCAGACCGACTGGCTCGCGCTCCGGAAGCCCGTGTTGAACTGCCCGGCCTGCGCATGGGTGCCGGTCCCGTCCGCGCTCAACGTGATCGATCCGCCCGGTGCGACGATCGAACCGAGCACCGTGACCTGTGTCGGCGAACCAAGGCCGATGCTCGCGCCAGCATCCCCATGGATCGATGCGCCCTCCGATAGCGTGACCGCGCCAGTGACACCCGGATACGACGGCGAGCCGCCGGCCGACGTATGCCACGACGTGTAGTTGCCGCCCGTCAGGACAAGATTCGTCGCTTGCCGGTGGTAGGCATCGAGTTGACCGATCGTGGTCAGCCCGCCCGCCGACAGGTTGGCGCCCGTGCCCGCCTGCTGAAGCGCGAGCATGTCCGGGATACGATTCAACTGCGTGACGGCAACCGACGCACCCGGTGCGATCGTCGTATCGTAAAACGCATTCAGCACATACTTGCCGAAACCCTGCCGCGCAAAGAAATTCTCGGGCAGATAAATGTCCCACGGCGACGCGGCCGCCGTATCGCCGCCGATCCGGAACCCGAGCGCCTGCAGCGTCATCGTGCCGCCGCCCGAAAAACCTTCACTCAGGATCGTGCCGCCCATCGCGATCGTGCCGGCCGTCGGCTGTGCGGTGGGCAGGGTCGGCGCGCCATCCGATGCACCGAACTGCTTCAACGGCGACGCCGAATACGCCTGCAACGTCACGCTGCCGCCGTGTCCGGCCGGCACGCCGTTCTGCATCAGCATCTGGCCGTTCGACAGCATCTCGCCACCGCTCGATACGTCCAGCACGCTGCCGGGCTGCAGCAGCACCGACCCCGACGTATCGCCGAAAACCCCGCCGGTGACGACGTTCGAGCTGAGCAGCGCCGACAGCGTAATGCTGCCGCCGTTGATGAACTGGCTGTTGCCCGGCGTCGTACCCGGCGCAGCCTGCCCATCGTTGTTGACCCATTGACCGGCAGCGCTGATCACCCCCTGCGGCCCCACGACGACATTGCCGCCGCTCGAGAGCGTGATCGTGCCCGACGGTACGATCAGCCGACCGTCGACCTTGATGTCGGCGCCGGGAACCGGGCTGTTGAGCGAAATCGAGCCGCCTGGCTGTAACGCGAGCTGCGTGCCTTGCGGCACCACGACACCCTTGCCGCCGACCTTGTCTTCGGTCACGTTCAGGTTCGCGAAGCCGCCGTTGTTCAGCGTCGCGACCGGCACCACGGTCGTCGTCAGCACATTGCGCGGATCGGTCGCGGGCAGCGCCTGCAACGCCGTCTTGTCGAGCGGCGTATCGATCGAGAACCCCGGTGCGATGTCCGCGAGTTGCGGCGCCTTGTCCTGCAACACGACGAGGCCCGCCGTGCCCGATGCGACGTCGTTGTTGTTCGACGTCAGGTGCACCAGCGCGCCGAGGTCGAGCTTCGGATCGGCGCCGAGGTTGAACGTCCCGCCACTCGGCAGGCTGTTGCCCTGCATCTGCTTCGCGCCGCCGAACGCCTGCGCGCTGATGTCGCCGTCCAGCACCGTCGACTGCAGCCCGTAGATGTCGAGCGTGCCCGCGTTGCCGCCGACGATGTAGTCGCCCTGATAGGCCCCCATCCTCAGCAGCGGGTTGTACCACGTCTTCGTCACGCCCCAGCGCGGGTGGGATTCGACGAATTGCCCCGCGATGCCGACGTAGGTGTCGTACGGGCTGGCCTGTCCGATCGGCACGAGCGCGCCGTTGGCGTCGACCAGCCGCGTCGTATTGACGACCCCGCCGTCGTAATGCACGTAACCGCCGTTCAGGTTCATCGACGAACCGGTCGCGGTCATCACCTCGTTGCCCGACAGCGTGATCGAGCCGCCGTTGGTCAACAGCTGGTCGACCGTGCGCGGAATCAGGTTCACATAACCCGACAGGTTCAGGATCGGGCTGCCGACCCATTGCACGCCGTCGCTGCGCGTGCCCGTCAGCGAGCTGTCGAACACGAGGTTCTTGTACCCGAGCAGGAAGCCGTTGCGCAGCAGCGGCGAATCCGCGAGTTCGTTCTGGCCGATCCGGTCGACCGTCACGAACGATTGCGAGATCGGCACCTCGACGTTCGCGAGGCCCGATACGTCGATCGTCGCGCCGCTGTCGAGATAGATCCGGCCAGGCACGGCGGTCTGGCCTGCCGGCGCCTGCGCGCCCGATGCCGAAGGCGTCAGTGCCGTGACGGACACCTTCGAACCGGGCGCCTCGATCAGCGAACCATCCTGGAACCAGACCGATCCGGCCGTCATGCCGATGCTGCCCGGCGTGAACGTCGCACCCGGCGTCGACGGTGTCGTCTGGCCGTTGCCGTCAGGCATGACGGTCGTCACCGAATCGGGGCCGAAGCTCAGCAGACCCGCGCGGTGCACGTCATTGGCGCCTCCGGTGAAGATTGCCGTCTGAATACCTTGCCCGAGATATCCGGCGCCGGTCGGATTGTTCGACTGGTATTCATCGACCGTGGAAATCGTGATCGTGCCGGGCGCATTGACGCTCGTCGTCACACCCACCACACCGTTCTGCGCGACGCGACTGCCGAGCAGGTTCACGTTGCCGCGCGCGGCCTCGACGATGCCGGTATTGGTCAGCGTGCCCGCCGGCGTGATGTCGGTCGCCTGGCCGTTCGGGCCGAGTAGCGAGATCTTCCCGCTCAGTTCCGGCAGCAGCACCTGCGGATTCGTCGTGGCGCCGCTGTTGGGCCGCAGGCTCACACCCACACCCGCCGCGAGCACCACCTGCCCGTCCGTCGCCTTGATGTGCCCGGCGTTCGTCACGTTCGGCGCCGCGATCATCACGAAACCGCCGTCGCTCGCGTTGCCGTTCGCGTGCGTGGTGATCGACGCACCCTGCTCGATCGTGACGTCACCCCACGGCTGATACTGGCTGGCCGACGTGAGGTTGACCTGGTTGCCGAGGCCGAGCACTTCGTTCGGCACCGTGCTGTTGCCGTTCACCCCCGACGAACTGCCCGACTCCGGATACGCGAGCCCGCCCGTCGTCCCGGCCGACACGCTCAGGAACTGCTTGTTGCTCGCGACGATCCCCGCCGCATCCTGCGCAAGACTGTTGTCCACCACAACCGGAACCCTGTCGACCATGGCCTGGTTGTAGTTGTTCATGTTCAGCACATCGAGCGACGACGCCACCAGCGAATGCACATTCACCTGCGACCCGGCGCCGAACAGCACCCCGTTCCGGTTGATCACGTACACCGCCCCCTGCGCGGTGACGCTCCCCAGAATCTGGCTCGGCCGGCCACTCGGATCGTTGATCCGGTTCAGCACCGCCCAGTTATTCGCGCCGTTCGTCTGCTTGCCGCCCGACTGGTCGAAGTTCAGCGTCGTCTGCCGGCCGACGTTCATCGTCTGCCACGTCAGCACCGCGTTCTGCCCGGTCTGCTTGACGTCGACGTTCACGTGCCCGCTCGTATCGACGCTCTGCTGCGGTCCGTTCGCATTGACCCACAACAGCGGATTGCCGGTATCCGTGTTCTGGCTGACCAGGTTGCCTTTGCCGTCCGGCACGAAGGTCACGCCATCCGCCACCTGCAACCCGCCCGGCGCCAACCCGTTCGGCACCGTCGACGGCAGCTTCGCCGCCGCCGCGGCCGCATTCTGCTGCGCCGCGATCTGCGCGGCGATCGCATGCGCCGCATACCCGAGGTTGCGGATCGACGGCTGGCTCGCCTGCAGCGCCTGCTGCGGCGACACGCCGAGATTCGCCACGCCCGGCACGCCGCCGGCACCGCCCGCGCCGCCGCCCGACGGGCTCGCGGTCACGTGGCCGAGGTTCATGATGCCGGCCGCATGCGCATGCGCGGACACGCCCGCCGCGAGCATCAGCACGACCGCCCGGTAGAGCGGGCTCAACTCCGAGTTCAGGACCGACCGCGAGGCCGTGGCGCGAGGTTGCCGATCCGTATGTGCGCGTGCTGCCATTCTTTCCACCCCGAATGCTAGGAAATTGCGCGCGGCGCCGATCCGGCACCGTGCATGTCGTTGCGCCTGAAGCAGGCCGCTGGAATCCAGAGACCATACGAAGCGCGAATGGCAGCGACATGGCGACTGTTACGGACCATTCCGGCCGCCGCGAAAAGGTCCGTAGCTTTTGTCATGGAAGGCCGGTCACACCGGTTCGACGCGCGCGCGGGCCATCGCGCGAAGCGCGTCGGCCACCCGGCCGACCACCGCCGGCCAGTCGCCCGGCCGCGCCTGCCGGAACAGCCGTGCGGCCGGATACCACGGGCTGTCGTCGCGCTCGAGCAGCCAGCGCCAGTCCGGCACGCGCGGCAGCAGCACCCATAGCGGCCGCCCGAGCGCGCCGGCCAGGTGCGCGACCGACGTGTCGACGCTGATCACGAGATCCAGCGTGTCGACCAGCGCGGCGGTTTCGGCGAAATCCGTCAGCGCATCGGCGAACGCCAACACGCCGCTTGCCGTGAATGCCTCCGCATCGCGTGCACGCACCTGCGGCTGCAGGCTCACGAACGTCGCATCGAGTGCCGCGGCCCCGACGAGCGGCGCCAGCGCGGCGAACGGCATCGAGCGGTTCTCGTCGTTCGCATGACGCGGATTGCCGGACCACGCGAGCCCAACCCGCAGCCGGCCCGGCGGGGAAATCGCGTCGAGACGCTGCACCCACGCCTCGCGCCGCCGCGCATCGGCGCGCAGGTACGGCAATTCGGCCGGCACCGTGTCGAGCGTCGTGCGGAACGCATGCGGCAGGCTCATCAGCGGACACTGCAGGTCGAACGCCGGCGTCGGCTGCCCCTCGGTGACGATCCGGCTCACGCCGCGCAGCGTGCCGAGCAACTCGCCGAGCGCGGCCGGCGCCTCGACGATCACGGTCGCGCCACGATCGTGTGCAAGGCTCGCGTAGCGGCAGAACTGCAGCGTGTCGCCGTAGCCCTGTTCCGCGTGCAGCAGCAGCGTGCGGCCCGCGAGCGGCTCGCCACCGGTCCACGTCGGCCGGCCCGCGTGACGCCGGTGCAGCATCACGTCGGCCGCGTCCCAGCGTGCCTCGTGCTGCCGCCAGCCCGCGTCGAAATCGCCCATCAGCAGCCGGCAGAACGCTTCCGAACGGCGCGCGGCACCATGATGCGGATCGAGCCGGCAAGCCTCGGCGAAATCCGCCAGCGCCGCGTCGTAGTCGCCGAGATGCTGGCGCGCGACCGCCCGCGTGAACAGCGCCTGCGCAACTTTCGCGGGCGCGTCGGCAGCCGCCGCGTGACTCGCGAGCGCGTCGTCGTAACGCCCCAGTTGCTGCAGCGCCAGCGCGCGGTTGTAATGCAGCTCCGCATGCGGCCCCGTCAGCGCGAGCGCCGCGTCGTAATCCTCGAGTGCTTCGTCGTAGCACCCCAGCGCGCGCAGCGCGGCCGCGTTGTTTCTCCGCGCGTCGATGTCGTCGGGTTTGCGCGCCAGTGCCTCGCGGTACGCTTGAGCCGCTTCCGCATGACGCTCGAGCCCGAGCAGCGCATTGCCGCGTCCGACCCAAGCAGCAACGTTGTCGCGATTCAGCGCGAGCAACCGGTCGCAGCGCTTCAGCAGTTCGTCGCGGGCATGCAGCAGATCGAGCGCGACGCAGCTCGCGTACAGCAGTTGTTCGTCATTCGGCAGCCGCGCGAGCCCTTCGTCGAGACACGCGAGCGCGTCGGCCGGGCGGCCGAGTTCGGTCATCGTCACGCCGCACGCGTAGATGAGCTCGGGCGTCTTGCCGCGCACGACCATTGCGAGCTGATAGCTGTGCAGCGCCTGCTCGCGATGGCCGAGCGCACGCAGCGCATGGCCGCGCTCGATGTTCGCGGCCGCATCGCTCGTATCGATCCGCAACGCGCGTTCGACGCTGATCAGCGCATCGGCGGGTCGGTCGAGCCGCCGCAGCGTCTCGCCGCGCTTGCACCACGCCGCCACGTGCGCCGGTTCGCGCACGAGCGCGCGGTCGTAGGCCGCGAGCGCCGCATCGTATTGGTCCAGCGCGAGCAACGCGTCGCCGCGCGCGGCATGCGACGGTGCGTGCTCCGGATCGGTCGCGAGCGCGCGTTCGGCCATGGCGATCGCGTCGCGATGGCGGCCAACACCGGTCAGCGCCGCCGCATGGTTCGCGAGATTCCACGGCTGGTTCAGCCCGAACGCCATCGACCGCGCGATCAGCGGCTCCGCGCGCACCGGGTCGCCGAGCTGCAGATGCACGAGGCCGAGCAAGTGCAGCGCCTCGACGTTGTCGGGTGCCATCGTCAGCACGCCTTCGTAGAGCCGCCCGGCGCCGACGAAGTCGCGCTGCTCGAGCCGCGCACGCGCATTGCGTAGCGCACCATCGAGCACCGCACGCAGCGGCGCGGCAGCCGCACCGAGAGCGGTACCCGCCGTCGGCGCCGCCTCGCGGCGCGCACTCATCGGGCGCCTCCGCCGACGAGCGCCGGCAGTTCGGCCGCGATCCGCTCGACGACGGGCGCCCACTGCCCGCCCTCGGGCTGGCGGAACAGCCGCGCGGACGGATACCACGGGCTGTCGTCCCGTTCGAGCAGCCAGCGGAAATCGGGCGTATGCGGAATCATCAGCGCGAGCGGCCGGCCAAGCGCGCCGGCGAGATGCGCGACGGACGTATCGACGCTGACGACGCCATCCATCAGCGCCGTCAAAGCCGCCGTATCCGCGAAATCCGCCAGCTCGTCGCCGACGAAGCGCACCACGCTCGCATCGAGCAGCGGACGATCCTCGTCGCGCACCACCTTCTGCAGGCTGATCCACTCGTACCGGTCGTCGAACAGCGGCAGCAGATCCGCGAGTGTCATCGAGCGGTTGCGGTCGTTCAGGTGCAGCGGGTTGCCGGACCACACGAGGCCGATGCGCGGCCGCGCCGGTGCGCCGAGCCGGTCGCGCCAGCGCGCGATGCGGGCGGGATCGGCGGCGAGATACGACACGCTCGCCGGAATCGACGACAGGTCCGTGCGGAATTCGAGCGGCAGGCTCAACAGCGGACAATGCAGATCGAACGGCGGCAGCGGATCGCCGCGCGTGACCATCGTGTCGACACCGTCCAGCGTCGCGAACAACGCCCTCAACTCGACCGGCGACTCCAGCACGACCCGCGCGCCGAGCGCCTTCACGAGCGGCACGTAGCGGCAGAACTGCAGCGTATCGCCGAGCCCCTGTTCCGCGTACAGCAGGATCGTCCGACCGTCGAGCGGCATCTCGCGCGTCCATCTCGGCTGCGCGAAATTGCGCCGGCTGCCGTCGAGCTGGCTGTCGCGCCAGCGCCATTCGTACTCGGCCCAACCCGCTTCGAAGTCGCCGATCGACAGGCACAGGAACGCGCGCAGGCAGTGCGCGAGCACGTAGTCGGGATCGATGTCGATCGCGTCCGCGTACGCCTGCCGCGCGTCCTCGTGACGCCGCAGCGCGCGCAGCGCGTTGCCCTTGTGGAAGTGTGCGAGCTTGTCGCGCGGCGTCGCAGCGATCACGTGCTCGAGATCGTCGAGCGCGGCCTCGTAGCGGTGCATCTCGAGCTGCACGCGGCCACGCGTGAACCACGCCGGCACATAGCCGTCGTCGAGCGCGAGCGCGCGGTCGCACATGTCGCGCGCGTCGTCGTGGCGCTCGATGCGCATCAGCGCGCTCGCGTAGTTGCACAACACGCCGGTGCCGTCCGGTTCCAGAGCGAGCGCGCGCGCATAGCTGTCGACCGCGTCGCGGTAACGCTCCATGTGGCTCGCTGCGTTGCCGCGGTTCGCCAGCGCGCGTGCATGGCGCGGTTCGATCGCGAGCACACGGTCGCAGCGCACGAGCGCCTCGTCGTGCCGGCCGAGCTGCTCGAGCGCCACCGAGCTGTTGAAGATCGCATCGACGAAGGTCGGGCTCGCCGCGATCGCCGCGTTGAAGTCCGCGAGCGCGCGTTCGGGTTCGTGCAGGTCCAGGTACGCGACGCCGCGCAGGAACAGCACTTCGGCACTGCCCGGCGTCTGCGCGAGCGCGTGGCCGTAGCTGTCCGCCGCATCGCGGAAGCGGCCGAGTTCGCGCAGCGCGAGGCCACGCCCGCGCATCGCGTCGAACGAGCGCCCCGCCAGCGCAATCGCGCGGTCGCAATCGGCGAGCGCCTCGTCGTGACGGCCGAGCACGCGCAGCACGTCGCTGCGCTTCACATAGCCGTCGGCAAAGCCCGGCGTCAGTTCTAGCAGCCGGTCGTAGGCTGCGCGCGCCTCGTCGTGCCGCGCGAGCTGCGCGAGCAGCCCGGCCCGCTGGAACAGCGCGCGCTGATGCGCGGGATGGATCGCGAGCGCTTCGTCGAGCCGCGCGAGCGCATCGTGCTCGCGCCCGAGCCCGGCAAGCACGGCCGCGTAGTTCGCGAGCGCGAGCGGCACCGGCTGGCGCTCGACCGAGCGCCGCATCAGCGGCTCGGCGTCGTCGAGCCTGCCCTGCTGGAAGCGCACGGCGCCGAGCAGGTGCAGCGCTTCCGGATGCGCGGGATCGAGCGCTAGCAATTCGGCGTACGCCTTCTCCGCATGCTGCAGCGCGCCCTCGTGATGCGCCTTGCGCGCACGGACGAGCAGCCGTTCGAGCTGCGCGGCATCGGGCGGACGGCGCTCCGGCGCGACCGGCGCGCTCGCGAAGGTCGTCCCTTCCCCGTTCGGTGTCATCGTGTGGCCCCCACTGGTCACGGTTCGTTGCGCGTGTCGTGTCTAACGTGTCATCGGCTCGATCGCGGCGCGCACCGCGTCGATCGTGTCGGTCCAGTTGCCCGGCGCCGCCTGGCGGAACAGTCGCGCGGACGGATACCACGGGCTGTCGCCGCGCGCGCGCATCCAGCGCCACTCGGCCGGCTCGGGCAGCAGCACCCAGACCGGGCGGCCGAGCGCACCCGAGAGATGCGCGACCGCGGAATCGACCGCGATCACGAGATCCAGCGCGCCGATCAGCGCGGCCGTATCGGCGAAATCGCCGAGTTCGTCGTCGACGCGGCGCACCGGTGCCTGCGCGAGCCGCGCCTCGTCGCGTTCGCGCACGGGCTTCTGCAGGCTGATCCAGTCGACGTCGAGATCGAACAGCGACGCGAACTGCGCGAAATCGATCGAGCGGTTGTGATCGTTGCGGTGTTCCGGATTGCCGGCCCACGCGAGGCCGATGCGCGGCCGGCGCCGTTCGCCGAGCAGCGCGTCCCACTCGCGCGTGCGTTGCGGGTCCGCCTGCAGGTACGCGCCGGCCGGCGGAATCGTCGCTTCGTCGGTGCGAAACGCGTGCGGCAGGCTCAGCAGCGGCGCCTGACAGTCGAACGCCGGCAGCGGCGCACCGCGCGCGACCACGTCGGCCGCACCGTGCAGCGATGCCATCAGTGCGCGCAGCGGCGGCTGCACCTCGAACACGACGCGCGCGCCGCATGCGGCCACGAGCGGCACGTAGCGGCAGAACTGCAGCGTGTCGCCGAAGCCCTGCTCCGCGTGGATCAGCACGGTCTTGGCGTCGAGCGGCGTGTCGCCGCGCCACGCAGGCTGCGTGAACGGCCGGTAGTGCCGCGCCAGCTGCGCGTCGCGCAGCCGCCATTCGTACTCGGGCCAGCCGCGTGCGAAATCGCCTTCGATCAGATACAGCGACGCGCGTGCGAAATGCGCTTCCGCGTAGTCGGGATGCAGCGCGATCGCGCGGTCGTACGCGGCGAGCGCGTCGTCCGTGCGCGCCGTTTCGAAATGCAGGTTGCCGCGGTTGAGCCAGTTCGTCGCGTGCTCGGGGCGCAGCGCGATCGCGCGATCGAGCGACGCCATCGCGTCGTCGTAGCGATGCAGGTCCTGCAGCACGCTGCTGCGGTTGGTCCAGGCTTCGGCGAACCGCGCGTCGCGCGCGAGCGCGGCGTCGTAGCTGGCCAGCGCTTCGTCGTAGCGTTTCAGGTAACGCAACGCGGTGCCGCGATTGCACAGCGTCTCCACCGAGTGCGGATCGATTTCCAGTGCCCGCGTATAGCCGGCCAGCGCGTCGTCGTAGCGCTTGAGCTGCAGCAGCGCATTGCCGCGGCTCGCCTGCGCGCGCACGTGGCCCGGATCGAGCGCCAGCACGCGCTCGCAGCGCGCCAGCGCTTCGTCCGCGCGGCCGAGCCGTTCGAGCGCGACCGCGCTGTTGTAGAGCACGTCGATCCGCGCGGGATCGGCCGCGATCGCTTCGTTGAACGCGGCGAGCGCCTCGCTCGGCCGGTCGAGGTCGATCAGCGTGCGGCCGCGCTCGGCCATGATCGCGGCCACGCCGGGCCGAATCGCGTGCGCGCGGTCGAAGCATTGCAGCGCATCGGCCGGCCGCTGCAGTTCGCGCAGCACGAGCCCGCGGTTGAACCAGGATTCGAAAGATTGCGGATCGACCATCAGCGCGCGGTCGTAGGTGTCGAGCGCTTCGTCGAAACGGCCGAGCGCACGCAGTGCGCTGCCGCGATTGCACAGCGCATCGAGCACGAGCGGCGACGCGGCGAGCGCGCGGTCGAACGACGCCAGCGCGTCGTCGTAGCGGCGCAGCCCGATCAGCGTATTGCCGCGCCGCACGAGCGTCTGCACGTCGTCGGGTGCCGCGCGCAGCGCGGCGGCGAAATGCTCGAGCGCCTCGTCGATGCGGCCGCGCTCGCCGGCGATCGCGCCGAGATCCGACAACGCCCGCGTGCCGGGCTCGATCGCGATCGACTGGCGCAGCAGCGCTTCCGCAGCGTCGGCCGCGCCGCGCTGGAACTGCAGCACGCCGTACAGGTGCAGCGCCTGCGGATTGTCCGGCTCCTTCGCGAGCACGGCGAGATATTCGCGCGCGGCGTCGTCGAAGCGCCCCGCGCCGTGCCAGTTCCGTGCGCGGCTCAGGATCGTCGCCGATTGTCGCTGCCCGGACGCGTCGTTGCCCGACGCGCCCGCGTGTGCATCATGCCGGTGCTCGACCGTCACGTTCGCCCCCTTCCCGTTTGCCGATGCCGCCGCTGAACGGGCCGAAGCGGCCGGTCGCGGCGATCATGCTCGGCACGAGACTAACGGACGCCCAATAACAGCCGTATGACGAAAGTTACGGACCTTTTTGACGGGGGACGGAGCACCGTTGCGGGCGCAACGCTGCGGCTACTGGCCGATCGGAATCGTGCGCACGTATTCGACCGCGGGCGCGCCGATCGTGACCGTGAAGCGCACGCCGCGCGGCAACGGCATCCCGAGCGACGTGACGTTGCTCACGCCGTGCTGCGCGAGAAACTGCGCGTAGGTCTGCTCGATCGCGGCCTGGCTGGTCGTCCAGCCGCCGGGCGCAATCCACACCGCCAGTTGCATCGACCGCGCATCGTTGCTGACGACCACCCGCGCGAAGTCGTCCATGTGCTGGAGCGCCGCCTCGACCTCGGCCAGCGACGCGAGCGGCTGCGACGCGCTGCGCACGAGCTCGCGCCCCTTCAGCCGGTAGCGCACGACCTGCACCTGCGCCGGCCCGCCGCCGACACCCAGGTGGCGCACCATCACGAGCTCGTTCGGCCTGATCCGCAGCGGCGGCCCGAACACCTCGTCGGCGGTCACGAGGTTCATCAGGTCGAACTGCAGCTGGGAAAAATAGCGGCCGAGCAGACGCGTTTGCGCCAGATTCGACGCGATATCGTCGCGGCCGCGGATCGTCGCATCGAGGCCGCGCCACGACAGCAGCGCGATCACGGCGAGCAGCGCGATGGCAACGAGCATCTCGATCAGCGTGAAGCCCCGCGCGCGCGCCGCCGCGCGCGGTTCAGTGTCGCGCTTCATCCTGGACCACCGTCACGACTTCGGCGAGCACGTTGCGGCTCGCTGCCGACGCAAACACGCTGACCGTCACGCGCCGCACGAGCGGGCTCGGCAGCGCGGCCACGGATTGCCGGCACACGAACCGGTAGCGGCCCTGCGGGCAATCGAACGTCCGGGCGCCGACGGGCGGCCAGGTCGACGCGATGCGGATCTCGCCGAGCACGTTGTCGGCGCTCCAGAGCGCGAGCAGGCGCATCCGCGCCATATCGGTGTCCGACGCGAGCGCGCCGATCGCGCGCATCACGGCGCCGAGCGCCACCGCGACGATCGCCAGCGCGATCAGCACCTCGATCAGCGTGAAGCCCCGTAGCGGCGCCCGTGCGGCGCGGTAAGTGTCGGTTCTGTCGTCGCACATGACCTGCGTTCTTGTCGATGAGTCGTCGCCGGGCGTCCCGCGCCGGCCGCGCGACGCATCGCGCATCGCCGGCATGGCCGATGCCGCGCATGCACGTTAAGTGGCGCGTATGGCAGGTGCGTGTCGAAAGGTACGGACCATTTGGCACGGTCGGGCGTGCGGTGCACGGAGCGCGGGCACGCCGTGGCGTCTCGCGAGGCGCGACGTGCGATAACAAGGCGGGGAAACGGGAGAAACGGGAGAAGCGGACAGAAAGAGGGAAAAGCGACCGGCAATGAACGACCGCGCCGATCCGCGAACGGAATCGGCGCGACGCGACGTCAGGCCGTCACGGCGTCGTCATATTCGGCACGGGCAAGCTGGCCGGCGGCGTACGCGTCGGCTTCGCCGCGAAAGCCGTCCGTGCTGAATGCGACGACTTTCACACCAACGCCGGACGCCCGCTTCACCGTCAGCGCCCATTGCCATCCGCCGTCTTGTTCGAAGACGTGCAGCGAGGGTTCGAGGGATGAGTCCAGTACGGTCACGGGTTATGCTCCTGCCCTGCGCATCGCACCGGCGACGCGTCGGGCATGTCGAAAAAATGCGCCGGGTCACGGCGCGTTTCAAGCCTTCGATAGTCTAGTCAAGGAATGTTGCGACGCACCATCAGGGCTTACACCTGCCTATCGGAACCCGACAGTCGATCAAATTCACCTGAAACCCATATGGCACGGGCCTCACGGGCCTGTTTCCGAAGGACGGTACGCCATGTATGCGGCAACGTGCCGCATGGACGACCGATGGGTCGCATCGGCTTAAAAAGGGCACGACCCCGGGCCGATCAATCGCGCCCGACCATCGGGCGTCGCCAGCCGCTAGCACCCCGCCCGCGCCGACACCACCCGCCGGAACGTCAGGTTGACGCGCTCGCCCTGCACGGCCGGCGCCTTCGGCACGCGGTGCTGCCATTCGGCCTGCGTGCGGCCCCGCATCACCAGCAGGCTGCCGTGCGTCAGCCGGTACGCATGCACGACGCCGGTCGCACGATGACGCAGATCGAACACGCGCATCGCACCGAGGCTCACCGACGCGATCACCGGCGCGTCGCCGAGCTCCGGTTCGTTGTCCGCATGCCAGCCGAGACTGTCCTGCCCGTTGCGGTAACGATTGAGCAGCACGCTGTTGAAACGCGCGCCGCTGGCTGCCTCGACCGCGCGCTTCAGGTCGAGCACGGCCGGCGTCCACGGCGCGGGCACGTTGCGGATCCCCGAATACACGTAGACGGCGTCCGGCTCGCCCTGCCACGCGGTGAGCCGCGGCAGCGGAATGCGTCCGCGCGGCGTGCGGATCGTGTCCTGCCGCCACGCGACCTCGTCGATCAGCGAGGCCAGCGCGCGGTCGGCCTCGGCCGGCGCGAGCCAGTCCGGGTACCAGTCCACGTCGGGAGCAGGCGTATCGGCAAAGAAATCGGGCGTCGACATGTCGGGATCAGGCAACGGATGAACGGTGCGGGAGAACCATGTCTGCATGGTAGCCAACGCCGACGCGCACCGCCATGCGCTGTCATTCCGGCGCGTGACATGCCCGCGCCTGGCCAGCCCCCTCGCGAAGCCGCCGCGGTGTCCCGCGCCACGCTATCATCGCGGCCTGTCGCGGCGCGCCCTTATCCGGGGCGCGGCCTGCTTCCGCAATGCCGGCCGGCGCGACGCGGCCGAATTCTTCCCGGACCCACCATGACGCTCTCCGACTCCGCCCTCGACCAATTGTTCGTCACCGCCCGCACGCACAACGCGTGGCAGGACAAACCCGTCGACGATGCCCTGCTGCACCGGCTGGTCGACCTGACGAAATTCGGCCCGACGTCGGCGAACGCGAGCCCCGCGCGCTTCGTGTTCGTCAAGTCGCCCGAAGCGAAGGCGCGCCTGAAACCGGCGCTGTCCGAAGGCAATCTCGCGAAGACGATGGCCGCGCCCGTCACCGTGATCGTCGCCATGGATCTCGCGTTCCACGAACACCTGCCGCGCCTGTTCCCGCACGCCGACGCGCGCAGCTGGTTCGCCGGCAACGACGCGCTGATCGAAGCCACCGCGTTTCGCAATTCGTCGCTGCAAGGCGGGTACCTGATCCTCGCCGCGCGTGCGCTCGGCCTCGATGCCGGCCCGATGTCGGGCTTCGATGCCGCGAAGGTCGATGCCGAATTCTTCGCCGGCACCGCGATCCGCACCAACTTCCTGGTGAATCTCGGCTACGGCGACCCGGCGGGCCTGTTCCCGCGCAGCCCGCGCTTCGATTTCGACGATATCGCGCGCATCGTCTGACGCGCGCTAGCGGCCGCGCGTCAAGCGGATCAGCGTGATCTCGGACGGCACGCCGAAGCGGTTCGGCGGCCCCCAGTAGCCGGTGCCGCGGCTGGTATAGAGCCACATCGCGCCGAACCGGTTCAGCCCGCCGATCACCGGCTGCTGCAGGCGCACGAACGGCGGCCACGGCAGGAACTGGCCGCCGTGCGTATGGCCGGACAGCTGCACGGTGAAACCGGCGCGGCTCGCCGCTTCCGCGCTGCGCGGCTGGTGCGCGAGCAGGATCCGGGTGGCGACGTCGCGCGGCGCGCCGGCCAGCGCCCGCTCCGGGTCGCTGCGATGCGCGGGATCGAACCCGCCCGCCGTGAAATCGGTGACGCCCGCGAGCACCGCGCGCGCACCGTCGTGCTCGATCAGCACGTGCTCGTTGAGCAGCACCGTCAACCCGATCCGCCGGAATTCGTCGATCCACGCGTGCGCGCCGGCGTAGTACTCGTGGTTGCCCGTCACGAGGAAGCTGCCGTGCCGCGACTGCATCCGGCCGAGCGGCGCCGTGTGTTCGCGCAATCGCTTGACCGAGCCGTCGACCACGTCGCCCGTCACGACGACGAGATCCGCGTCGAGCGCATTGACCGCCCGCACGATCCGCTCGATATACGGCCGCTTGATCGTCGGCCCGACGTGGATGTCCGACAGTTGCACGATCGTCAGCCCGTCGAGCGCGGCCGGCAGCCCGTCGACCGGAATCGCCACGCGCTTGACCGCCGCCGTGCGGCGCGCGCTGACGAAGCCGATCGCGCTGACCAGCACCGCGGCCGCGAGCACGCCGAGCGCCGTGTCGGAGGCCGCGCCGCTCCATGCGCCGTCATGTCCGAGATGCCGCCAGGCGACGACGCCGAGCAGCACCAGTTCGCGCAGGACCGTCAGCACCAGCAGCGACGAAAAGAAACCCATCACGAGCGAGCCGGTCCAGCCGACCAGCGTCGCGGCCCAGCCTTCGTCGAAGCGGCGCGAGAACATGCCGACCGGGATCAGCACGACGAAGCTCGTCAGCACGAGCGCCGCAATCGTGCGCGCGAGCGGCGACGTCAAGGCGTCGGGAATGATCCGCAACCCGACATACAGATGGAACAACACGCCGATTGCAATGAACCGGACAAAGAAACTTCGCATGGAACACTCATCCTCGTTGCGATACCGCTGCCGCGCCGTGCATCGAACGGGGCCGTGACGCCAGATCCCGTCATGTCCCGCGCCACGCATCGCGCCCTACGCCCGATGGTACACAGATACCGGATGGCACGACCGGTCACGACCGCGGCGGGCAGGCCACGCGGCCAGGCGCGCCGACCGGTCGTCGGCGAACAAACGCCGCGACGCCGTTTTTTTCGTCTGACGATCCTTTACAGTCCGTTAGCAACCCTACGAGAGCATGTGCTGGCAGAATCTCGAGCCGGCCGCGGACGTACCTGACGCATGCCGCCGGTGCATGCCGCATCGCTGGCGGTCCGCATCGCGCTGATTTATTATCGGCTCCATATCGCGAAATAGTCGTCGCGGCGACGAACCGCATTGCGCCGTGCCCGGCATCCACCTCCAACGTCGAGCTCGTCCCATGAGAAAAGCAACGCCGCGCGCGCCCCTGCGCGTCGCCGTCGCCCTGGTGCCCGCCCTGCCGCTCGCGGGCTGCGCATCGCGCGGCGCACCGTCGTACGTGCTGTTCGGCGCATATTTCCCGCTCTGGCTCGTCAGTGCGATCATCGGCATCGTCGGCGCGATCGTCGCGCACCGCGTGTTCGTCGCGACCGGCTGGGCCGCCACGGTGCCTTACCAGCTCGCCGTGTGCACCGCGATCGGGCTCGTGGTCGCCGTGATCGTGTGGCTCACCGGCACGGGGCCGTTCGCATGAAGGCCGCCGGAATCGCCCGCCCCTCCACGAAAGGCCGCGTGATCGCGCTGGCGATCATCGCGCTCGGCATCGCCGCGCTCGCGTATGCGTACCACCGCACGACGGCCTACCCGTCCACCGACGACGCGTCGATCGACGCCGATGTCGTGCACGTCGCGTCGCCCGTTGGCGGACGCATCGTGCAGCTTGCGGTGCACGAGAACCAGCGCGTCGCGAAAGGCGATCTGCTGTATCAAATCGATCCGGTGCCGTACCGGCTGACGGTCGCGCAGGCGCGGGCCGATCTCGAACTCGCGCAAGCATCGCTTGCCACCCGCCGCCGCTCGCTGATCGGCGAGCATTCGAACGCGGCGGTCGCGGCCGAGCAGGTCAAGCGTGCGACGCAGAATTACGATCTCGCGACGCGCGACGTGAACCGGCTCGCGCCGCTCGCCGCGCAGGGCTACGTCAGCGCGCAGCAGTTCGACCAGGCGAAGGTCCGGCAGCGCGACGCGGCCGTGTCGCTCGCGCAGGCGCAGGAACAGCAGCGCGCGTCCGCGCAGACGATCGGTGACGACGCCGACGCGATCGCGACGCTCCATGCACGCGAAGCCGCGCTCGCCCGCGCGCAGCACGCGCTCGACGATACGGTCGTGCGCGCGCCGCACGACGGGATGGTGACGGGCCTGACCGTGCTCGCCGGCGAAACCCTCGCGCCGAACCAGTCGATCTTCACGCTGATCGATGCGAGCGAATGGTTCGCGGTCGGCAATTTCCGCGAGACGTCGCTGAACCGCATCGCGGTCGGCGACTGCGCGACCGTCTATTCGATGATCGACCGCA
>Ga0154006_1000257_pt1 | contig 17742 bp, 14 predicted proteins | sample TSFL090MetaG_FD_104747 | JGI IMG/M metagenome (GOLD analysis project Ga0154006, IMG submission 104747) | Attine ant fungus gardens microbial communities from Florida, USA - TSFL090 MetaG | ecosystem: Host-associated > Fungi > Mycelium > Unclassified | place: USA: Florida, Wakulla State Forest...
ACGGGGCCACAAGCATTGGCCGCTGTCGAGGCCATCGCGCCTGCGCTCGAAATCATCGACTCTCGCTACAAGGACTTCAAGTTCACGTTGCCAGAAGTGATAGCGGACAACGCGTCGTCGAGCGGCTTCGTCATCGGTCCCTGGTGCGATCCTCGTGTCGACGTTTCGAATCTTGGCCTCACGCTGAATATCGACGGACGTGTCGTGCAGGTTGGATCTACTGCGGCATTGCTGGGCCATCCGTTGCGTTCGCTCGTAGCCGCCGCTCGGCTTTCAGCTCGAGCGGGCGAACCTTTGCAGGCCGGATGGATTGTGATGGCCGGCGGTGCGACTCCGGCGGAATGGATCAAGCCCGGACAGCATGTGTCGGTCGATATCGAACAATTGGGCGGTGCGTGCTTTGACATCAGGAAGTGACGCGGCGCAGGTCTTCTCGACGAAAAGGTATCGGTCACGCTTGCGGATAGACGAATTGAGCATTACCGGTGCGGCAGGCGCGTTGCCGTCCGCACTACCGACGGACAGTGCAGTTCGGTTGGCCGTACAGTCACATTTGGGAGTCGCACATGAATGACAAGGTGAAGGTTGCCATCATCGGTCCCGGCAATATCGGCACTGATCTGATGATCAAGATAATGCGAAACGGCAGGCATCTGGAAATGGGTGCCATGGTCGGCGTCGATCCGGCTTCGGAGGGGTTGGCGCGTGCGGCACGCATGGACGTAGCGACGACGGCAGAAGGCATCGACGGCTTGCTGCGGCTGGAGGTATTCAAGGAGATCGATATCGTCTTCGATGCGACGTCAGCAGGCGCGCATGGACGTCACAATGAATTGCTGCAGGCGCATGGGGTTCAGGTGATCGACCTGACGCCTGCCGCGATCGGCCCCTACGTGATCCCGTCGATCAATCTTGAAGAAGAAAACGCGACGAACATGAATATGGTGACCTGCGGTGGCCAGGCCACCATTCCGATCGTCGCCGCTGTTTCACGCGTTGCCAAAGTCCACTATGCGGAGATCGTCGCGTCGATCTCCAGCCGGTCTGCCGGGCCGGGAACGCGCGCGAATATTGACGAATTCACCGAGACGACGCGAGCCGCGATCGAAAGGCTTGGAGGCGCCGAGCGCGGTAAGGCGATCATCGTTCTCAATCCCGCGGAGCCGCCGTTGATCATGCGCGACACCGTATTCGTGCTGTCGGAAAACGCGGAGCCGGCGGCTATCGAGGCCAGTATCGCCGAAATGGTGAGCAGCGTGCAGGAATACGTTCCGGGTTACCGCCTGAAGCAGTCGGTTCAATTCGACGCGGTGCCGCCGGACAGGCCGCTCAACGTGCCTGGCATTGGGCCGCGGCACGGCTTGAAAACATCGGTATTTCTCGAAGTGGAAGGCGCTGCTCACTATTTGCCTTCGTATGCAGGCAACCTCGACATCATGACGTCGGCGGCACTCGCGTGCGGGGACCTGATGGCCCGGCGCCGGATGGCCGCCGGCATCGCTCGCGGCTTCAAGGAGACGGCGCAATGACTTCAGCAGAAAAGAAGCTTTACATCTCGGACGTTACGCTGCGCGATGGTAGCCATGCGATCCGTCATCAATACAGCGTCGACCATGTCAAGGCGATTGCTGCGGCGCTCGACGATGCCGGCGTCGACAGCATTGAAGTCGCTCACGGAGACGGGCTCCAGGGATCGAGCTTCAACTACGGATTCGGCGCCTGCACCGATGTCGAATGGATCGCGGCCGCAGCGCAAAGCGTCAAGAAGGCGAAGATTGCGACGCTGCTGATCCCCGGCATCGGAACGACCCATGATCTCCGGCATGCGTTCGATGCCGGCGCACGTGTGGTACGCGTGGCAACGCATTGCACGGAAGCCGATGTATCCCGCCAGCATCTCGACTTTGCTCGCGAGCTGGGTATGGATGCGGTGGGGTTTCTCATGATGAGCCACATGACTACCCCGCAGAAGCTGGCTGAACAGGCGAAGATGATGGAAACGTTCGGCGCCACCTGTGTTTATGTGGTTGATTCGGGTGGCGCGCTCGGCATGAATGAGGTCCGCGACAGGTTTCGCGCACTTAAAGCGGTGTTGAAAGCCGACACTCAAACCGGAATGCACGCGCACCATAACCTGAGCCTCGGCGTGGCCAACTCGCTGGTTGCCGTGGAGGAGGGGTGCGATCGCATCGATGCGAGCCTGGCCGGCATGGGCGCGGGCGCGGGCAATGCGCCGCTCGAAGTGTTCATTGCGGCGGCACAGCGACAGGGCTGGAATCACGGCTGCGATTTGTATCGGCTCATGGACGCGGCCGACGATCTTGTCCGACCGCTTCAGGATCGACCGGTACGCGTCGACCGCGAAACGCTTGCGCTCGGTTTCGCCGGCGTTTATTCGAGCTTCCTGCGTCATGCGGAAGTCGCCGCCAGCAAATATGGGCTGAAGACCGTCGATATTCTGGTCGAACTCGGCAGGCGGAAGATGGTCGGCGGCCAGGAAGACATGATCGTCGATGTCGCGCTGGATCTGTTGAAACGCCGGCAGCCGGCCACGAGTGACGCGCAGTGAGCCGTCGTGGCGGCGGTGTTGCCTCGTGTCTCTTCGACAGTCGCAGCGAGTGGTTGCGACTCGATTCTGGTGAACTACCATGCGAACCCTGTCGGCTTCCCGCCAGCATCAGCCGCTTGTCTATCAGTTGAAGATCGGAGCTGTCAAAGTGACCGTGATCGCCGAGTCGGTCGCGCCGCTACTGCGATGGCAGGAACTCTATCCCGACGCGACGGAGCGGTCCGTGTCGGCATCCGTCGCGACCTCGGATCCCGGACTCTACGACGTCGGCAGCGGGCGGCTCGTCATCGCTATCCAGGGCTTTGTCATTGAAAGCGACGGTACGACGCTGATGGTCGACACGTGCGTCGGGGACTGCAAGGCCCGAGCGCGACCCGAATTCAATGATGCCCGTTTTGGCTGGCTGGGCCGGTTGCAGGCGACCGGCATCCGCGTCGAGGACGTCGATCTGGTGCTTTCCACGCATCTGCATGTCGATCATGTCGGCTGCAACACCGACTACGCTGACGGCAGGTGGCGCCCCACGTTCCCCAACGCGCGCTACCTGTTTGTCAACGACGAATTCGAGTTTTGGTCAAGCGAGCTGGCGAGATCGCCGCTGGAAAGGACCGGCGACTACATCGGGGACAGCGTCTTGCCGCTTTTCGAGGCTGGACTCGCCGATATCATCGATTCCCGGCATGTCATCAATTCGTCCATTCGCGTCGTTCCACTGCCCGGACATACACCGGGCCACGTCGGCGTTTGCATCGAAAGCAATCGGAAGCGGGCGATTATATCTGGCGACCTGTTTCATACAGCGCTTCAATTGGAAAATCCGGACTGGAGCACGAGGTTTTGTGTCGATCCCGAGAAATCCCGTCAATCTAGACGAGCGTTCTTTGAAGCACATGCCGACACGGATACGCTCATTTTGCCGGCGCACTTTCCCTATCCGTGCGCGGGGTTCATTTGCCGCATGGGGAGTGCCTACGCATTTCGATTTATGAGTTCAGAGGAGATATCGAATATGTCCTAGCACATCGGAGCATTGCTCCATAAATTGCGTGCGGAGCGGTGATGTCGACGCGCAACGGCCGGCACGGCTGACTGGCTCCGGCAATCTACACGCACGCATCACGCGCACGCTGATGCAGGACGTCGATGGAGCAGCCGGTGCCTGGCCGCGACCATCGACCTGTATTTCCGCGACTCGTGCTGCTACGGCTGGTACTGACGATTCACCGTTTGATCGGTGTCGTTGAGCGGCTCGACGAGATCAATCTGCGCTTTCAATGGATTCGGCTGGTCAACGTCCAAGGTACCCGCCGCCGTGAACGCCAGTTGATTGTCGAGATCGGCGTTATACACCGGCCACGCAATCAGACCGGCGTCGGAAGGATTCCCTGTTCTGGCGAACGCCGTCCAGTAGGCAATCATGTTGTGCGCGACCTGTTCGTCCTGACTTGTCACGGCTGTGCCGTACGCCGCGGAAAGCGTGTCGAACACATAGGGAATCTCGGCGGCATGCGTCGCGCCGCTGACCTTGCTGCGTATCGACTGGGCGACATACGAGAAGCGATACAGATAAGTCGGCACCCCTCGTGCGGTAAAGGTTCGTGCAACGAAGCGCGCGGGTTCGTCCATCGTGATGACACGGGCGATCTGGTTCTCCACTGTCGAAACGGACGCCGTGCCCGTTGGATCGAACGCCGCGGCAGCCGCACTCAGGTTTTGCTGACCGAAGATCGCGTAGGCCTGCTCCTTGGTCGTGAGCCCGCGCGTGGCAAAGCCGAGGTCCGCATTGTTGAAGCCGAGCAGGAGCGGAACCTTCGCGAACTGGCCGGCCTTGTACTGATTCTCGGGTTCGTCGACCACGAGCTTGCCGTCGATGATGGAACTGCCCGAGAACGTCGCGAGGCTGTGCGCGGCATTCAGCGTGGAAATGTCGAGCCCGTCCAGGACCTGATCGGCGGAGAGCGCACGCAAAGCCTGCAAGGAACCGGCGTCGCTGCCGTTGATGCCGAATTCTCCAGCAAATGCGGAACCCTGTTCTTCCGCGGAGGCGCCGACTGTTTTCGCGTTGCGCGAGAGCGTGCGCCCGAAGTACTGATTGACGCGTCCATTGCCGGACTCGACGATCGCTTTCGCAAACAGTCCCGATGCCTGCGGTGAAGTCAGCAGGTTGTGAATCGATTCTCCCCCGGCGGATTCGCCAAAGAGCGTGACGTTTTTCGGGTCGCCACCGAAGTTTGCGATGTTGCGCTGCACCCATTTGAGCGCGGCGATCTGATCCATGTAGCCGTAGTTGGCCAACGTCTCGCCGGATTGCGCGGCGGCTGCCGTCAAGGCCGGATGGGCAAAGAAGCCGAACCGGCCGAGACGGTAATTCACGGTGACGATGACGACGCCTTGTCTGGCGAACTGTGTGCCGTCATACGTCGGCATCGACGTGCCGCCAATGACGTATCCGCCGCCGTAAATCCACACCATGACGGGCAGATTCTTGCCGTTGCTGTTTTGCGGACGCCATACATTCAGGTACAGGCAATCTTCAGACGGTGTGACCGTCAGCGCCGAGTTTGGGCCGCTCGTCTGCATGCAGTCGTGAACAAAAGACGTGGCCTGGCGTACGCCGCTCCATGCGGTCACGGGCTGGGGCGGTCTCCAGCGTAAGTCGCCGACTGGTGGAGCCGCGAAGGGAATACCCTTGAATGCGATCACGCCGTTATTCACGGAGCCTTGTACGGCGCCGTCAGCGGTCACGGCAATTGTGGAGTCCGAAGTGACGGAAGCGCCGTCGCCGCCGCAACCCGCCAGCATGACAGCGATCGTTGACGAAATGAACAGCGCGGGCAAGCGCTTCCCCCTATCGTGCGTCAGTGCAGCGCAAGCCTTGGGGGTTTTCAACGCGTTGTGTTTCCGTGAAGTCATGGCTGTCATCTCCCTTTGTCCGAGTCCGTCGTTTCAGCGTGGAACGTTTCACTTGTCACCATGGATCTTGTGTCGGCGAGCTCTGCGGCGCAGAGCGGAATCGAGTATCGAAGCACGACTTTTTGCCGTCAAATTCCGGACAATAATGGTCGGCATGAATCGCGTTCATGCAAGTGCGCAGCGACGGCGCACGCCGTTTCGTCTTTGCCTTTGGGACCGACAATCTGCAATCCGGCCTTGAGCGGCGTTCCGTCGACCAGAACCGGTAACGTAAGCGCCGGATGTCCGCGCATCTTGTAGAAAATGCGCTCGAGTCCGGCTTCGAAGCGTGCCGGATCGTAGTAGAGCGAAGGTGCAATGCGATCGGACTCGGCGCGCTTGGCAAACCCGCTGGTGTCGATGGTCGGTTAGGTCGATGTACTCATCGTATTCCCGGGGAGAAATTGAGTCGCCGATTGAGCGACTCACGCGAGCCTGGCGACGCGCTCGGCGAATCCTCTCGTTGACACCAGTCTCGCTTTTCGATGATCATGCGTCAGATCGATTAAAAAAAGGTCGTCAAATCAATTCGGTCTATATCTCAAACTGTCCGTCATGACATCCATCGACCATATCGATCTGAATCTTCTGCGCGTTTTCCAGGCTATCGTGGAAGAGCGCAGTCTGACGCGCGCAGGCGAGCGTCTGGCGCTGTCTCAACCGGCGGTCAGCTATTCGCTCGGGCGATTGCGCACCTTGTTCGACGACGCGCTGTTCATCCGGACCCGCACGGGCATGCAGCCCACGCCCGTCGCGCTCGAGCTGGCCGAGATCATCGGGAGCGCGCTCGACACCGTGCGGCAGGCGTTGCGTTACGCCGAGCGCTTCGATCCGGCGACGAGCACGCGAACATTTCGCCTGTCGCTATCGGATGCAGGGGAGATGGCGTATCTGCCAGCGGTCTGCGCCGCGTTGCATGACGCCGCGCCGCGCGCGAAGCTCGTTGTAGAGCCATTGCCGGTCGAAGAAATCGAAGAAGCGTTGCGCGCGAGTCGGCTGGATTTCGCAATCGGCAACTTGCCATCGCTACTGCCGCGCACGCGCCATTGCGTGCTCTTCGAGGAATCGTATGTGTGCATGACGCGCAAACGCGACGATCTGCCCGACGGCAACAAACTGAAGCTGGAGCAATTTCTTGCCGCGTCGCACGTTCAGGTTCGCTCGCTCGAACACAGCCATGACGCGCTGGACGATGCGCTGCGCGGACGGGGCGTCGGGCGCAATATTGCGCTGGTGTTGCCGCATTTCGTGGCGGTGCCCGGCGTGCTGGCTGCAACGGATCTATTCGCCACGCTGCCGGAAAAGCTCGCGCGCATCCTCAACAAAGGCGACGCGTTCAACATCTACGCGCTGCCGGTGCCATTGCCGAAAGTCGCGGTGACGATGCACTGGCACGAACATTTTCACGACGACGAAGGCAACGCGTGGATGCGCGGCCTGATGACCGACACCCTCGCGAGTTTCAAAACGATGTGATCCCGGTCAGCGTTCGAGCGCCGGCACGGGCGAGCGAGGACGCGGCATGCAGCATGCAATCACGCTGTTGCTCGAGCGTTCCGCTTGACTCAGGCCGTGATCGCGATGTTCCGGCTCGCCGCGCACGACATCCACCATGCAGGTGCCGCAAACGCCTTCGCATGACGAACAGTATCAAGGCGACACTCGGCGCGGTCAGATTTGCCGAAAAGATCGCGTGATATCGGCGCAGCAAATGCGCGTCACGCGTCGGGTTGACGAAACATCGAATCGATCGTATCGCGCAACCACGCTACGCCCGGGTCGCTCGTGAATTGCGTGTGCGAGTGCACCTGGATCTCGATGGGCGGCAGGGCGAATGGCAATGGCAGGATACGAAAGGCTTTCCCGCGATTGAAGCGCTGCGCAAGGCTCTTGGGGAAGATCACCGCAAGGTCCGAGTTCATCACGATTTCGGGCGCCACGACGAAATGCGGCAGCCGGACCACGACATCGCGCTTGAAGTTCAGCTCGTCGAGCCATTGCTCGACCATCCGATGGCCCGTGGCGTTGGTGCTCGCGTAGACGTAGCGCAAAGCGGTCAGGTCGTCGCGTGTCGGCAGCGACTTGCCTAACGGATGATTGGCGCGCACCACGCAGACATGCTCGTCGACGAATAGCGTCTCGCTCACGCATCCCGCGTCGAGACCCGGCACGTAGCCGAGCGCCAGATCGATTTCCCCGGCGCGCATGGCAGCGCTGACCGATTCCACCGGAACATTGACCGCTTCGATTCGAATGCCGCGCGCGTCGCGTTCGAGCAGCGCGACCAGCGGCGGCAGAAAATAGAATTCCGACATGTCCGACATCGAAATGCGGAACACGCGCCGGGCGGTCGCGGGATCGAACTTGGCGAGTTGCTGGACCGCCTCGTTGATGATCGACAATGCCTGCGCGAGCGGCGGATACAGCCGATGCGCGGCATCGGTCGGCACCATGCCGGTGGGCGTGCGCACGAAAAGCGGATCGTCGAAGATCGTGCGCAAGCGCCGCAGTGCGTGGCTGACCGCGGGCTGCGTCAATTCCAGACGGTCGCCGGCAGCGGTCAGGCTGCGCAGATCCCAGATGGCAAGGAACACGCGCAGCAGGTTCAGATCGGCGATACCGGAGTTGAGCTTCGTCATACGGATTGACTCACGAACGAGCGCTGGTCGCGCCATGCGGCCATCAATGTGTGGCGAGATTACCGTATGTGCTGCGCATTGCAAAATGCGGCGCACCACCTCGATAGGGCGGCAAGGTATGGAAGTCCCGGCGCATCAGGTCGCGCACCGGCGAAGCGAGCGCGTCGGCGAGCGCCGACGCATCGTCGAAGACGACCTTGTTGCGCTGCATCGCTTCCGCGCGCGCGCATGGCAGGCCGATGGTGCAGTCGATGCGCGTATAGATCTCCAGTTCGCGCAGTGCGGGCAAGGTCGACATCAGCGGCGCGTGATGCTGAAGGTAGTGCGCGAGCCATGTGTCGAAGTCATCCGCCGGGCCTTCGTAAGCGACGAGATAGGTACACCGCTGCACGCGTGCTTCGCCCCCCGGCGTGGATGGCTCCAGGACGCGTACCGCCATGGCCTGCTGCGTGAAGTGCTCGACTTTCGATTGCGCCTGCAGAGCGTGGTGAATCGGGCCGTCGCAAGCCGCGGCCGCCTCGAGCGTCGCGAGTTCGTCGAAATAGAGTTGCAGCGCGCTCGACGGCGCACCGGCAGCCGGCGCGATGCGCGGATCGACCCGTTGGCTTAGCGGCTCATGCACGACCAGGCGGCGCAATCCTTCAATGCGCCGCAGGGGCGCGACATCCAGCAGGGATTGCTGTCCGCTCGCACCGATCAGAAACAGGCAGACTTGCATGGTCACGCCGCCTCGCATGAAGCGGCCGCGCGTGCGAGCCGATGAAACTGCCGGGCGAAGTACACGAGGCCATCGCCGTCCTCGTGCGAGCCGATGTGTTCGACTTGTACGAAAAGCACCGAATGCGAGCCGACCTGCTTGCTGTCGACGATGCGGCCTTCAAGACTCGCGATTGCATCGTCGAGCACGGGGAGCAGCAGGGCGCCCGGGCGCGAGCCGCAGCGTGCAAAGCGCTCTTCCATCGAGCCTCCGTCCATGCCCGCGAAAACACGCGCCAGCGCCTGCGCGTGCGCGCCCAGCACATTGATGCATGCGCGGCCGTTGCCGAGCAGTACGTCATGAACATAACTCGACTGATTGATGCAGACGAGCATCGTTGGTGGCGTGTCGGTCACGGAGCATACGGCGCTTGCCGTGATACCGCAGCGCCCGTGCGGGCCGTCCGTGGTGATGACGTTGACGGCCGCGCCGAGCGAGGCCATTGCGTTGCGAAACTGTGCACGCGTTTGATCGTGGGTCATGGCTGCTGTCCTTTCCGGGGTCGCATATTCAGGGATACGGCGTGACGGGCGGAATGCCCACGAAAAGCGCACCCGATGCATCGTAGTTGCCTTCGCCGAGGAAAGCGTGTTGAGTGACGACGATCGAGTCCCGTACAAGACGCTGCATCCGGTTCTCGCGATAGATCGCGCCGATGCCCGCCATCTTGTACGCCTGCATCACGATATCGGCACAGGTGTGAGCCGCGTGGGTGGCAGACAGACGCAGCAAATTTGCTTCCGCCGGCAACACCGGGTCGCCTGCGAGCACCGTGCGCCACGATGCTTCCGCGGACTCGAAGAAGAACGCGCGCGCGCTGCGCAGCTGGGCTTCCGCCTGCGCGAGCCCGGAACGATAGTACGCGCGATCGGCAAGACGCGGCGCGCCCGTGGTGGTCTTCGTCACGCCGGACATCCCCGCCAGCAGATCGAGCGCGGCACGCGCCAGGCCAATGTTGACTGCCGCATGCACCTGCGCCTGGTAGGCGATGGCCGGATACCGATACAGCGGCTCGTCGATCAGCGGCGTGCCGCCGCGCACGAACGTCCATTGTTCGTCGACGTATTTGTCTTTCAGACGCAGATCGTGGCTGCCCGTGCCTTGCATGCCGACCACGTTCCAGTTATCGACGATCTCGACTTCGCTCGCCGGAAAGACGGCAGTGAACGGTTTGCCGGCGTTCTTGTCGTCCGCGCCAGCAGGTGCACCGCCGATTCCTACGCCGATCCAGTCCGCACCTTTACAGCCGCTCGCGAAGCGCCATTGTCCCGACACGAGAAAGCCGCCGGGTGCGCGCTCGGCCTTTTGCAGCGGATACAAGCCCCCAGAGAAGACCTGGTCGGGACCCGATGCGTAGATATGCGCCTGCGTTTCGACCGGCAATGACGCAAGGTAGGTATTGGCGGAGCCGAACGCCGCGACCCACGCGGTCGAGCCGTCGGCAATCGCGATGCGTTCGAGCATCTGGAGGAAGCGCGCCGGCGGCAGCGCATCGCCGCCGAAACGCTTCGGCGTGCTCGCGCGGAAAATGCCCGCGCGCTTCATCTTGCCGACCATATCGCGCGGCACATGAGACACCTTGTCGAATTCGTCACGGCGACGCTCGACTTCTTCAATCAGCGCATCAAGCGTCAGCGGCGCGGCGTACTGCGGATAGTCGTTCTGCGATTCGATGATGGCTTCGCTTTGAAGGTCTTGCATGAGTGGTACCTCTCGGTTAATGGTGTGGGATGTCATTCGGGCTGCTGACGTGCAGCAGCGCGCATCGCTTTCGGAAACGTCTCGCGTGCGAGCAACGTGGCGATGACGGTGACGAGTCCGAGCACGCCGAGATAGATGGCGACCGGCACGGCGCTGTGATAGTGCGCGAGCAGTGCGGTCGCAATCATCGGCGAGAGGCCGCCGCCGAGCACGGACGAGACTTCGCGGCCGATGCCAAGTCCGGAAAAACGCAGGTGCACCGGCAACGTCTCGCTGATGAACGCGGGCTGTGCGCCCTGGAGAATGCCAAGCGTGACGCTGTTGGCGAGGACAAGCGCGGCCACAACCTTCCAATACTCGCCCGAACCCAACAGCACAAAGTAGGGCCATGCCACCAGCACAATGGCGATTGCGCCAGCGAGATAGACCGGCTTGCCTCCGACCTTGTCGGTCACCCAGCCGAAGAACAGGGAGACGGGGATCATCAGCAGCATCGAGATGCACAGACCGCCGAGAATCCAGCTCGACGTGATGCCGAGAAACTGCGCGTAGGTGATCGAGAACGCGAAGAAAAGGTAGGATGCCGCGCCCTCGCCAAACCGCAGGCCGAACACGGTGAGCACTTCGCGCGGACATTGGCGCAACACTTCGATGACCGGCATCCGGCTTTCATGGCGCGTCGCCTTCACTTCGGCGAATGCGGCGCTTTCTCCAATGGAGCGGCGCATCCAAAGGCCGAGGACGACCAGTGCGGCGCTGGCCAGAAACGGAAGGCGCCATCCCCAGCTGAGGAAGTCGTCCGCCGGAACGTTTTGCGCCAGCAGGAACGCGCCCGTGGACAGCACGAAGCCCAGTGCGGCGCCACACGGGCTCCATGCGGCGAGCGCTCCGCGCCTGGATCGCGGCGCGTTCTCGTGAATCAGCAAAATACTGCCGCTCCATTCACCGCCGGCGGCAAGCCCCTGAAGAATGCGCAACAGCACCAACATGACGGGCGCCGCGATGCCGACCTGCCGATACGTTGGCAGAACGCCCATCAGGACAGTGGCCGTGCCCATCATGAGCAGCGTAAGCGTCATGACGGTCTTGCGGCCGTACCGGTCGCCGATATGGCCACATAGCGCGCCACCGATCGGCCGGGCAATAAAGCCGACAGTGAACCCGCCGAATGCAGCGATGGTGCCCGTCAGCGGATCAGTGCCGACCGGAAAAAATAGCTTGCCGAAGACGAGCGCAGCCGCGGTGCCGTACAAGAAGAAGTCGTACCACTCTAGGATTTGGCCAAGCACGGCAGTGGTAACAGCACGGCGCACGTTGCTCGCGGGCCGGGCGGCTCGGGGCTGAGCGAGCGCGGCCAGATCGGAGTTCAGAGCTTCAGGGTTCATGGCGGGGGGCAGACATGAGGTGATGGTTCCCGCTTCCCTGATGCTCCAGAAGCGGCGCGAGTCGTATCGATGCGATGTGCCCCACGATATGAGCGTCGACAATCTCGGTCAAATTCGAGACAAAAATGGACGACATGAATCTGGTGCATGTTGCGCTCGCCGCCGTACGTACTTACCCGTGCTTTGCATGGCGTATCGATCGCGCTTGTTCACCGTCGCCTTTTGGTTGATTTGCCGCGCGAAACGAGCGACCGCAGACTGCGTGGCGCATTGCGTCATTCAACAGAACGACTCGCATGGAGTTCGCACGTATGAGACTCGCCTTGGGAGCTTCTCTGGCGCTGCCTGCCTGCAGGAAGCGCGCACGCACAAAGCGCGGTGACGCTGTACGGCAGCGTCGACGATGACACCAACTGGACCTCGAACTCCGGTGGTCACGATCTCTGCGACATGTCGAGAGGGGGATGCAGGCGAGCCGCTGTGAATGAGGGGATAGCGAAGCGCTTCGTATGGCGCAAGCAGCAAGAGATCCGCACGCTGCAGCGCTTGTTGGGCAAGAAGACCGTCGAGGACAAGATTCTGCGGGGGCGGTCGAATGGGGACGAGCAAAAAAAACTGATTGCGCGCTCGCCCTTGCTGCCGGAGGACGATCGGTGAAGACGATCTGCGATGTCCTCGGATCAGATACAAATTACGTAGGCGGGCTCTCCGAACGGCGTCAAGGCGCAGCGCGCCTACGTAATGTGTATCAACAAATCAGCCGAGACGAGAATAATTAAACGCCGAAATCCATTTCTTGGTGGTGGATTATATGCACGGTTTGTGGGTTATATACGCTTTATAAATAAGACGCAGTTGCGTTTTCCGTGAAAAATCCGAGCCTCCACAAAATCCGGGGCGGTTCAGTCGCAAGCTGCCTGAATTCGGCGTTGTACACGGCGTCCCGGATGTTGTTCTCCCTGTCCGCGCGCGGGGATGCGCCGGCGTTTCTGCATCGTACCGACTCAACCGGCACGCCGCGCGCGGCGGTGCTGGCATCGACGGCATTCGGCTGAAGGTTGACGTGCCACGGCGACGTGACCACTGCGGCTAGCTCGCATATCGCGGCAATACCAGTCCCAACCGTGTTCCCGTAGCGGATGAGTGCCATTCCACTTTGCCGCCCATTTCCGCCGCGCGGCGCTGCTGGTTCGCGAGCCCGCGACCGCCGCGCCGCATCGCGGAATCCACGTCGAATCCATTGCCGTTATCCGTGACGGTGATTTGTACCGAGTGGTCGTCTGCGCCGGTTGCGACGCGGATCTCGGTTGCCCGCGTGTGCTGCAGAATATTGGCCAGCGCCTCCTGCAGGATGCGCAGAATGTGCAGCGAGCAGCGCGGATTGAGCCAGTCGAGCTTCGGTACGTCGGTCACTTCCCATATCAGGCTGATGCCCGAGCTTTGCAGACGCGGACCGAAACGGTAGCGCAGCGTGGCGAGCAGCAGCAGGAGATCGCCGTCCACCGGCTCGAGGGAGTCGACGGTCAGCTTCAGGTCGTCGACGCATTTGCGGATCACCGTTTCGAGCTCGGCGTCGCTGTGGCGGTTCTCCACCACGCGTAGCGCACTGGTCAGCGATGAGCCCAGACCGTCGTGCATGTCCTGCATCAGACGCTGGCGTTCGTCGCTCAGAATCTGGCGGCGCTCTATCTCGCGCAGTTGCACGTAGTTTTCGGCGAGTTCCGCTTCGCGTTCGTGCACGCGTTGTTCGAGCATGGCGTTCGACGTCCGGATCTCGCGGAGCGCTCGAACGTAATGCCGGAACATCAGGTATACGCAGACCAGTGCAAAGAACCGCATCGTGTAGGTCGTGAGGTACAGGCTTTCCACGTGCGCGACACTGGACATCTCGATCACATCCGCAACGGCCGCGAACGAGCCGAGCAGCAACGCGCCGGCAATGAGTCCGGCGTCGGTTGCCCGTGCGCGCCACGCATTCCAGCCGCCGATTCCCGCCACGATCAGATTGAGCGGCACGATCGCCAGATACATGCCGACGAACCAGCGCAGAATGGTCGGGAGCGGTGACGGCCCGACCGGCAGTCCTATGACGGCGATCACGAGACTGCCGGCGATCAGGATCGCATTCAGCCGAGGTTGCCGTCGGCCATGCAGAAAGCACAGCAGAAAGTGCGCGTTGATCGTCTGCCAGAGCGCGACGTTGGTCGTCAGCCAGATAAACCATGCATCGGGGACCACGGGGTTTTGAGCGCCCAGGTAGAAATGCCAGCGCCAGACCAGTCCCAATACCGCCGCCACGAAAATCAGATGGCCCGGATAGCTTCTCTGCAATAACCACAAACCGAATCCGAACAGGCCGAGCATGACGAACGCGACTGACATCATGAACGGGATCTGCCTTTCGAGGAGGTCGGCATGTCTGGCCTTCGCATCGACTTGCCGCGGGTCGCCGACATAGAGCGAGGACAGCGCCGCGGTCGGACCCGCCAGCCAGTCCAAACGCAATAACACGGTGCGCGGCGGCGTGCCGTCATCGGCGCGAACCAGAGGGACGAGCGCGGCCGGCCGGGTGCTCAGGTTCCACGTGGGCGTGCCGGTCGAACGGTAGATCAGGCGGCCGTCGCCATAGATGGACAGTTGTCCGGCGGCGATCCAGCGCACGAGGTAAAGATCGAGCGGTCCGCGCCTGCCGGCGAATGCATCGAGGTTCACGCGTACCCAGATGGTTCGCGGCACGGCTGTCGCCGCGGCGTGGCGTTTCAGGACGAGCGGAAGCATGGTGGTTGCCCAGCGGCCTTGCAGGTCCGATTCATTGATGGTTGCGACGTTGCCGGCCAGCGATTCCGGCGCGTCGCGCAACACCTCGGCTTGCGTGACGTGGATCATCGACGGGGGGCCGGAGGTCGTCGTTTGATCTGCATGACAGAGGCTGGCGACGCATGTCAGCACGAGCGCGAGAACGGGCGAGACGAGCCAGCGTGCCGTTCGACGCAGCAGTGTTCTAGCGCGGGAGCAGGCCACGGCTCTGGGCTTCATAAATCGCTTCGGCTTTCGATGTGACGTTGAGCTTGCTGTAGATGCGGCGCACGTAGGTCAGCACGGTATAGCGGGAGACCTTCAGCAGGTCGGCGATTTCTTCTGCGGTGAAGCCACGGGTAATCAGTTCGAGAACCTGTTGCTCGCGCGCGGACAGGCGAGGGCCGGTCGCGTCCGGTTCATGGGGCGACGAAGCGGGAACCGAGTCGCGAAAGCGCGTCAGGATCTGCCGCGCGATCAGCGGACTGATCGGACTGCCGCCCGCATGCAGGCTGCGGATTTCGTCGAGCATGTTGTCCGTGGTGCTGTCCTTCAGGAGATAACCCGTTGCGCCGGCTTCGATCGAACGCATCACGTGCGCTTCGTCGCCGAGCGCCGTGCAGACCATCACGCCGCAAGCGGGCCAGGTTTTGTGTGCTGCCAGAATCATTTCGATGCCCGAGCCGTCAGGCAGGCCGAGATCGACCAGCAGAACGTCGGGGGCGGGGTGTTCGAGCAGGCGCAACGCAGTGGCCAGTGTGTCGGCGATGCCGGTCAGTTCCATGTCCTGCGCCGTACCGAGCGCGCGGATGACAGCTTGCTGGAAATGCACGTCGTCCTCGACCAGCGCGACGCGGATCAGGGGGCGGGTGGCCGATGCGGGATCGGCAGGCGAAAGAGCGGTCACGGAGCAAATATTCCAGTTTTCTGGGCGACATTCGCCGGGGCGTCAGTGCGCTCCATTCTGACGGCTGTGCGGCAGTTTGGCATGTCGCGTGTTCTTGCGACAGGCTTGGGGACATGCGCCAGGAGTTTGAAAGAATTTAAAAATGCGACCAATAAATAAATTTCTTGATATTTGAAAGACTGTGTCTAATTGTGATTTTCAATGTTCCGTCGACAATTAATGGCCTTTTCTGTCGATAATTGTTGTGACATACGCCGCAAAAGAGTCTGTCTATAATCAATCGGCAAAGAAAAATCCTCCCAATAATCCGTGATGAACGCGACTGGTCATTTCGGCGCGTCTCAATCAGATTCTGGGTAGCGTGCAGGCATACCGGAGCAAGGGGACGTCACGATAATGAACAAAATCTACCGTCTGGTTTGGATGGCGGCTATCCAGGCATGGGTGCCGGCGCCTGAGTCTGCGAAGGGCCGGCGCAAGGGTGCCAATCGTGCGGGTGCGCAGGGGCGGCACGCCGTGACTACGTTGGTCATGAGCCTGTCCCTGGCATCGCCGTCCGCATGGAGTGCGTGTAGCGCATTCGATATCGTCTCGTGCAGCGCGCCCGGCGGTGCCGGCGTCCCCGCGCGAACCGGCAGCGGCGGCGCGGGCAACGGCGCCGGCGGCGGTGCGAGTTATTTTGATGGCGCAACCGGCGTGACCGTCCCGATTCCTGGCTCGCCGCCCTCGGGCGGCACCGGTGGCACCGGCGCCGCGGGAGATAGCGCCGGCGGCCTGGGTGGAGCGCCGGGGCAAAGTAGCAGCGGCATCCTCACTGTCGGCGGCAATGTTCTGGGCGGGGCCGGTGCGGCCGGACCCAACGGCTTCAATTTCGCCAACGGCGGCGGCGGCGGCGGTACCGGCCTTGTGTTCTCAGGCATGCAGATGACGGTCAACGGCGGCGTGACGGTTACGGGCGGAGCCGGCGGTGCAGGCGGTTATGGCGCGAGCTATCCCGCGAGCAACGGCGCCGGCGGCGGTGGTGGCGGCGCAGGCGTGATGTCCACCGGGGTCAACGCCCTTATCAACATCATTGGCCAGATTGTCGGTGGGGCGGGCGGTACCGGCGGCGGTGGCGGCTTCAACGGCGGCGGCGGCGGCGGCGGCGATGGCTTGCTCGTGCTGGGCATCGCCACGTCGGTGACCAATGCAGGCACGATCGTCGGCGGAAGCGGCGGCGCGGCGGGTAGTGCCATCGCCGACAATTCCGCCCGCGCCGGCATCAGCGGCGCGGGCGTCAATCTGGTCGGTCAGGATAGTGCGCTGCTCAACACCGGGTCTATAGCCGGCGGTGCAGGCCCGACCAACGGCGGCGGCGGCTATGGCGTCGTCACATGGGGCGGGGCCGACATCGTCAATGCGGGGGCCATCAACGGCGGGCTCAATAGCGACGGCTCGCATGCCGTGGCCATCGAATTCAACGGCGTGGGCAACGTGCTCAACCTGCAGACGGGGAGCAGCATTACCGGCGGACTCGACCTGGCGGCCAACGCACAAGCCCGCATCGTCGGGCTGTCGGCGGGCATGGTGCTGGGCAATGCCATTACTTTGGGGACGGGGTCTCTTGTTACCGGAGATGCCGGCGGTGCAGCAGGCCTCCAGTTTGCCGGTCCGATTTCGGGTAGTGGCGGATTGAGCGCGATCGGTGCGGGTACGCTGACGCTCACTGGCAACAACATCTATACGGGCGGAACGTCGATCCAGACGGGCACGACGCTGCAGATCGGCAACGGCGGGACCACCGGCTCAATTGTCGGAGACGTCGACAACGCCGGCACGCTCGCTTTCAACCGCAGCGATACCGTGGCATTGAGTGGGACGATCAGCGGCAGCGGTAGTCTGGCGCAGGCCGGCATCGGCACGCTGGCGCTTTCCGGCGTCAATGGATACACGGGAGCGACTATCATCAGCGCGGGCACATTGGCGCTCTCCGGCAATGGCAGCATAGCGGCTTCGAACGGCGTAACGGACAACGGCACGTTCGACATTTCCGGCAC
>Ga0154006_1000260_pt1 | contig 17703 bp, 15 predicted proteins | sample TSFL090MetaG_FD_104747 | JGI IMG/M metagenome (GOLD analysis project Ga0154006, IMG submission 104747) | Attine ant fungus gardens microbial communities from Florida, USA - TSFL090 MetaG | ecosystem: Host-associated > Fungi > Mycelium > Unclassified | place: USA: Florida, Wakulla State Forest...
CACCAATTACACCATGCAGGTGGCTCCGGCCCTGGGCCTGGCATTCACCAAGAGCGGCACGCAACTGGATAAGTATCTGCTGGCGCACGGCCAGCAGAATTATGAAAACTTCAGCAACCGTTTCCACATCGTCAGCATCGCCTTCATCTGCATGATCGTCGTGGGCCTCGTGGTCGGCGTGATCTGCGGCTGGGGATTGCAGCGTGCCATCGCCCGCCCGCTGAACCAGGCCTTGCAGCATTTTTCCGCGATTTCCGGCGGCGACCTGAGCCGCGACATCGTCATCCAGACGCAGGATGAAATGGGCAAGCTGATGAGCGGCCTGCAAGGCATGCGCGACGGCTTGCGCACCACCGTGACCGCCGTGCGCCGCTCGGTGGATTCGATCGCCACCGCCACCAGTGAAATCGCCTCGGGCAACACGGATCTCTCCCAGCGCACTGAAGAACAAGCCGCCTCGCTGGAGCAGACCGCCGCCAGCATGGAAGAACTCACCGGCACCGTGAAGCAGAATTCGGAAAGCGCCCGTCAGGCCAACGCCATCGCCAGCGATGCGGAAAACATCGCACTACGCGGCAGCGAAGTGACCGACAAGGTGGTCACCACCATGCGCGACATCCAGACCAGTTCGAACAAGATGTCCGCCATCATCAGCGTGATCGACGGCATCGCCTTCCAGACCAACATCCTGGCCTTGAATGCCGCCGTCGAAGCCGCGCGCGCCGGCGAGCAAGGCCGGGGCTTCGCCGTGGTGGCCAGCGAAGTGCGTGGCCTGGCGCAACGCTCCGCGGTGGCGGCCAAGGAAATCAAGCAACTCATCGATGAATCGGTGGACAAGGTTGGCAGCGGCACCTCGCTGGTGGAACAGGCCGGCAGCACCATGCAGGAAGTTACCGGTGCCGTGCGCAAGGTGAGCGCGATCATCCGCGAAATCTCACTGGCCTCCGACGAGCAGAAGGACGGCATCGACCAGATCAACAAGGCGGTGGTGCAGATGGATGGTGTCACGCAGCAGAATGCCGCGCTGGTGGAAGAAGCCGCTGCCGCGGCCATGTCGCTGCAAGAACAGGCGCGTACCTTGCAGGGTGCGGTGGCGAAGTTCCGCTACGAAGGCTGATCCGGACAAACGTTGGCCGTGGCGGGTTCAACCTGCCACGGCCAGTGTGCTTCCGGCCCTCTGGAATTGAATCCAGGGCCGGAAGAAAACAAACACCGCTTGATCAGCGACTGGATTTCTTGCTGTAGGCAGATGCCGGCGCCGAGGCTTTCCGGTCATATTTATTGACGGCCCGATCCGGCCCCACCGCAGTCGACTGGCGCATGGCGGCAATCTCCTCGGCGCCGTAGCCCAGCTCCACCAACACTTCATCCGTATGCTGGCCGGGGCCAGGCGGCTGACGGCGCAGTGGCGGAACATTGCCGTCATAACGGACAGGATGCGCCAGCAGGCGGACATGGCCGGCTTGCTGGTCGTCGAACTCGATAATGGACCGGTTCGCCGTCACCTGCGGATCGGCGATCACCTCGTCATAATCACGCACCCGCGCGCACCATACGCCGAACTGCGCAAAGTGTTCTTCCCACGCCGCGCTACTCTTCGTCACCATGTGTTGCGTGACCAGCACATTCACCTCTTCGCGTCGGTCGAACTGGTCTTCCTTCGACCATGTCGCAAACTGATCATCGCCGAACGCCTTGGCCAGGGTGGCGCCATCGGACAGCGATAGCGTCAGCCAGCCATCCGCCGTCTTGAAAACGCCATAGGGCGCCTGATGGAAGCGGGAAGAAATGCCGGATGGGCTGCGCTCGTAAAGCTTCGCGCCATTCAGATGGTAATTCAGCGGTTCCAGCTGGAGATCGAGTGCGGCGGACAGCAGATTGCTGTCGACCCGGCTGCCCTTGCCTGAGCGTTCACGTCCGAACAGCGCCGCCAGGATGCCCATCGCGCCCAAGGTCGCCGCATGCTGATCGACCAGCGCCGTACCGGCCAGGACCGGCGGATCATCCGCCCGGCCGCTCAGGGTCGCCAGGCCGCTCAACGACTGGAGGAGCAGATCCTGGCCAGGCTTATCCTTCGATGGCCCATCCGTACCAAAACCGGTCAGTGAACAGTAGACGATGCGTGGATTGCGCCTGCTCACTTCTTCATGGGAAAAACCATACTTGTTCAGCGTTCCCGGCCTGAAGTTCTCCACCAGCACATCGGCTTGCTCGATCAGTCGCCAGAGTACGGCCTGCCCTTCCGGCGACTGGATATTGAGTTCCATGCTGCGCTGGTTGCGTCCGGCCAGCAGGAAGAACACGGAAGAGTCTTCATTGAGGAAGGCTTTCGCGCCCGACCAGTGGCGTTCATAGGCGCCGCCGATCCGTTCGATCTTGACCACATCGGCGCCCAGGTCGGCCAGGAATTGCACACAGGATGGCCCTTGCAAATAGTGTGTCAGGCTGACGACCTTGATGCCTGAAAGAAAATCGCTCATTGTTGCGCGTCCTTTTTATCTGCCGCCGCCTGCTGGCGGCCTGCCGTGAAATGCGGCGTCCGCTTGCCGAAGAAAGCGGCAATGCCTTCCTCGATATCGGGCCCGGTGAAGACGGTGTGGCTGTCCGCCAACGTGCGCGCGGTCGCCTCTTCCGTGGTCTGGTGCAGCGCGTCGCGTACGCCCGAACGGATCAGACTCAATGCGAGCGACGGCCCGGCTGACAAGATCTCGGCCAGCGCCAGCGCATGGGCCAGCGCCTCGCCCGCCGGCGCCAGCCGGTTGACCAGGCCGATCCGGTGCGCTTCGCGGGCATCGATGATGTCGCCGGTATAGAGCAACTCATAGGCCTTGGCCGGACCCACCAGATGCGGCAAGCGGAACACGCCGCCGCTGCCCGGAAAGACGCCCAGTTTCACTTCGGGAAAACCGATCCGGCCGGTCTCATCCATGATGCGGATGTCGCACGCCAGGGCGATCTCGCCGCCACCGCCGAGCGTGATGCCATTGAGCGCGGCGATGACCGGCATCGGCAATTGCTCGATGGCCGTGAATGCGCGGTTCTCCCGCGCCAGTTTGCGCGGCACCACGTCCTCCCGCACATGCGCGAATTCACTGATGTCCGACCCCGCGCAGAATGCCTTTTGACCGGCACCGGCGATCACCAGCACGCGCACGCGGTCATCCTTGGCAATCTCGGTGCATACGGTGTCGAGTTTTTCCAGCGTCGTCAACGTCGTCAGGTTGAGCGGTGGATTGTCGAGCGTGAGCAGGCCCACGCCCTTGTCGAGAAGCCGGTACTGCACGAATGAAGCCGTGGTCATGATTTTTCCTTGAAGTCCTGCGCATTGACGGGATCATCGCCGGTCAGTTTTTTCGGCAAGAGCAAGACGCTGATGGCGGAGATCGCACCTAGGCAAGAAATATAGATCGCCACCAGCCAGGCGCTGCCGCCGCCGACTGCCAGCAAGGCGGCCGCGATAAGCGGCGCCAGACCGCCGGCCACCGGCGCCGAGAATTCCCGTGCCAGCGAAATGCCGCTGAAGCGGTTCTGCGGGCGGAACAGGGAAATGAACAGCGACGGCTGCGAGCCGACCAGGGCGCAATAGCTGAACATGACGCTGACCACCACCGCGATGATGATGAGAGTGGTATCACCGGTATTCAACAGCGAAAAGTACGGGAACGCAAACACCGCAAAGAAGGCGGAGCCGATGAAATACACCCAGCGCGCGCCGATCTTGTCAGCCAGCATGCCCCACAATGGAATGGCGATGATGGAAGCGCCCGCGGCCACCAGCGTTGCCGTCAGACCGATACTGGGCGCCACCTTCACGAAGCTGACCAGATAGGTCAGCACGAAGACTTGCAGGATATAGGCCGAACCGTTCTCGGCGATCCGCATGCCGAACGCCAGCAGCAGTTCACGCGGTTGCAGGCGCAGCAGATCGGCGATCGGCGTGCGCGAGGCCTTTTCGGAATTGAGCAGCTTGACGAACTCCGGCGTCTCGGGAACGGCGCGGCGCACGACCACGCCAATGACGACCACCAGGGCCGACAGCAGGAAAGGCACGCGCCAGCCCCAACTGCGGAACTGGTCTTCCGGCAGCATGGTGAACAGCGCGAAGACACCGGCCGACAACAGAATGCCCACCGAGATGCCGGCGCCAGGCAAGCTGGTGAAAAAACCCCGGCGACTACGCGGCGAGAATTCACCGATCAGCAGGATGGCGCCGGTGAACTCGGCGCCGGCAGCCACGCCCTGGATCATGCGCAGCAGCAGCAACAGCAGCGGCGCGCCGATGCCCAGCGCATCATAAGTCGGCAACAGACCAATAGCCGTGGTCGATAGCCCCATCATCAGCAAGGTGATGACAAGCACCCGCTTGCGCCCGACCTTGTCGCCGAGGCGACCGAAGATGATACCGCCGATCGGCCTGACGAAAAACCCGATGGCGTAGGTGCTGAAGGCCAGCAAGGTGCCCGACAGCGGATCGAAATTGGGAAAGAACAGCGTGTTGAAGATCAGCGCGGCCGCGGTTCCGTAGAGATAAAAGTCGTACCACTCGACCACGCTGCCGATCACGCTGGCCTGCGTGGCGCGCGTGATTTCCTTGCGCGAGGCGGCACTATCCGCCGCGCCCGCCCGTGATGTTTCCATTGCCTGACTCATGTTTGTCTCCTCTTCCTGGTTTTTTGGATGTTTTAGGATTGATACCTGTCCCTGAGCGCGATCAACGCTTTCAGGTAGTAGTAATCGCCATACATCGTCGATTGATCGATACCGAGGCCGTGCGGCAGGTCGGCCGTCGCATGCAACAGCAGGCCGCCGGGGCCGGCGTCATTGCCGCATGTACGCGCCAGCGCTTCAAGCATGTGGGTCGCGCTTTGCAGATACTGTGCGTCTCCGGTCAGGGCATGCAGACGCAGCAAGCCATAAGCGACGATGACGCCGGCCGAGGCATCCTTCGGTTGATCCGCGCCGGTCGCATCGAAATCCCACGGCGGAATGTGGTCGGCGCCAAGGCGCGCGGCGAAGCACGCCGCGGCCCGCTTGCTGGCATCGAGATACGTCTGCTGCCCGGTCATCGCGGCCAGCATGGCCAGCCCGGCGATGGCCCAGCCCTGGCCGCGCGTCCATGTCGTCTCGGCGGCCAGCCCCTGGTAGGTATCGCCGGCGATCGGCGCGCCGGTCTTGGGATCGAACTTGTAGACGTGATAGAACGAGCCGTCACCGCGCTGATGATGTTTCAGGGTGAGTTCGACCTGCCCGCGCACCACCTGCATGAGACGCGCCTCCCCGCCTTGCTGAGTGGCCCAGACCAACAGCGGCAGGTTCATCAGGGTGTCGACCAGCACGGAACCGCTCCAGTTTTCCGCGCCGAAGAAACCCCAGCCCGGAATGAAGCCGGCCTCGTCGTTATATTGCGCAGCAAGTGCCGTGGCTGCCTGCAGCGCCGCCGCGCGATACGCTTCATTGCCGGTCAGGCGCCAGCCCTTGATCGCGCTGGGGTAGAACATGAACCCGAGATCATGGTTGTGGGTATCCCGCGCCCGGGGCAACAGCCGGTCGGTATAGGAGGTCGCCAGTCCGAGCCAGTCATCCGTGCGTTGCTGCTCATAAGCCAGCCAGAGAATGCCGGCCCAGAACCCCCCCGTCCAGACGCCATCGGCGGTACAAACCCATCGGCCTTTTTCGGTCACATGCGGAAAGTCGCTGACTTCCGAGGCGATACGGCGCGCACTGCGCAGCCCCCGTGTGATGGCCTGATCAATCCAATCCTTGCTCAATGTCCGCTCCAATATGTGTTTCAAGAAATGGCGCCATGACGCGCTCGCCTCTGGCCACATGGCCGGAGAAAGAACACTGAAATGGAATTTCTTAAATCTTATAAGAAATTTTTCTGAAATATTTCTATCTCATGTTGCGCCGGGCCGATACGGATGTCAAGCACGGCATTCGGCCAGCCTCCCGCCACAGGAGCGGTGTATGATGTCAGCCGCACCCGGAAAACCCGTGATCCAGGCACGAAAAGCCGTGAAAACTTGAGAAACGGGAGAATTTTGTTCAGATTGGAGGCAGAGAGTGGTGGCAACTACCCGCATGCGGGACGCAACATTAAGTGATGTCGCGAAAGCGGCCGGCTGCTCCCCCGCGACCGTTTCCCGGGTGTTGAACAACAACCCGACGGTCGGCGACGATGTGCGGCAACGCGTCATCGAGGCAGTTGCCGCGGTCGGCTACGAGCCGACCCCATCGGCCCGCATCAGCAAGTTGCGACTGGTGGGCGCCGTGATCCCGACACTGGGACATGCCATCTACGCCACCATGATCGACGGCCTGGAAGCGCGCCTGGCGGAAAAGGACGTGGGCCTGATCATCAGCACCTCGCGCTATGACGTCGACCTGGAACTGGAACAGGTGCGGCAGTTGCTGGAGCGCGGCGCGTCGTCGATCGTTCTGGTCGGCGGACTGCACCGCCCGCAGACGATCGAACTGCTCGAACGCCGGCAGATCCCCTACGTCTTCACCTACACCTGCGACCCGCAAGGCGATGCGGCCGCCATCGGCTTCGACAACCGCAAAGCCGGCCGGATGGGCGCCCGCTTCCTGTTCGACCTCGGCCACCGCAAAATGGGCATGATCGCCGGGCTCACCCAGGACAATGACCGCGCCGCCGAACGCGTCGCAGGTTTTGTCGCGGAATCGGCCGCGGCCGGCATCGACCCAAAAAATATCACCGTGATCGAAGCTCCCTACCAGCTCAGCGCCGGCTACTCGACGATGGCCACGCTGATGAACAGCGCCCAACCTCCAACGGCGATCTTCTGCGGCAGCGACATCCTGGCGGTGGGCGCACTGAAGTATTGTCACCAGAACGGCATCGACGTCCCCGGTCAAGTGTCCATCCTCGGCTTCGACAATCTGGAAATTGCCCGGATCTCGACCCCGGAACTCTCGACACTGGAAGTGCCCGCCAAGGAAATGGGACGCCTGGCCGGCGACTATGTGCTCGCCTCACCCGCCCAACGCCGCCACCTGCATCGCCATGAGCTGTCTGTCAGCCTGGTGGTGCGCGGGACGACGGCGCCCGTCGCGGGATAGGACGGGGAATTCGGATATATACGGAAACAATATGAGGCAGGAACGATAAAGTTGCCGCTCCTTGAAACCATATGTTTGCCATCACCCAGGCGCCACAACTGGTCAGCCTCATCACACAAGCCATCATAGGACTCATATGCGCTTGAGCGCGCATCCAAGCCTGGGCTTCCGTATGCTTAGTGGCGTCGAAACCCAGTTGCAGTGTGAGGAAATCAGCGCCGGCCAGCAGTTTCTTCTAGGCTGAATCGACATTCATTTTAAAATGGCCGGATGACGAAGCCTCGCATTACCCGCCCAAGCCGCTATGAATTGAGCCATGCCCAGTGGGAGCGCATTGAATTGCTGCCGCCGGGCAAGGCAGGAGATCCAGGCCGAACGGCGGTCGGCAACCGTCTGTTCATCAACGGCGTTCTGTGGGTGTTGCGCTCAGGGGCGCGTTGGAGCGATATGCCCGAACGTTATGGGCAATACAAGAGCGTGCATAAGCGTTTTACCCGCAGGGCCCGCAACGAGGTGTGGGAGCGCGTGTTTCAGGCACTGGCCCAGGATCGGGACAACGAGTATTGAACGCTGCTTCTCAAGACTCTAACAACAGTTCCGCCGCATCGCCACTCGATACGACCGGAAAACCGCCTACTTCCTCGCCTTCATCCAGTTGGCCTGCCTCTCCATCTGGATGCCTTGAATGTCGATTCTGCCTAGCACTTCGTACCATCGAAGAGGGCGAAATTGGCGGCGGGAAACGCTCAAACGGTACTATGCGCGGCGATGTTTCTATACTGACCTTTGAAATACAGCAATGGCTGCATAGCTACTTCTGGCAGGTCTAACGCTTTTACTTCGCCAATGACAATCACATGATCACCAGCGGCATGTTCAGCGTAGATTTCGCAGTCAAGCCAATGCATGCTGCCGCCAATGATCGGATTGCCCAGCGGCGATTTACGCCATTCGATGCCATGCCATTTATCTGTGCCACGTCGAGCAAACTGGTTGGAAATGTCGACCTGTTCATCGGATAGGATATTGACAGCGAACCGGCGCGCCTGACGAATTTTCGGATAGCTGGCCGAACTGGACATGACGCTGAATGACACGAGCGGCGGACTCATCGACACGCTATGGAACGACTGGCAAGTGAAGCCGATCGGATCACCATCGATGTGCGATGTGATCACTGTGATGCCGGAGGCGTAGTGTCCGAGCGCTTCGCGAAAGCGCAATGGCTCAATGGCAATACTGGGATCTGACATGATAGGTGCTAAAAAAAATGGCCGTCGCGAACATCTCGCGACGGCCATTTTTGGTGGATAGATTTACTTCGCAAGTTCCTGGCGGATGATTTCCGCACCTGCACTCAGAGCATTGAGCTTGCCGCGTGCAACATCGCGCGCCAAGGGAGCCATGCCGCAGTTCGTGCTAGGATAGAGCTTGTCGACATCAACGAACTTCAACGCCTTACGTAGGGTGTTTGCGACTTCTTCCGGCGTCTCGATGGTATTGCTTGCTACGTCGATGGCGCCGACCATCACCTTCTTGCCGCGAATCAGTTCGATCAGATCCATCGGGACGTGCGAGTTGTGGCATTCCAGCGAGACCATACCGATGCTCGATTTTTGCAACTTGGGGAAGGCTTCTTCATATTGACGCCATTCCGCACCCAGGGTCTTCTTCCAATCCGTATTAGCCTTGATACCGTAGCCGTAGCAGATGTGGACGGCGGTCTCGCACTTGAGACCTTCGATCGCACGCTCCAGCGCAGCCACGCCCCATTCGTTCACTTCGTCGAAGAAGACGTTGAATGCGGGTTCGTCAAACTGAATGATGTCGACGCCGGCCGCTTCCAGCTCGCGAGCTTCCTGGTTCAAGATCTTGGCGAATTCCCAGGCCAGTTTTTCGCGGCTTTTGTAGTGATCGTCATACAGCGTATCGATCATCGTCATAGGACCCGGCAGGGCCCACTTGATCGGCTGATTGGTTTGCTGGCGCAGGAACTTGGCATCCTCGACAAACACCGGATTTTTGCGCGCAACAGCACCATAGACGGTCGGTACGCTCGCATCGTAGCGGTCGCGAATACGGACGGTCTTGCGGTTTTCGAAATCGACGCCGTCCAGATGCTCGATGAACGTGGTCACGAAATGCTGGCGAGTCTGTTCGCCGTCGCTCACGATATCAATACCGGCATGCTGCTGCTCTTGCAGAGACAGACGCAAGGCATCACGCTTGCCGTCAATCAGTTCCTCGCCTTGCAATTTCCAGGGCGACCAGAGCTTCTCTGGCTCCGCGAGCCAAGAGGGTTTCGGTAGGCTGCCGGCGGTTGACGTGGGTAACAGTTTTTTCATGTTGATGATCTGATATCTTTGGTGGGTCAAACGGAGTAATTGGCGGACCATTGATCGAGAATCGCCTGGTACGGCTTGATGAACTGCTGCTCGACAAACCGGCCCTGCTCAATGGCCAGGCGGCTGCGCTCTTCCCGGTCGTAAACGATGCGAGTCAATGAAAAGTCCTGGTGCTTCAGGCTTGGCTGATAGATCTTTCCCGCCGACGAATTCGCGTTGTAAATCTCAGGGCGATAAATCTTCTGGAACGTATCCATCGTGCTGATGGTGCTGATCAGCTCAAGATTGGTGTAATCGGCAAGCAAATCGCCGGAGAAATAGAATGCCAGCGGCGCAGCACTGTTCTCGGGCATGAAATACCGAACCTTGAGCCCCATTTTGGCGAAATATTCGTCGGTCAGCGAATAGGCATCCTGCAGGTATTCAACGCCCAATACGGGATGCTTGTTTTCAGTACGCTGATAGGTTCGGGTGCTAGAGACGCTGAGGCAGATCACCGGTTGCTTGCTGAAATGCTCTCTATAGGTGCTCGAATTCACAAAGCTCTTGAACAGCTTGCCGTGCAACTCACCGAAGTGATCCGGCGTGCTGAAGGCAGGCTGGTTCTTGTTGTGTTCAAGCAGCAGGACACTGAAGTCATAATCGCGGACGTAGGAAGAGAAATTGTTACCGGCCATGCCTTCGATACGCTCACCGGTCTGGCGATCGAGCACGCTCGTTTTCAGGATTTCGATCAGAGGAAGGGCATTGCCGCTACGCTCACCGCCGATGGCCATTTCAACGGAAATGATGTCGAGCTTGACGGAATAACGATCACCTTTCGGATTATCCCAATGCGCCAGCGCGTTGAAGCGGTTGTCGATCATCTGCAAGGTGTTGCGCAGATTCTCCTGGCGGCTCTCGCCCCGCGCCAGATTGGCGAAATTGGTCGTGATACGAGTATTGTCCGCAGGACGATAGTCTTCATCAAAACAGATGCTCTTGATAGCAAATGTGAACTCTTTACTCATTGTGATCTGGGGCCCTAATTTCTGAGGTAAAACAGCGACCGGCTTTTCCACGCTTGCAAATATTTTCTGTTTTTTTGTTTATCCGTCTTGACAGCGTCGATATCCGAGACGAATTTTAAGCCGCACCATAGATGAATAAAAATGAATTTATTTCATAAAATAATTATATTAATTCATATATCATGCATCTGGATTTGCATTCAGACTTGTCTGTCCTATGTAGCTAGCCAGCGGCAGCAAATCTGACGATGACGAGAAGGCCATTGCTCGCACAATGCATTCGTCAAAGGAGGAGGACGGGTCAATTGCTTCGGATCGAAGCTAAAGAGGGGGCCCGGCAGGAATGGCCCTCTACACGGGCGAGCAAAGGGGGATGAACGGATTGACAGAGAACCCGTTCAATTTCATGCGGAACAATGGGAGATATGGAGCGCCGGCCGAATTTGCCTCACTCCATATACATCAGGATTCGGCTGCGTCGTCGTCGCCGTAATACTTCACGCCGAGCTGAATTCGCTCCCGGCCGCTCTCCAGACGATGACGGTTGGTGTCGCGTAGCGAATAGACGCAGCCGCAGTATTCTTGTTGGTAGAAATTTTCCCGCTTGCCGATCTCGATCATGCGCGCCGAACCGCCGCCTTTGCGCCAGTTGTATTCCCAATACAGCATATCTGGATAGTGCAAGGCGGCGAGCACGCCGCTTTCGTTGATCTGCTGCATATTCTTCCACCGCGAGATACCCAGAGAACTGGTGATGACGGGGAAGCCGTGTTCATGCGCATACAAGGCCGTGCGCTCGAACCGCATATCAAAGCACACGTGCATCGGATGCCGCGTTCAGGCTCATTCTCCATTCCCTTGGCACGCTCAAACCAGGTGTCTCGGTCGTAGTCCGCGTCGATGAATGGGATGCCGAATTTCTCCGCAAACCGGATGTTTTCCTGTTTGCGCAGTTCATATTCCTTCAATGGATGAATGTTCGGATTGTAGAAAAAAATTGTGAAGTCGATGTCGGAAGCCTGCATGGCTTCCATGACTTCTCCTGAGCATGGAGCGCAACAGGAATGCAGGAGCACTTTCTTGTGCCCGCCGGGCAGCGCCAACGGCTTACGATCAATCGTAGATGCCATGCGGCCTTCCGATGAAAAATAACGCCAGCGTGTGTGGCCGGAAAGAATAACTTTTAATTTGGGGTTACTGTGCTTGCCATGAATATGAAGATATTTTCATGGCTTTATGAATACTGCTCATTGAAGCCCGGAAACCGGCTTCAGCCTGGCACCGGGCGCTTGGCTTGTTCAATGAAGGCGCGCAGGTAATCAATTCCGACGTCGGTATCGCGGGCACCTAGGAAAATGTTCTTGGCAATGCCGTGCCTGCCCAGCCGCACCGGCACCACGTCCATTTTGTCCGCATATTCCAGTACCAGCCAGCGCGGCAACGCAGCCACGCCACGGCCGCTGGCGACCATCTGCAACATGATGTCGGTAGTTTCGATCGGCTTATGGCGCTTGGGCGCGATGCCGGCTGGCGTGAGGAACATGCTGTAGATATCCAGGCGGTCGACCGGCACCGGGTAAGTCACAAGTACCTCATTGGTCAGCTGCTTGGGCTTGATATATTCCTCCTTGGCCAACTTGTGGTTGCCGGCCACGACCAGGACTTGCTCGTAGTCGAACACCGGTTCGAACACCAAGCCCGGCTTGTCCAGAGGATCGGGAGTGACCAGCAGGTCGATCTCGTAGCCGAACAACGCCCCGATGCCCCCGAACTGGAATTTCTGCTTCACGTCTACATCTACGTCCGGCCACGCAGCCAGATAAGGCGATACGATCTTCAGCAGCCATTGGTAGCAAGGGTGGCATTCCATTCCAATGCGTAGCGCGCCGCGCTCACCTTGGGCGAACTGCTGCAAACGCTCTTCCGCCAAATTCAGCTGTGGCAGCACCCGGTTGGCCACCGCCAGAAGATATTGTCCGGCCTGGGTCAGACGCAGGCTGCGGCCTTCCCGCAACCAGATGTCCGTACCAAGCTGCTGCTCCAGCTTCTTCATGCTATGGCTCAGTGCCGACTGCGTCACGTGCAAGACCCCAGCGGCTGCGGTTAGAGAGCCTTGCTTTTCCACCTCTTGGACGATAGACAAATGGATACGATCAAGCATGATTAATGAGAAAAAATCATCGTTTATTGAGATAAGGCCATTTTATCTCATCACTCCAAAACCTTACAATCCGCCAATCGAAAGTTCTCTCAACTCGGGGCACATTTATTTCAGAGTCCTTCTTTGCTTCCGAGATTTGACCGCCTCTGCGCTGAGCCAGGCGGAGAGCCTAGCGTTGAAGTCATCGAGCGGGCTTAACGAACGCTTTGCTGAATACCGTTTCCGTCCGAAGGCTTCCATGCGGACATATGCACTGTCAGAGCCAGCCCCCCAAAGGGCTAGGAAAATAATCGGCTTCAGCGCTCTTCTTTGCTTGCGAGATATAACTATCTTGGCCCCTAACCACACTGTGAGTGTGAGCGCGAATTCGCCTAACGAACTCGATGATTTCCTGCTGTGACAAGAAGGCTTGCTAGATGTCCAGCTTGCGGACGACTCTCCTAATTGAGGCGCAATGTCTGATATGCCAAAGTCGAATGCTTCTAGGTGGGGCTAGATCTGTGCCCGCTCTTAGTCATGAGCGGGATTTTGATATGAGCATGTTGACGCTGGAATGCAAATTTCTTGAGAAGGGCGGTAAGACCAATCTACGAAAAAAGCATTACACCGTCAGATCGCGAGTAGTCTGTCGATTTAATAAGTCACCAAACACTTCCGAAATTGAGTTGGCATTGAATGTTTCTTCGCACCTAGATTCAATCAGCAAGCGTCGAACCGATTGAAGAAGATTCCAGATGTCATCGTTGCCTCGCGTCGCCCCTGACAACATGCCGCTCCGACAGCGAGAGGGAATATCCTGGCGCCGAAATTGTACGGAGTAGATATCGTTTAACAGCTCAAAGTTGGGGGGAAGTAAATTTCCTCGAAGATCCCAATCATGCACGAAAAGAACCGCGGAACTGCAAACAATAGAAGAAACTCTCGCACCTGAAAGGCTCTGATTAAAGCTCTTATATAAAAGCGCCTTTACCAGATCGAATCCATAAACGTCAGCGACTAAATTACTGATTAAACTGCCAGCAACGCGAGGATTTACCTCAATAACATATGGACCATCTTTCGTGAGCTTGACATCAACATGACAGGGGCCATGGTAGATGGAAAGAGCTCTAGTAGCGCTAAGAGCGGAATTTTTCAAGATATCGAGAAGAAAGTTAGGGAGTTTGGCATCGCATAGATATCCTTCCTCGATGAAATCATGATGATTTTTCGCTACGTGTTTGACGACAACGCCAATACATTGATCGTCGAAAATCTCCACCCCGAATTCTGGCCCCTCCAAATACTCGTCTAATAAAGTTGCACCAAGCGACACTACATCGACACTGGTATCGCTCATTGAATGCAGCGTAAGGAAATGAGACCGTGCATCTTCTGGTGAGGAACAGAGCCTTACACCAGCACTTCCGTACCCATATTCTGGCTTAATCACCAAAGGGAAATGCAAATCGGGGAGCACGATCTCAAGTTCGTCGATACTGAAGACGATTTTCCGGTTCGCTTGTGGGAGTCCATTTCTCACAAGAATTTCACGCTGCTCCACTTTTGATGTAGCTCTTTCGAGTACGTCGCTAGAAAGCGTTTCAACCTCAAAAATTTCAGCCATCTTCGCTGCGCGTGCGACAGCCCTGTCAAATACCGTGACAATAGAAAATGGCATATCAGGACGCTTCACCGCGGATATCCGCTGAACCAGCGTGTCACAAAATACATCTTGCAGAATCGCGTCGAATCTAGGATGCACGATATTTTCTAAAAAAAACGACACCCGTGCGGAAAACAATGTCACGAAGTGCCCTTCGCCTAATGCGGTCTCAATGAGCCGAGGACCAGCTCCGGTCAATGGCGATTCTATGATGACGAGGTGCCCCATTCTTTTATCTTTCCGGTGAGATTTGTCCAAATGGTTTATGCAGACTTTTCGATTTCTTGAGCATGCTTTTTCAATCCGAAACTAATTAAGACGAGCAACATCGATGGAATGATCAAGCTCGCCGAAAATATAAAAAGAAATTTACTCGGCGGCGCGTCATCGGCAATCCCCAATAAGGGCATAAGTAACGCGTTTACGCCGCTACCAAAAACAGCATGAACAGCTGACACGAATGAAAGATTGGATAATCCGAAACGCTCTCTGACTGTAGCAGTAATGGAATTGCTAAGCGCGCCTAGGGAAAGCCCTATTAGAAATACATACGCCGTCACCATGATCTTCCCATGGGATCCAAGGCTCAGAAGAATAGAGGATCCAGCTAAAAGCAATGCCGCTCGGTAGCTCATCCAGCCCGGGTCTTTGTGAGTGCGTAATATGAATCCAGATGCCAAGCCACCTATGGACAGGCCAATCGTCCCGCATAGCAAACTTGTTGCGGCACCTTCAGATGTCAAATAGATTCCGTTGGAAATGTAGCGATCGCCCCAGGCGGAAAACAAAAATATGTAGATAAAGTAAAAGGCCGCATAGGAGAAAACTGTGGGAATACAGTGTTTCAAAACCTTCCACCCATTGCCCCCGTTTTGAAGTGGCTCTTTAGCTAATTTGTATTCATTGAGCCCATTGTCTGATAAATAGCTTGATGGAGATAAGAGAGTCAGAACAAGGAGCACAAAAACAGCTATCGAAATATCTATCAAGATGGCTTTCCAAGAATACATGGTCAGTGCGTAGCGCAAAGGGACTGTTGAAAACAATACTCCCATTGAACCAGCTAGCTGGACTATCGACATCACCCACGCGAACTGCATTTTCGAGAACAGCGTGGCAGCCATCTTAATCAAAACGCTGAAAACGAACGCATCGCCAAGCGCACAAATTGCGCGAGCGAATAAAACTAACGAATATGTATTTACGAGCGCCTGCCCGATAGTTCCGATGAATGAAAGAAGAAGGCTAATAAGAAAAATTCTCGACGGTCCGTACTTATCTACAAGCATGCCAGCAGGAATTTGTGATCCTAGGTAAGCGATAAGATAAATTGACGAAAAATATCCATACTCCTCCCATGTAATTCCTAATTCAGCAATAAGATGAGGGGCGAAGGATGCTGGCATTGCCCTCTGAAAGAGGGCAATAGAATAGGCAACGGTGGCGCAATAAAAAATGAAAATTTCTGCTGGGCGAGCGAGCATTTTTCGCTCGCCCAGCTCGCCATCTGGTAACATGCCATCACTAGCATGCAGTTCGCCCTTGAGAAAATTTCTACTCATCGATGCCCTGAACTTGGAAAATCTCCTGCGCTAGGTCATCTGTAATTTTCAGTAAATCAGGTACATTCTCTCCATCCTGCCATTGCCACTCTATATGCCCCTCTCTTGTCTCAAAGTCGCGAGCGTATGGAGCACTTTTTTCTCCGATTCCCTTATAAATTGCGATGCCATGTACTTGCTCCGGCAAAGTAGGAGTAGAGATTGCAGTTATCAGACCCGGAGGTGCTTTCATGAACGAAATGGCCGCAACATGCACGGAAGAAGGCCTTGCGAATTCCTTTTCAAACTCTGAAACATAAGCCTTTGCATGCAGCGCGTATAGATCTACACCAGTAGCACGGAAAACTAAGTCAACGATCTTTCCGCCAGCGGGTCTAGCGCCAACCTCGACGACATAGGGCACTCCGTCAACCATGCGAATTTCAGCATGAGCAACACCGCGATCAATGCCGAGAGCACGGCACGCACGCTCAGCTGCATCGACGATAACCCTGCAATCCGCCCCCTTATACGGAACTACATGTCCAATCTCGGCGAAATATGGCGGGGGAGAAAGCATCTTCTCGGTTACCGCAACAGCCGTTGCTCCTAAAGGAGTGCAATACACTTCGACGGAAACCTCCTGCTCAGATGCGAGGTACTCCTCAAGATGCATCCGCCGTGGATCGATGTATAGAATGTCTTCGTACTTCTTCAGCAAAGACTGCGCGTCAGCTATCGCACTCTTAAGCTCTTCAACATTTTTGACCATCTTTACACCACCACTACCACCAAATGTAGAAGGCTTGAAAATCAGTCGTTCTTCATTTTTCCATTCATAGCACGACACTTCCTCATCGACTGCAATAGTCCTGGCCACCCGAAGCCCCGCTGCGCTGAGTGTATTCTTCATCAGAAGCTTGTCCCGACAACGAACTATTACCTCATCTGCAAGAAATGGTGCGCCGGCATACGCTGCAATGGTCGCTCCGGCGGGAAGCACGAAATCATTTACGGGAACGATTGCTGCAGGCTTAAATCCTGTCTTTCGCTCATATTCTTTGATAGCCTCTAAGGCGACTCTTGGATTAAGAAGATAGGGCTTGACAATAATATCGTCGGCCAACGCAAAACCTGGACGGCGCAATTGGGCCGTATACTCACCAGGGTAGGCGAGAAGTACAGTGGGTTTATTTAATGCTCGAGCCGTACACAAAATTGCTCGCTCACGCGTTGGCAAATCCGCCCCAATTAGGAGGACATAGTCTTGGTCAATTCTCATATCACCACCTCTCAATGCTGTGGCACTTTGCTTGGAAATCGCTTAACCAAGCCAGTCAGATACATTTCAGAGGTAAAGAGTCGCATGAGCGCCCCCGTTAGGATGGCATCGCGCGTTTGCTCCGATTGATCTGCAAGAGGAGAAATAACGTTGCGGTACCAACGTTCCGTGTGATGACCATCGACTTCAATATGAAGTAAATGATAGTCGGCGCCTTTACGAGATAGGCCTACTCGCTCCCAGCCCTTTTTTAACGCCTTAAAACGATCCGGGACCAGTTGCTCCGTGGCCGCGAAATAACCAACGCCGTAATAGAAGAACTCGCGTCGGAGGGAAAGCATGATTTGAAGATTCCCGCAAATCAAAGCTTCGAGAGTCAGCGCATCATCTGTCTCTTTAGTTTCGATGTTGAAACTTCGCAAGGCATCTTGAAACAGGGAAGAATGCAAGAGGTCATGATCCCCTTCTCCCATCTCATCCCAATAGTTTGCAGCAATCTCCATTTTGGCCGATTTCGGAGCACCGATCTGAAGTGATGCGAGAAAATCATCTGTCGTCGCGTCGATAGCTGATTCCTGTACCAAATAGAAACGAATGTCCTCAATATTCGCTTCCTCGGCCAGATAACGCGTATAG
>Ga0154006_1000262_pt1 | contig 17669 bp, 19 predicted proteins | sample TSFL090MetaG_FD_104747 | JGI IMG/M metagenome (GOLD analysis project Ga0154006, IMG submission 104747) | Attine ant fungus gardens microbial communities from Florida, USA - TSFL090 MetaG | ecosystem: Host-associated > Fungi > Mycelium > Unclassified | place: USA: Florida, Wakulla State Forest...
GTATGGCGTTGCCAAGAAGATTGGTGCGGCGTGTTGCGTCACCATCTCAGCCAAACCTGGCGTTGAATCTTGCAAATCTTCCATGAACAACCAGTTACCGTTTGTGATGTTGTTGAATGACAACACACCATTCTCATCAGTCACGGCGTCGGCCTTACCACCAAAGACAGGATCTGTTTCATCCGTGTCCGTGTAGTTAGCGACCAACGCTTGACGGATTTGTGCTTCCGTCAAATCCTTCGCAGCACCAAGTTGTTGGAACTCCACTTCAAAGTCAGAAGCGCTGTGGTTAACTTCGTGCTTCATTCCGTACTTGTCAGTACCCGTCTTTGAGTTGAAGTTGTGCTTTGGCGTCTCATGTGATGGATCAGCTGCATCAGAGTGTTGCACACCCAATTGGGCCTTCAAAATGTCTTGCCAGTAAATCTTGTCGCCAGTTGCAGTTGTGAAGGCAACACCTGCCCCATCTTCGGCATCCTTAGCGATAATGACAGGCTCACCATCATCATTAATGGTCATCACGTTCTCTGGTAGTTGAATACCAATGAAGTGAACACCTGGTAGGTCTGACCACAAGTCATTCCAAGTGATTTTGTTTTGCCCAGCAAAATCATCTGTTGGTGTGTAATCGACAGTGTATTCGTCCTTACCACTGGCCCTAGTATAATTAGTCCAATCAAATGGGTTATTTGAAGATACCGTCTTACCATCGCTGGTTAGCGTATCTTTATTTGCTTCCGTACCATCACCCCAGAAATAATGTTGCCCGTCCTCGTCTGAACCGTGATTCCAAGCAAAGTACTTTTCATCATCAGCTAAACCACTGATCGTGTCATCGTACCGAATCTGCTTGTGAATCTTGATTGTCGTCTCATCCGGACGAGTTTGAGATGCCATTACGACACCTTCTCCACCAGCTGAAACTGCCAATGGCAACACAAGTGTTGTAATCAGCGCTACATTTTTCCATTTTGCCATAGAAAATTTCCTCCATAATGTCTCGTACCACCTACTCCCTAGGGGTACAGTTGTTACGGAGTTTAGTATCTAATATAAAAATGTCAGTTCTTTCTCTATTTTTGGAGTAGAACTGACATTTGTTGTGATTATTTATGGGGCGCTACTACTCCAGTTCCCTTGTCCACGTATTTACAACTTCCGGAACTTCAAATTCTTTTATTCTGATCTTAGCAGCCTTCTTCATATCATCCCTAAGATTTTCATCTGATAAAAGGTTCTGTATGGTTTTAGCAAACTCAGTGGTATTAAATTTATCTACAAATAACGTCGCACCAGAATTCCCTGAAATTTCTCTTACACCATCCAAATCAAAAGAAATCACAGGAACCCCATACATAAAGGCCTCCCCAATAGTCATAGGGAAGCCTTCAAATCTAGATGTCATTAAAAACCCATCCGCTTTTTGATAAAAAAAAGCTAATTCTTTAGGTTGTAAGGCCCCTAACAAGTTTATTTTGTCACTAAGATTTGCATTATTAATCATCTTTCGAAATTTAATCTCATCCTCTAACTTTCCTGATCCCACAACATCCAGTTTCCACTTTTCGCTCCCCATAGCTACCAATTTAGTTAGGACGTCTACCAACAAATCTAAGCCCTTATGATCTACGTCAATTCTGGCAACCACCAACAAATTCTTACTGTTATTATCTTTCAAAGTATCTTTTACTTGAAAAACAGGTGTGGGATTGGGAATATTTATCGTATTTTCATTGTATTTCTTATAAGAGATAGATTGTTTTTTTGTTAGCGTAACAACCTTGTCTAACACACTAATTCCATCAATAATTTCTCTTTTAAACTGAGGATATTGACTTTCAAAAAATGCTTTTTCTTCCATATGTATCCAGCCAATTAACTTTACATTGGGAAGCTTAGATTTAATTTCCTTCGCTAATGTAATTGTTAAATCCGTTAATACTAACGTATCAAATCCTTTAGTGTTAACCAATTTAACTAGCTCCTTTATTCTTCCTTTCTGTAAAGTCGAAAATTTAAAAACAGTTTTTGCAACACTCCCTAAAATCTTTTTTGAATTAATTTTAATAATATTGTTCTCTGTTTTTCTTTTATCAGACTTTGACGCCAACTTATTTGACTTTAAATATACTGGAGAATTTAACTCAAAATAACTGGGTTTCTGCCAAATAGAAAAAATTGCCGAATCGATATCCCTATCTAACATTCCATCAGAAATATGGCCTACCACCCTTTCTCTGCCTCCTAGCCTCATTTCCGTTACCACAAAAAGTATCTTCACAACTACTGTCCCCCGGTTATACTAGACTCATACAAAGTTTCTGCAATACATTGTTACTAACTCTAAAATGACTAATTAAATAATGAAATAAGCATCGTTTTAATCCGCTGTTTTTCTTTACACTAATCGTATGTTTCAAAATCGCTGACTCCTCTACATACAGCATAAAAGACTCTATAACACGTTCAGTATTTTCATCTATATTCAGAATTAAACACCTCAGGTGAAACCACCAACATTCATATATATATTTGCCAACCATTTCAGCATATTCTTTTTTTATATCGATATGGCTTAAGCTACTTTCCGTATCTTTCAAAGCAGCAATAACGGATAAACGTTCTTCTGAAGGTATTAATCGATGTGACTCACTATCGTCTCTGACATGATAATAATAAATGGGCTCGCCATCTAAATAAATCACTTCTTCAGCCATCATAAATGATTTAATAGAATACCCTACATCTTCAAAAAGACAACTTTCAGGAAAATAAAGATTATTACGAATTAAGAAGCTTTTTTTATAACATTTATTCCACACTGCAATGGTATGCATAGCTTCTTGTTTTTCAACGGAGATAACTCTATTCCCGTTTACCTCTTGCCAGTTAAAATATACCAATTCACAATACAAATTATTCTGTATAACTTCCCTTAATTTGTATAACGCCTTGCAGTCAAATGCATCATCTCCATCTAAAAAGAGTATGTAGTCACCTTTAGCTTGTTCAATACCATAATTTCTGGACGAGGCAAGTCCATGATGACTCTTCTTAAAGATTTTTATCGAGTTGAATTCTTTAAACTCACGGAGGATTACTGAGGTATTATCAGTTGATCCATCATCTACAATAATTAATTCCGAAAAAGTCTCGGCATCACAATCAATAAATGATTGTATGGCCCTTTCCAAATACAACTCTAGGTTATATACAGCTAATATTACTGAAATAATTGGACTTTCACGATACATTCTCTTCCTCCCTTCTACCTTAGTCATTTCATTAGCCTCATCATTGAATTATAAACATTCTAAATGAAATAACCGTGATTACTAAATGTTAAAACTTTATCTTCATCTATGTGTTGTAAAAATTTGATATTTCTAAGCAAAATAAATAACTCGTCAATTGAACTAATTTATTGTTTTTAGTTTCATTGACGAGTTATTTTCTTATTACTAACATGTAGAGCTACTCATCTAATTATTTCATCCATAGATTCGTGATACTTATGTCTAAAACATGCTTCAATATTGCTTTGAAAAAGTATTTAAAGAACTTTTTCAAGCTAATTTTTTAGACAAAATATAACTCAACAAATACTCATTTTTTTCAGTAAAATCGCAATCACGAACATCTTGATTGAATTTGTACTAAATAAATCACTGTCATCAGCAATCATCTTCATTTTTTGTAAAACAACATCCTGATATTCTCTGTTTCTGCTAATAATCGTTTTTCTCAATACACCCATCAATGCCGCTAGTGCTTTAAATTTATATGATTCGCACAGCTGTCTATCATCTTCCAACAATTGGATTCCTAAATCCACTGTTTCTAATAACGTCAAATCTTCTTTTGTCAGGTTTGAATTCATTATTGACCCATTTCTAAACACATAGCCATAACACACTGTCGTATCAATATAAACATTCTCTAACATATCTGATTTCATTAATTTGGGAAGAATCTCTAAATCTTCGTAGTAAATCCCTTTTGAAAACTTTACATCGTTAAAACAATCAATAGGGTACATCTTAGCCCATGCTGAAACATCAAATGGACCTTTCCTATTTAGAAACACTAAAAGAGCCTCCCTAACATTAACCTTTGTTAATTTTCCAATCTTGTTCGGATGCCAATTTGACCACTTTGAATAGTCATTTACAGTTACAAATCCCACAGCACTGGCCGACTTAGTTTTAGAGTTAACAAGAGGCATAACTAATCGTTCTATTAATTTTTCAGTTACAAAATCGTCAGAATCAACAAATGTTACATAGTCTCCCTTGGCGTATTGTAATCCAAAGTTTCTTGCGTCAGATAGGCCGCCATTTTTCTTGCAATAAATAGAAATCCTACTATCGTCGAATTTTTTCAATAACTCCAAGGAATCATCCGTACTTCCATCATTAACAATAATAAATTCAATGTTGTCATACGACTGATTTAACAAAATTGGGATGGTTTTACCAAGGTACAACGATCCGTTATACACTGGGACTATCACAGATACTAAAGGAAAAGAATCTATACTTTTTTCCATATTATTTACCTTCGCACTTTAAGTCTATATGTGTTAATACCAGAGGCCAACATTCTTACAAACACATTATTTGGTAACGAGCACATGGATTTAAATACATTTATAGCCAGCATATTCACCAACCTATTACTAAATATGCTGGCACCGACCATAACATGTATCTGATAGTATAAAAAAGATATTCTTTTAGGATATTTCAGTTTCTCTGCGCCTGCCTTACAAATAGAAAAAACAAAATGCATAAGCAACTGTCTGTTAAAGTACATTTGCTGTTCCAGAGTTAATCTTACTTCAGATTGTTCGACATACTCCTTAATAACTTCCGCTACTTGAAAATGGGTCAAATAGCTCAGTTTAGAATTCATAACACTGCCCACACGTTGCCAATATGAATAACCAATTTGGCTTAATGCGTATTTATTTTGGGCCTTACTGTGCAGAACAAGTGAAACTACCACGTCATCACCAAAAGTTTTCCCTTCCGGAAACCGAACGTCCTGAAACAGTGAAGCTTTATATATTTTATTCCACACTGCCGAATACATTTCAGTTAATTCTTCTGTAACATGAACCTTTCGTCTCACCCCTTTGACATCCTCCAGTTGATAGTCAAACGATATCCAATCATATCCCCCATCGTTAACCTTTGAGACAAGTGTTTCAATTATTCCTGGATGCAAAAAATCATCACCATCTAAAAACATGACATATTCACCAGATATAACCTCCAGTGCCCTATTTCTTAAGTAAGAAACTCCATTCTTTTGTGCTTGTATAAGAAAAACCTTCGGATCTACTTTTACAATATTTTCAACCAATATAGCTGTCCCATCCGTGGATCCACCATCAACAATGATAATTTCAACATTCTTGTACGACTGATTTCTTACAGAATTAACAGCGCGCTCTACAAATTTTTCTAGGTTAAACGTAGGTATAATAACGCTTACTTTAAAAGAGTTTGTCATCGCGCCTCCCTAATTGATACTAACAACGAGCTCAATAAAAATGATAATATCAGGACAAATATCATAATCTTTAATACTGCCATATTTCTGCTATTTGGTTTGAGCGGTATTTGAGCACTGCTAAGTACTTTTATAGAACTTCTTCCCCAAATATTTTTCTCTTCTTTTTTCGAATATTTAATTATGCTATTGGCTATTTTAGCCGCTTTATCAGCATTTTTATGCGTTACTTGTACGTTAAAAATAACGCTATCGCTTGCTGTCGTCGAAACGAAAATACTTTTTCTAATAGTGGGGATAATCGCGTAAGCTAAATATCGCGGATTATACCGGCCAGTTCCATCAATTTGATTAATCACATTTTTCAAAACAGCATCATTAGTTAACAACCCTCTGTAGGTACTAATCATGTTCTCAAAATTCATCTGATCAGTAGCTCTAGCTTGTGTCTCCGATATCCCTTTATCTTTGTATGAGTTACTCGCAATAACAAATGATGCACTCGCCGTATATACCTCATTTTTCGAATAAAAATACCTTCCTGAAACCCCTGATACAACCATTAATATAACTGGTATCAGTATCGTTAACTTCCAAGCCTTAAAAACTCGTGTCACGCTGGAATAAAAATAGCCATTTCGTTCTTCGTTCATAAAATCCCCCTCAATTTCTATTATTCAAATAATATGTTATGCCACCTTCATAAGGAATAATCTCACCGTAATTATTAGAAATCGTTCTGGTAAAAGACATAACACCCAGTGTAACTATACCTAATAAAACCACCGATTTAATTAATTTACTATGTAACAAACTTGCTATGTTAATACTTCCAATTGCTATAAACGGCAACAAGTAACTTCCACATCTTTCCGTAATCCATAAAACTTGGCTACTTATTAAAAATGCATATACTACTAACGCTGCCAAGAAAAACAAAGTAATGAACGACTGATTTTTGAGTTCTCCCCAAACGCCTATTATGATGCACACTGTAAACACCACAATTGCAAACAATGATACAAAAATTGATTTTGTTAATATGAAATCTGTTTTTTCAGTAGCATACATATACTTAGATAAAACTGCATTGGAAGAAAAAAAACTCATTAAATCAAAACCAAGATTCGTTAAATACAATAATGCAGACCAAAGGTATCCGACTAAACCTATGCCGATTAAAAGCTTCCCCTTTTTGGATATTCCAACTGCCAGTATTCCAGAAATAATTATTAAAACTACACCTACAATAACTGTATTATGAAAATAATACGCCGTCATTGTAATAATTCCGATTAGGCATATTTTCAATGTATTCGGGATTTTATCGACTGCTATTAGCGTAGCCAAACAGAGTAATCCTACCGAAATCATCTGTCTGGAAATATTCATCATGCTCAGTGGAATGCCTAATAAATAAATCATCAATATAGAAAATGAATAGTTATTTGACCAACGGAGTAAGCAAATTGAAATAGGAACTAAACTGATAAATGCTATTAAAATCTGAAATGAATCAGCTGACGATCCGACATAACCAACTGCATTAGAAATCGCCCTATATAGCGGCTCGATTCCTTCTGGAAATTGTTTGAGTTGAAAATATATACGATACGCAGGTGTGTCGGAACCCGTCCCCCCCTAACTCCTACAAAAATACAAAACCCCAACATCGTTAAAACCGTCAGCCACTCGTTTCCTTGATATCTTTCTTTAGTAGCCATATTAACCCTTGGGAAATCTATCCATATAAGACGTGTTATCACCATAGCTACTAAGCACGTTAACCAGATTAAATATATCGTCATTAGTCATCACCAAAAGTAGATTCACTCATTTTATACCTCAATCTATTTTTTAATTTCCTAACTTCAAAAAACAGATTCGGAAATTTATGTTTTACATGAAGTATTAGCATCTCCCAAAAATTAAAGCTAAGCCCTTTATCCAGCCAACTGGCATTATATTGGTGCATTCCGATTGTTTTGTTCGTCACCTTTCCTCCACCCCAAAAGTGTTTTGGAGCAAAGTATTCAGTAGACAAAATTATTTCACCACCGTTTAGTCTTACCGTATTGTTGCCATATTTAAACCCTTTTTTTCGAAAATACTCTGTCACTATTGGAACAGTACACATTTCGGTTTTTATATCATTGATATCAAATTTTGTTTTTTGATAAATGCCTAAAAGATCCTCCAGGTTTTTATTTTTCGCTTCAGAACCAATAATTAATCCTGAGGCTATTCCATAAGAAGATTCAAGTGCCCAAACATTAACTTCCTTTAAAAGAGGATCAAGCGGCTTATAAAGTTCCACATCAACATCTAGATAAAATCCTCCATTATCATGTAAAATAGATAACCTTGCTACATCCGAAACAAACGCCCATTTACCCAAATCATAAGCCGTTTTTGCAAAAGCGTATTTTTCAATATTAAAATTAGTCTCGTTTATTTCGTGAATGTCATATTCAGGATTTATCATTTTCCAATTCTTTATATTATTAATAATGGTCGTTGACTTTTCATTTCCTCCAAACCAGCAATAATATATCTTTTTAGGAATCATTTCCTACTCCTATCTTTCGTTTTATAACTTTTTTCAAACTAAAAATAGAGTACGTCACTCTAACGCGCTCTAAAAAGTTCAAATCTATATTCTTTCCCATTTCAAGAATATATTCTTGAATTTCTTCTTTTAAAACAAAATTATTTTTTTCGATTGTCTGTCTAAACAAAAATAATAATTGCCTTTTCGCAAATGTTCTTCTCATATTAACGTATTCATCTGCTGACTCATCCATCAAATACTCCACTAAAGCTCTTACCTTTTCGAAGGTCTCCTTACTCCCCACATTAGTAACTGAATCTGCGCGAACAACATACGTATATTTAGGTTTTTTTGAGCCAGACAAATATATCTGCAGGTTTCTCCTAGATACCGCTGATTTCAAGAATAAAAAATCCTCAGCATAATTTATATCCTTTATAAATTCAACATCAACAATTGATGTTTTTTTTATTATTCCCTGCACCAACCAACCGTTTAAATCTCCACCATAAAGTTGTTTTAAGAAATCGTTCCTATTAATTCTCCCTTCACTAAAACTCACTTTTTCAGTTTTACCGTTAAACGTTTTATTTATCGGATACAACAAAATATCAACATGTTCGCGCCCAGAGATTTCGTTAACATAACTCTCAATGAAATCATCATCAAACTCATCATCTACATCGGCAAACATTATATAATTCCCCTTCGCCTCTGAAAGCCCTAAATTTCGTGCCTGTGATACGCCCACGTGCTCACAAGCGATATAATTGATAGCAATAGTTTTCGCGTGATTTTCAATAATATTACCCGTTTCATCGTTGGATCCATCATCAACTATTATTAATTCAAAATCACGAAATGATTGATTTTGTATCATATTAAAATATTTTTTTAAATACAATTCCCCATTGTATACTGTTGTTATTAAGCTGACCGTCGGGTTATTTTCTTTATTCTCCATTCCCAATAATTCCTCTCGCTTATTCTTTTACTTTTCAGAATATCTAAATATATCGCTTAAACTTTGAAGGACTTTCGCACTTTTCTAGACCTTCATTTAAGTGCTTTTTATTTCTCAATTTTTATATCAGTCAATAAAACTGACTATGCATGATAACAATGAATTTAGTCACTCCCATTCCAAATTACATTCGATTTATAAACTAGCAATCAATCACCTCATAGATAAAAGAGGCTCAGGTAACTAAAATCAAAAATGATCAGGATCAGTTATCTGATTGAGTTAAACGAACTGGAAAGTTTTAATCTCTGACAAATTAAAGCAGACGTCACTTGATTTTAAGTCTGTAACATACTCGGACTATACAAAAAACGCTCAGCGCGTGCCGCGCGTAATCAAGTTTGAAAATGGCTATAATTGTGTTGAAGGCTATTGATAGTAACTCGCTGGTTTATTGGTGCCTTAGAGCCCGTGCAAAAAGCTGACTGTCTTCGGTTTAGAGATTAATCGAATGTCGCCTTGAGCACGAAATAAAAATTTTATATTGATTCAACCGAGACAGGTTAGCCTTCGAAAACTACGTTTTTTAAGAATGGAGGTATCTACTCATGGACGTTGCTTACACTCGCGCTTGCGGTATAGATGTTCATCAGAAGTCTGTCTCGGTTTCTTTATTAATCGGAGACTTCGATACTAATCGTCCCAAGCGTACAAACTGTAAATACGACACCACAACAAACTCACTGAAAGAGCTTGCATGTTGGTTAGATGACAACGACGCACAGGTCGCTACGATGGAAAGTACCAGTCAGTACTGGAGGCCGGTTTGGCAAATACTAAGTCGCTATTCTCACGTAAATTTAAAACTAGTCAACCCTCAGAAAATAAAGCGTATGCCTGGACGTAAAACTGATAAAAAAGACGCGGAATGGCTAGTTGACTTAACTCGTATCGGAATGATTGAACCTAGTTATATTCCCGAACTTAGCACAATTGAATTAAGGGAATCTACCCGTTTGCGGAAGAATCTAATTCAACAATTAACTGTAATCAAAAACGAAATCCACAATATACTTCAAAGATCAAACATCAAGCTAACCTCTTACCTGTCTGACATATTCGGCGTAACCGGAATGAAACTGATGAACTTACTGCTCAATGGCGAAGCCATTAACGTAGACACAATCACACCACTGATGCATGGCCGAATGAAGGCAACAGCAGAGGAAATAGTCGAGGCGCTTAACGGTAGATTAAGCAAAAACGACCGTTACCTAATCGATATTCAACTCAACTTGTACGACGCACTGGTGCGCTCAATTTCTGAAATCGAGGCGCATATCCAAGAACAGACCAACTCCTTTGAAGAACTGCGAATTCGATTGATGGCAATTCCTGGTGTATCTGATCACACAGCTGCAATTATCATGGCCGAAATCGGTACAAACGTGGACGCGTTTGAAAACGAACAGGCAATAGCTGCATGGGCTGGTCTATGTCCTGGAAGCTATGAATCTGGCGGAAAAAAGTATAGTTCAAAAACAAATCGAGGCAATAAGTACATCAAAGCTGCATTGGCTCAATCGGCAATGACGGCGAGATTGAGACGGGCGTCAGACTTGGCAAACTTCTACTACCGATTAGCAGGTCGAATTGGAGCAGTAAAAGCAGTTATCGCATTAGCCCATAAACTATTGAGAATAATATATGTGATGATTCGTGACGGTGTGGAATATGACGAGTGTAAACTAAAAAGCCGACCATTCCCGTTGGAACAGCCGACTTTCTAAAAGCACGTAATCAAAAATTTTTCACTTTCATTATAATCCGGGTAGAAATTTTTTGCGCTTTTTTTGCCTCATGGACTCTAGAAAACTAGAATACATAAGTTTATTTTTAATAAAAAAACTGGTTAAAAGAGACTCAAAATAATCCTTAAGGGTCCCCAACCAGTTGTCGATTAGTCTTCACTTCTCAAATGAAAATTATGTTATCTTTTCAAAAAAATCACCAACGTTGATTTTTATATTAAATATGCTGTCAAGGACCATTAAAAATGTCATTCTTCAGCCATCTAACGGCTAGTCTTTTTGTGTTTAACTACGATAGTTGTGCATCAGGCATAAAGTTAGACCACTGACTGAATGGTAAATTAGTCGTCATAATTGTAGCGGCCTTTTCATATCTCTCATTACTCACTCGGAAGAAAATGTTGGCGGACTCCTCATCCATACGCATAAAACCAATCTCGTTAATAATAGGCAAGGAAACTGTACGATACTTCTTCAAAGCAGCTTCTAGTGTGCCTCTGGCACCACAGAATCGTTTAGATATTGAATCACGCACTGAGCGGTTGTAAACATAACATCTGTGTCATGATTTATGACTCCTAGGACAATTGCAGTCACAATATGTGTTTTACCAACCCAGGAGATCCGATTAGGTTGATAGTTTGGGATTCGTCCATAAACCGCAATGTCCTGAACTTAAGGACATTAGTCCTGTCAATGTTGGTCTGGTAATTAAAATCAAACTCTTCACCCCCCTTTAAATATGGGAAACGATCTCTATGAACTCGCTGTGGTTGAACGTTGAACTTATGCTCTTCCAATTCAATGCTCGGCTAAGATATTTAGGACTTCTACCAGTGATACACTCTTTAATTCGAGTAAATCTAGCAGCTTATCTAAATTGGTTCACCCGTGACTAAGCCGTCGCAGTTTTGTTAGGTTCGTTTCAGTTGTTCAAAGAAGGTTGTCATAACGCCAAGCATCTCCTTCTTCACGACTAAACATGAAGTCATAATCGACCATCTATTCACGCATGAACGCTACTACTTCATCATCGCTGGCATCTTTCTTAAAATCTGAACGCAGTATTTGGATAACGTCATCTTTGTTATAGTTGAGCCTCGTTTTAGTATCAGTCGGAATGATTGTGTGCGTACGGACAACTTCACCATTATAATAATGTGTACAATTCATTTTCTGTATTAATGATTTCAACTTTCTTAGCAATAAATTGACTGGAAACCGAGTACTTTTTTGCAGTCAATCATTGATTCTCTTGAAACATATCGATAATAGCGTTTATCGATATGTGATGTGTTTGACCCACTGATTGATCAAACAGCAGAAGGTACTCTTTTTTCATCTAATAAGTGAACCATCGGTTCCTTGTCAATGGCCTGTGAGACCTGATTATTGAGGTTATCCCAATTCATAGATACCACCGTAGAAGTACGTCGAATCATGCTACTCATAATTACAAGCCTGCAACTGTCGCTTCACGACACCAGCGACACTTTCGATTTTTTCTTTAGTTTGAGTTCTGTATGCCTGATAGGTAATCGGTTTGAAGCCAGTATCATGCGCTAATGCTTCAAAGTGAGAGATCAATTGTTTGTTTTCAAACGAACCTTTATGAACTAATACTTGTTGCATGTTATCGAACCAAATTTCATGAGTAACACAACCAATATCTTCGAACACATCAGATAGTGTTTCAAACAATGTGGTTTGGTGACGGTCAGTGACCAATTTGATGAAAATGCGGCGAGAGTAGCCTACCTAAGACGAATAAGAATACAGTGAATGCACAAGCTGTACCTCATCCTTGGTATATAGTGTACCCGTCTTATTTCCAATCGACCTGAGCCGAGAGGTCCGGTGTGGTATCAATTGGAATTGTGGCGCGACGCTTTGTACTGCTTCGCGAATCGCTTTACGGCGTTGTAGCTACCTGTACTGATCAAGATAGACGAACGTACTCGCTTAACTTCCAAGGGCTGTTCACCTCACAAGACATCTCGTTGTTTTTGGTACGCCAGCTTTGCAGTTCGCGGGTCCATCCGATAGGCCCGCGCAATTTCTGTGAAAATTGGTTGTAAATCTTCCATTGTTAACCTCTGTACTGTTTGGTTTAGAACATAATACATAATGTGCTTCGAAAATAAAGAATAGAATTATTATACAAAACGCATTGAAAACAAAAAGTCGTAAACAAGTCACCAAGCATGTTGGTTTTCCGACATGCCCGATGGCCTATTTACGACATTTTACGATGGCCCTTTACATGTGCTGCAGCCATTACGACCTTGTTAACGTCTTTTTAAATTAGGCAAATCGCCTGATCGTCTGCTTATATACGGTCGCAAGTAACTGCCTGGTTAACCTTAAAATTTGATTTTTTATATAAAATGCACGTAATAAAATATTGCCTCGTCGAAATGTTAATAAATATTCGTCTCTGTATACTTTTTGAAAACCCATGCCATTCAAAATCACTTCGTATGACTTAGAATCAACTTCATTGAAGAAATTCTCTCCCTGAAAAACATTAACGATTTTAGTCTTATTACTTGGTAATTCCAAAGTAGCAATATCGGTCACTAAAACAGATTTGTCTTTTACCTCAAACACTTCAAGTGGAAATGACGCTTTTATATTCTCTTGAATCCGCTTTAAATCAGAGACCGGTTTCCATTCAGCCACTAGAGACTTACATTTCTTTTCTGTAAGTCGGGCTATGTCTTGCAAGATAACTTCTTCTTTTTTTCGGCAAACCGAACTAAAATAGTCTTCAAATTTATATCCAGCACCTACAACCACATCTGGAGAATCAATCCAATAGTTTGGAATGTTAAAGGCATCCGAAATAATTAGGCCATGAAGACTTGACGATAAAATCAAATCCTTTGACGTTATATCTCCAATCACTTCCTGCGGATCACGCCGCACGTCAATTATTTGGAACATACCACTTTTCGTTAACTCTCGAAAAATATTATTAGATAAATCTGCGTAGTGTGGCACAATTCCAACCGTAAATGTACTTGATTTTTCCCCCTGCTTATATACGAAAGGTGCCAATAATCCAGGATCGCCTAATTGAATATCTTCATTTCCAACTCTTGAACGACTCAGCTTCCCTCTCACAGATGAAATAACAACATGATTTAATTTTTTATAATCTTTCCCCGATGCAATAAATCCCGAACCCCAAATCGCCTTTAAATTAGGATACATTTTTTCAAAGTTATCCATTACGGATCCGATAGCTATCAACTCTGCATTAGCACTATCTGTCACTACAACTTTTTTTCCTGTAACATGCTCAATTATATCTCTAGACATTAAATCACCAAAATTTTTTTCCTTATTGGGATTCATCCATTCGTATACTAAAATTTTACCATCCGAATTAACCATGATAACTCCTATCTTAATTTGCACAATTTCTCTTACTAATTATTCTTATCACATTTGTATCACTTCAGCATCATAGTAGCTTTTTTCATACATCATTGCGTAACGTTTCGTCTCTGGAATTATATTTCCTACATACCACTAAAATCCATACACAAACCATTGAATGTCTCATTACAGCGCGCCATTCTACAGGCCAACTTTCAAAGTTGATACCTTTTTCTTATTAACAAAAGCTTGAGCAAGATACTTCTTATTTAAAGCCATCCACTGGAAGAATCCAACCATTCAAATTGGCTTGTATACTTTGAATAACACCCAAGATTTTGCCAAATCTGTTTATTTAACCAATCATTCTTATCTATATTCGTTGGTAATTTTTTAACCAAGCCTTTTTCATCCATATTTTGAAGAATAAAATCCCAAGATAACGTCTTACCGATCCGACCCCTATGTACTCTAGATATCCCCACAGATCCATTTACATATTGTACTTGGCCATTTAAAAATGATCTCAGATATATTCGTGTATACATTTCTTCAATCTCGTTGTGTTTTAGACTATCTACTGAAAATACAAAGGATAACGTAGTTTGCGGCTTAGAATACTGAATCATAAATTCCAACAATACGCTAGTTGGCGCTATAGGTTGACCTAAATTTTAAAATGGTATCATTTCTTTAAATTCATCTTGTTCTTCATACTTTATACTCGAATTAAACATGACTGCTGATGAACGGTCATTGCTAGCAAACATATTAACTGCTTTGTTAATGAAACTCTCACCACGAAACTCTCCAAAACTCTTTCTTATTTTAGAGTATTAAAAAAAAGTAGTCACAACTTGAGTAAATTGTGACTACTTTTCGTCCGATATTTATTGATTCAACCGCTATTATAACCAAATCAGCATGGATACAAAAAATGCTACTAAATTACAAGAATCACAATCGTATAAGAATCTGTTTTAAAGTTTAGATTCAGAATAACTACTTGTATTAATCTTTTAACGGCATTGAGTATGTTTGTAAAAAGTGTCTCGAAAATTTATTTCTAGCCAATTTATTCCGTGTTCTATTATTACCTACAGCAGACAGGTTCAATAAGCTCATGTACAAGTTCAAAACCTCATTGCGAAAGATATCAAGCGTTATTTTGAAACGTTTGCTTATTTTAATGAATCGCCTATCTTCAATGCTACTAAGTGTTACTGAATACTTTTTTCGATGGGTATTTTCTTCAGGGAAATATTTACATGGCGAACGTATTAATAAATAACGTCAATGTTAAAATCTACTTTAACATTGTTTTTAACAAACAGCTTTACCAACGACGCATCTAAATCTTCGACCATTAAAAAATTAGTACGAAATCTAGCATTACTCCAAAGTTTTTTATAAACAAGCGACCATAATTTCCAAAAAATTTGTAGATTTCCGATTTACTCCACCTCAGGCAAGGCAGTTCATACACTATTTTTCACATTCACAATTATTTTCTCAACTCTTTATTACGTTATATGCACATTGTTTCAAACAATTCATTAATTAATAAATCTTCTTATCAATGCAGCTTTGTCTACAAGCTGCATAATAACTACTTTCTCTTCGGCATTTGCAATAAATTTAACCCAAACCAATCCAAAAAGCAAAGAATAAACAATTCCAACAACAAGAAATACAAATATGTTTTTTGTATCAAAAACTAAGTTAGCAATAATTCCAATCAAAACAGGAACTATCGGTGTAAGTACGATCGGCAAAACTCTTTGCCAATATTTTTTCATGTCTAATCCAACAACCTTATGATTATATATATTCATTATGATTCCATTGCCTACCACTAAACTGAACACATACCCAACTACGCACCCTACGATACCAAATAACCTGACGCAAACTACTGTCATCATAATGTTTAATACAGAAAGTGCTCCTAGCGACAACGATCGTACTTTGTGCAAATTCTTAGCTCTCTGAATCTCAATACCGATATTCTGTGATAAGGGAACTAATACTGGGATTACCATCACTATTATCATCCAATATGAAATTTCAAAGCCAGCGCCCGCCCCAAATTTTTATAAAGGACTGTCCTAAGACTATAAATCCACCGAAAACAAATAATAGTATTGATAATTGGGTACGCCCAACTCTAATCATCAAGTCAGTTAACCTCGTGTCATCATGGCTAAGCACAATTTGATTAACCTGAGGTATAAATATATTAGACATGGCCAACGATAGCTGAAAAAATAAAGTTCTTATTTGAATTACAATTGCATAAATAGCAACATCTGACGCCGTCAAGTATTTTCCAACAATAATACCCGGTACGTTATTATTTACGAGATCCACAATTTGATTTATAAAGATAAATCCTGAAAACCCAAAAATTTCCATTATCAGATGCCACTGTTTAGAGACAAATACAAATCGCATCTGTAACTTACAAATAGAATAATGTATGCTCAAAATCAATAAGCCTGTTGATAAACATAGTTGAATGACGGATATAGCCACTACCCCAAAACCCAATTTCAACAGAATAAACGCAAAAATAGGTTGTAACACTGTTGCTAACAAAACCCTTATCTGTTGGAATATAAATTTTTCATTGGATATAATATAGGAGTTAAAAACAGAACTTATAAATCCAACAAAAACATTCAACGTCATAACAAATATTAATTTTTTAGCAATATTCACATCATTACTAGTGAAACTACTACTAAATAACATATCCGCTTTATTCATCATGATTGAACCAATAATCAACGTTAATACGCTAATTATCACAAAAAACATGAGATAGACTCCATTGAGTTCATTTACTTTGCGCTGTGAGTCATGTTTTGCTAACCAATAAAATCGTACATAAGCACTAGCAAACCCCAATGATAAAATTGTTAACGTGTTTACTGTTTGACTGGTTAATTGAAACAATCCATACTGAGCCTCACCCAAAAAATATAACAATAACGGAGTATACAGTAGATACACGACGTTTTGGGCAAATACATTCAAGTATGCCAATAATGCGCCAATTTTTTTTTGCATATTTCTCTCTTTCTCCCACCATTGTGAATACTTACAAAGTATATCAACTTCGTTTTTATTTTATTCGTGAATAATTTGAACAATCAGTGAACCTCATGTATTTAGAACCGTCAATCTATTCATATCGATTATGCAAATACGCACACAAAACTAAAAGGGTTCTATTCTTTTTGGCGTTGGTGATTAATCACCAACGCTTTTTTCATTTATCAATCATTCTCAAAACAAAAATAAAAACACCAATAGATCGGTGTATCCTAAAGTCGTCTAAAACCAAAATACAAGGAGAGCTATTGATGTCTTTAAATGATTCTATCCTACGTAGCGTCGGATTAACAGACCCAAATTTCGAATTTTTAATGGATGATAA
>Ga0154006_1000264_pt1 | contig 17633 bp, 26 predicted proteins | sample TSFL090MetaG_FD_104747 | JGI IMG/M metagenome (GOLD analysis project Ga0154006, IMG submission 104747) | Attine ant fungus gardens microbial communities from Florida, USA - TSFL090 MetaG | ecosystem: Host-associated > Fungi > Mycelium > Unclassified | place: USA: Florida, Wakulla State Forest...
ATTCATCTCGTCACGTATGCAGTTATCGATCGACTGAAGGTTAGCGTTCGCAAAAGATATGCTTACTGGCTTTGCTTTACTCTTTGCTCCTGTCCCCTTTTCCTGCACCATACTTAATGATGCGGAACCGCCATTTATAAAGGCGCTTTCATCCTTTGGTGGAGTATTGGCCCTGTTTCTCATCGAATCAGCTCCTGCACAAGAGCAGTGATTTCTTCCTGTGCTTTTTCGTTCTGGGTCTCATAGATAGTCATAGACTCTGCCCATGCATCACGATGGGCTTTGCGATCACAAATCCGGGCGTCAGCCAGTTTCATTTGAGGGTAGTCAGCAAGAACTTCAGCAGCCTGCTGTGCTTCATTAACAAACATGTTGGTTGGAGCCATATTGAGCACCAGATAGCCCCTGACATTCTCATTAAGATCTTTGGCTGCCGTGAACACTTCGCACGTGTGCGGCACAACGTCCAGGTCCATCTGTGAAGGGCGCAGGGGAGAAATAAAGACATCCGCAGACATTAAGCCACTTCGCATCTCTGTGCTGTCGCGACCGGCACAATCAGCAATGACATAGTCGTATGACTTATCATGCTCTTTCAGCATTGCTTTTATGTTTCCGGTAGCACCTGTCACCGGAATATGCGGAAGCGACTCTGGTCTGTTGTTGTACCAGGTCAGAACCGATTTCTGGTCATCAGCGTCCACGATAATCACTGATTTTCCAGCTGCCTTAAGACATGATGCGATAGATACCGCAAGGGTGCTTTTTCCAACTCCACCTTTCTGACTGCCGAGAACAATTATCATAACAACTTCACCAGATACTAAGATGTGATTAAGTTGTTTTATTAAAATAATATCTTAACAAGATAATATTTTGCTTGCAGGTAGTTGAAATTATGTGTTTTGTTAATTTGTTATCATAATAAAATATTAATGAAATTAGCACAGCAAGTGACTTAAGATATGATGCTACTGCTGATCTTCATTGTTTCCACCGTTACGGCTCCGCCTGGCAGCTGGCCGCCATAAAACGCTCTGAATGCCTCCGACGTTTCCTCGGTCTGCGCCGTGCCGCTACTGTAGCCGTGCCGCTTCGACTGCAAGGGTTCGCTACGCCGGGGTCCTCACCCGGTCGCAGTTTTATTTCAAAGGCATTATCCGCCGTCTTCCCGTCGTTTTCCGGCTCAGTTTTCGCCGTCAAACCGTCCAGCCAGCGTCTGCTTTTTCACTGCGCTGCGGCTTGCGGCCCCGCCCCTGCATTCTCCGCTTTTCGCCCGGCTGTCGTATCGGCACGGCGCAACAGGTGCCGCATTTGAGAAAGGAGAAAAACCATGTCCCGATTTATGCTGGGTAACTGCGTCCAGATTATGTCCGGCTTTCCGGATAGTGCTGTCGATTTCATTCTGACTGACCCGCCGTATCTGGTAGGTTTTCGCGACCGTTCCGGGCGCTCGCTTGCCGGCGACCGCACCGACGAATGGCTGCAACCCGCCTGCAATGAGATGTACCGCGTGCTGAAAAAAGACGCGCTGATGGTGAGCTTTTACGGCTGGAACCGCGTCGATCGCTTTATGGCCGCCTGGAAAAGGGCCGGATTCACCATCGCTGGACATCTGGTGTTTACCAAACCCTATACGTCAAAGGCCGCTTACGTGGCCTACCGTCACGAATGCGCCTACCTGCTGACAAAAGGCCGCCCGCACCTGCCGAAAAATCCGCTGCCGGACGTGCTGGGCTGGAAATACAGCGGCAACCGTCACCACCCGACTGAAAAACCCGTCACCAGCCTGCAACCGCTGATTGAGTCCTTCACGCATCCTGGCGCAATTGTGCTTGACCCGTTTGCCGGTAGCGGCTCGACCTGCGTGGCGGCGCTTCAGGCTGGCCGTCGCTATATCGGTATTGAACTGCTGGAGCCGTATCACCGGGCCGGTCTGGAACGCCTGGCCGCAGTCCGGCGCGCCATGCAGTACCCGGCCGCTAACGACGAATTACCGGAGGCAGCGTGATGAACTATGCAGGCTATGAAAGGCTTCGCGCAGACGTCGCCGCGCTGGCAAACAGCATGTGCGATCTGCGTACTGAACTGAATCGCCTTGAATCACAGTACCGCTTTGACGCCGATCCGCTTGCCGAACGGCTGGCACGTCAGACACTTTGCCGGATTAACGCCCTGTATCTGGTGGCGTACCGCGAAGCCCTGGAACTGGACGCATCTTTCAAGGACTAACCGACCCCGGGCGGCAGGGCCGCCCGTTATTAACGGAGGCAGGAACAATGTACGGAACCCGTAAAGAACTCAATCAGCTAATGAAACGCGCCTTTGGCCGGGAGGAGAAGCTGGCTGTGCTGGTCTGGTCAAGGCAGGACGTCATGGCACTGGCAGAAGATATGACCGGGGTGGAGGCAGACGCGATTTTATGCGCCATTGGCAATATCGGGCTGGGAGATCATCAGGAAGAAGGCGTTTCAGTCCGGACGGTGTATGAATTGCTGGCCGGGCTGCGCGCCGAAACACGTATGGTGGCGGTGCCCTCTGACCTGCTGGTCCGCATCACAGAAACCATGCGCCGTGCGCTGTCGGCGGGGGATGCACAGGCGTGGGAGCTGGTGCGACACAGCTTTCCGTCCGTGAACGATGCGCTGTGTGATGTGGCGTGGCTGGAAAAGCAGCTTGCCGCATAAGTCTCTGCCCGCCGCCAGGCGGGCAAAGCCCGCATGACAATAAGGATGTTGCGCTGCGCGCTCCGCTTTACCGGCTCAGCCTCCACGGTGTTCCGGCCTCGCGGAAAGTTATGTCCCGTGCCGCCTGCGGCTAACGCCGTGCCTCTACTGTAGCCGGGCCGCGGCTGATGCAAGGGTTCGCTACGCCGGGGCCTCACCCGGTCGCAGTGTTTTTTTTAATGCCTGTCACCTGTCTTCCCGTCGTTATCTCGCTCAAATTTCGCTCGCTAACCGTCCAGCCAGGTTCCGCTTTTTTACTGCGCTGCGGCTTGCGGCCCCGCCCCTGCATCCTCCGCTTTTCGCCCGGCTGTCGTGTCGGCACGGCGTTAGCCGGAACTCACACGACACTGACTACGGAGGATATTTTTTATGACCACTGTAACCACCACACCTGCTGTCTATGTTGGCACATACCACAAATACAACTGCGGCAGCATCTACGGAAAATGGTTCGACCTGACGGAGTTTGACGGCCGGGAGGATTTTTACGAGGCCTGTCAGGCGCTGCACGCCGATGAATGGGATGCTGAATTTATGTTTCAGGACTGGGAGGGTATCCCGTCGCAGTTCGTCTCTGAATCCTTCATTGACTGGGATTTTATCGCTGCTTACAGGCGCGCGGAGGAAGAGGGCAGGGAGGCCGCTTTTGTCGCCTGGGCGGAGTATACCGGCGAGTGTGACTATGACGCGTTTGATGATGCGTACCGTGGCGAGGCGGAAAGTGAAGAAGACTACGCGATAGAGATAGCCGAGGATAACGGCCTGCTGAATGAGGTGCCGGAGCCGCTGCGCAGCTACTTTGATTTTGAGGCGTATGCCCGTGACCTGTTCAGCAGCGGGTATGTGCTTCATAACGGCTACGTCTTCTGCAACTGATTAATGTCCGGCGGGGGAAACCCGCCGGTTAAGGAGAATTACGATGAAACTTGCACCACGAAGCCGCGAGATCCTGCGACAGTACAAAGCGCTGATTAATGCGCGCCGCCGCGAAAATGGCCAGCGGGAACTCACAACGGAGCAGGTAATCGACGAAATCTGCGAATACATGACCTGTCAGTGCGCGGTGTATATCGGCGGGCACTTCATTCTTCAGGGCGGAAAAGATCGGTGATACGCAGGCAGGCGGTTCAGCCGCCTGTCAGCCCGCGCGCAAAACCCTGGCAGGCCATGCCTGCCGGCGAATAACGCTGCGCCTCCGGCGCCGCGTACTCCCGCCTCGATCTGCACATAGTCCGCTCACATTTGAAGATCTGGCCAGGGTGGCCCTGAAAGGGTGGTGTCAGGCGGGGCAGACAAGGAATGACTAAACAAGCCGGTTGTTTACGGGGTGGTGGCAAGAGATCAGCTGGCCCATCTGCAGAAGTATTCCAGGGGGCGGGTTCGCCATTACCGGCAGCTGAGTGTTCAGCTGCCGCTGGCCGGTGATCCAGGATACGCAGCAATGGCTGAATCTCACCCCGGAAAAAGTAGTCTTCTTCCTGGGGCGTGATCCCGAATGTCTTTTCTGGCCGGCGCCGGGCGTCCGGGCGGGCTGTCATGCTTCGCACAGAGCCAGCCAGGCTGTCTCTGCCCGGGCCTTCGGTCCCCTCAGGCCAGCGGGTTTCCATCCCTGACGCAACCCCTACGCTTGCAGCAGCCGTTCCGGCTGCGCCGCTCTGTCGCGCCGTGACCGGCGCTCGCTGCACCCCGGCGATGAAGCTGCCGGGCTGTAAGGCGCAACGCCGTTTCGCGCCCGCGCTTTCCGTCGTTGCGGCGGGTTCCTGCCCATTCTTACCTGGTTTTTCACCCTTTTGAGTCCTTTCGCCGGGGCTGAGACAAGCACAGTCGCTGTCAGCTGTCCAGGGTAAATGGCACGCGGTAAACCGCGCCCTGGACATCTGCCATCGCCCGCGCTGGTTTACGCCCCTGCGGCGAACGGCTCTCAAACGGGTGAAGGTAACAACCAGCGGGAGCGTTCAGCAGGTCCCCGCAAAACGTCAAAACCGCGACCCCGACAACTCAACGGGTGAGGGTTTTTAAAGGCAAAACAACCAGAAGGAGATTCATCATGGCAGTACGAGGCGTTAACAAGGTCATTTTGATCGGATACATGGGGCAGGACCCCGAGGTTCGCTACATGCCGAACGGTGGTGCAGTGGCCACCATCACGCTGGCCACATCGGAAAGCTGGCGTGACAAGCAGACCGGTGAAAACCGGGAGAATACGGAATGGCACCGCGTAGTGCTGTTCGGAAAACTGGCTGAAATCGCAGGCGAATATCTGCGCAAAGGCTCGCAGGTCTATATCGAAGGCCAGCTGCGCACCCGCAGATGGCAGGACCAGAGTGGACAGGACCGTTACACCACCGAGGTGATCGTGAACGTTGGCGGCACGATGCAGATGCTGGGTAGCCGACGCGACGGTGGCCAGCAGGGCGGACAGGCTCCGGAGCAGCCCGCTTCACAGCAGCAGCCTGCCGGAAACAACGCGCCAGCGCCTAAAAAGGGGCGGAGCGGAAAGGGCCGGAAAGAGACGGCGCAGCCGGGGCCTGACGTGCCGCCGCCAGCAAGCTATCCGCCAGACTTCGATGATGAGATCCCGTTCTAGAGATGGCCTGAAGCAGGCAGGAAGGTGCCGGACAGGTGGGCTGTCCGGCAGACAGTAATCAGTAGTCAATCCGTGAGGTACCAATTATGTCAGTAACCGATGTTAAGGCAAAAGCATCCAAAAAAGCGAGCAGCAAAAAAATCACGAAGGCGCAGGAAGAAGCCCTGAAGGCCGCCCTTGAGGCCGCGCCGCTCGAGTACGTTCCGCTGTCCGATCTCGTTAAATCCCCGCTGAACGTGCGCACCATCCCGTACGCCCCTGACAGCGTTCGCGGTCTGGCTGACTCCATAGAGTCGCTCGGGCTGCTGCAGAACCTGATTGTTCACACCCTTGCAGACGGCAAATCCGGCGTGGCAGCCGGTGGCCGTCGACTGACTGCCCTGCAGTTGCTGGCTCAGGAAGACCGTCTTGCGGCCGGCTACACCGTCATGGTCAGGCGCGTCTCAGAAGATATTGCCGCTTTTGCCTCCATCGCGGAGAACGAACAGCGCGCCGCCATGCATCCCGCAGAGCAGATCGCAGGTTTCCGCACGCTCGCAGAGCAGGGCAAAACCCCCGCGCAGACTGGCGACGCCCTCGGATTCAGCGCCCGCCACGTCCAGCGCATGCTGAAGCTCGCAAACCTTGCTCCACAACTGATGGATATGCTGGTGAAGGACGAGATCACGGTCGGGCAGTGCCAGGCGCTCTGTCTTGAAAGCGATCAGACCCGTCAGGTTGAGGTGTTCAGGAGCGTAAAGGCAAGCTGGTCGCATGCGCCCGCGCACCTCATCAAACGCGCTATTACCGAAACGGAAATCAGCACCGACAGCCCGAAATTCCTCTTTATCGGGCGCGAGGCCTACGAGGCCGCAGGCGGCTGCGTGCGCGAGGATCTGTTCAGCCAGGACGAAGGCAACGGCACCGCCGACAGCGTGCTGCTTGACCGTCTGGTGCATGAAAAGCTTTCCGCCACTGCGGCCGAGATTCAGGCTTCTGAGGGCTGGGCGTGGGCGCTGGGCCGTGAGAACTGCATCATTAACTACGGTGAAGACCGCGCGAATTATCTGCTGCTGCCGGACCCGGAACCTCTGTACTCCGATGATGAGCAACTGCGCCTGACTGAACTGGAGGCCATGCTTGATGCAGCCATGACGTATGAGGACGAAGCAGACCTTCAGGAGCGGATCGATGAAATCGAACGCGAGGCTGTCGCCCGCGCATGGACGGCAGAACAGAAAGCTGGCTGCGGGGTTGTGGTCAGCCTCGACTACGGGGAACTCTGCGTGCAGCGCGGGGTGCAGCGAAAGGCGCAAAACGGGAACGCAGTGAGTGCCGACGATGCCAGCAGCGGGATCGTTACCCTGCGCGAGCCGGACGTGGCGGAGGGCGTCAGCGTCCCGCTGCTCAAAAAAATGTCCTCAGAGCGGACCCTTGCGGTGCAGGCCGCGCTGCTTCAGCAGCCTGAAAAAGCGGTAGCGCTCATGGTCTGGCGTATGTGTACCTGCACATTCACCCGATGCACGACATCTCGCCCTTTCGAAATGCAGCTTGATGTTCATCACAGTAGTCTTACGAGCCTGGCTCCAACCGGAAAGGAAGGGACGGCGTGGCAGATTCTGATGCAGGAAAAAGAACGCCTCAACGCTCTGCTGCCGGAGGGGTGGGAGAAGGATTTCACCACCTTCTTTTCCCTGGACGGTCAGATGCTGATGAGCCTGATGGCGTTCTGTACGGCATGCTCTGTTAATGGCGTACAGGATCGTGTCTGCGGGCGCACCTCGCGCAGTCCCTTAGACAAACTCGAGACAGCGATCGGATTCCACCTGCGCGACTGGTGGCAGCCTACCGCCAGAAATTTCCTGGGCATGCTCAGCAAATCACAGATTATCGATGCGCTGAACGAGGCCGGGCTGACCGGGGCGGCGACGGACGCTGAAAAAATGAAGAAGGCCGATGCGGCAGGGCATGCGGAGCACTTCTTGCAGCACACCCGCTGGGTTCCCGCATGGATGACTGCGCCACAGCGAAATGACGCTGAGTCTGCGCCTGCCAGTGCCGACAGTGATAACGGCCAGTCGGCCAGTGCTGCCTGATAACGGAGAGCCGCCTCGCACGCGCGGGGCGGCAGTAAGGAGACGATGATGGAACCACTTTTCAGTATCAACGTATTGCGCACAATAAGTGCCGATGAATTCGAAGACTACAGGATGACGGGGGACGATTTTCGTCGCGCGCTGACCCATGCCGTTATGCGCCATCTGTATGCTCCGGCGGGATGGTGCATGAACGGGGAATATGGGGGCGAGTTCGGCGGGTTTTTTCCTGTGCAGGTCAGGTTTACCCCGCCGCACGAGAAGTTTCATCTGGCCCTGTGCAGCCCAGGAGACGTCAGTCCCGTCTGGCTGATAGTGCTGACAACCGCCAGCGGCACTCCTTTTGCTGTGGTCAGAACCCTGGAGACGTTCTCTCCAGACAGCGTTAACAGCATAGTGAAGCTGGCAGCGCTGCTTGATACAGATAATTACCAGGCTGCGGACATCATCAGCATTCTGAGAGAGGAGGACGCATGAGGACTGAATGCCGTGCTCTTATACCGCTCAGCAGAGAGCGTCATGCCGCATTGCAGGCCATTGCTGAAGTGGAAAGCCGTCGCCTGCGTGGCCGCCTGCTGGCTGACTATCCGTACGCCTGCGCCTTCTTCCGGTGTCTGAACGGCAGCCGCCGGGTCAGCCTGGCCGACCTGCGCCTCTTCTCTCCGTCTCTGACGGCTGAGGCTCTGCGCGGTAACCGGTTGCAGTGGCTGGCTGCAGTTGATCTGCTTATCAGCAGTCAGGGCGAACACTGCTGCCTGCCGCTGCCCTGTGATGCCGCAGAACATCTGTTTCCCGCCGTGCGGTTTCGTGCCAGTGAGCGGCTGCGGCAAAAAGCCGGGCTGAAATCTCAGCGGTATTCGCAACAGATGGCCCGTGAGTCTGAAACCCGCAGGCGGGCGCATCAGGCCCTGAAGGCGCAGGCAGAAATCGACCTGGCGTTTCACTCACCTGAGACAGCGGGAAGCTGGCTGTCGCGCTGGTCGGGGCGCCTGGAGGATTACGAACTGGAAAGTCTGCTGATGCGCTGGTCGCGCCGGTTCCCCTCCGTGGCAGACCTCGATGTCTGGCCGGGCGATCCGCTATGGCGGCGGGTTCGTGAAGTGACTCTGGCGGGGACCGCCGCTACGCAAACGGTGCGCGCGCTGGAGCGCTGGATGGTGCCGAACAAGCTGATGATGGAGGACCTGAAATCATGAGTCTGTGGCGCTACGAACTGCACTGCCCCATGCCCGAAAACGCTTGTGCAGATGATGGCGAGCCTGTTCATATAACAGTCTCTGACAGGGATGCGCTGCCTGTCGCCCCAGAGGATACGGAGTCTGGGGCGGCAGGGGCAGAACTGAATTCAGTTACCATTGATTCAACGAAAGGACGAAATAAATGACCCTTTGATCGGTAAGCTTAACCATCTTGAAAGCGCCCTGTGGGAATACGCACTGACGCTTGATGAAAAGCGCATTATCTGTCTGGCAGTAGCTTGAATCATTGCGACACGGGCAGCAAGACGCCCGCTATAGCAGTCCCATATGAGAACGGAAGAGTGATTAAAAGAACAGCTTGAAAGTGTGACTTAGTGTCACTTTGTGGTAATGTGTGTGTTACTAAGTCACACACCGGAGGACATATGGCATCAACAAGACTTCGTCAGCAGGGCGGGGCCGTCGTGCTGACCATCCCTAGCGACATCGCGGCAAGAGCAGGCTGGACAGTTGGCATCGAGCTGGACGTGACGGCACAGGGCGAATCCGTGAACATTGTGCCGGTTGCGCGTGTGCCGCGCGGTCGTCGCACCGTGGCGCAGCTGCTGGCCGGTATCGACCAGCAGGAAATTCAGGGCTACAACGAAGTAACCGCTGACGGCCTGAACGATGCGCCGCAGGGCAGGGAGCTTATCTGATGGTTTCAAGGAGAGTGCCGCAGAAGGGCGAAATCTGGCACGTTAACGGCGATCCGGTGGAAGGCCGGGAGTTTAAAGGGCCGCATTACTATCTGGTCATCTCGCAGCGCGAGCTGGTTGCGGCGCTGGGAACGGCGGTTTGCGTGCCGGTAACAAGCGGCGGCGGGGCGTCCCGGTCGCAGGGCGTGACCGTGTACCTGGACGGCAACAGCACGGACACAGGGAAAGTGACTGGCGTGGCGCTGTGCTATCAGCTGCGCTCGCTCGATCTGACGGCGCGCAGGGCAAGCTATGCCGCAACTGTCGAGCCGCACGTTATGGATGAGATACTGTCCCTTGTGGTAGATCTCATCGATCCGCGTTAAGTAGCGCAAAGCTGACTTTTAAAAATTTAAAGGACAATCAGTAGGATAGGGAATCATGGGTCGGATTAGCAAAGTCGGTGCTGACGCACCGGCCATTCTCCTTCGCCTCTGCCGGATCACAGTGCTGACAGCGACGACTTTGTCCGGTGCGCCGTTAATCCCCGTTCTTCAGACCTGCCGGTTACTAAATGTCTTGCGCCTTTTCACGGCTGCAGTAATCGTCCCGGCGATACACCTGTCGGGCCTCTGCTGTCGCCGCGTCTTGTTATTTATTCCTGTCTGTCACCTCTCATTCGGTATTCTTCTTTTTATCTCGTTTGTTATTTGTCCTCTGTGTTGAAAGCAATAAATTCCACACCGGGCGACTTCCCTGACGGGAACCGGGCTGTCGTGAACGGAGCCGGTAAACCGTCTCCGCCCTGCGGGCTTCCATCCCTGTCGCAACGTCAACACCCGCGCTTGCTGCGTCCGTTACCGGACGCGCCGCTTGAACCGTCCCGGCAATACACCCGCCGGGCCTCTGCTGTCGCCACGCCGTTCCGCCGTGTCGGGCGTGTTCATCCTCATTCTCATTCTCTGGTGCGCCATCTCTCGTTCATTCCCGGGCGTCGGGCTGGTCGTAGCACCGCCGTGTCGTCGCGCAAGGGGTGAAATGAACTCCGCCGAAAACTTTTTGCGTAAAGCCGCAAAAACTTTTCGGCTCCGCCCCTTGCTCTCCTCCGTACGACGTTGCTACTTGCCCTTTGCCGCCGGGAAACTCACCAAGAGATGGATTAACCACCAGAAGGAGAAAATCAGAATGAACACGCAAAACGTCAAGGTCAAAACCGCCACCAGAAAATCTTCCAAAAGATGGGGGGAAGACCCAAAAGCGCGCCTGGACTGCGTTATCGCAGAACAACAGGCATACCTGGCGGAGCTGTGCCAGGTGTGGAATTTACAGCTGAGTCAGAAAGATGAGGCTGAGGAAATCATGCGTCTTCTCAGCCTGATGGGCGACAACGTTTACAGGGAAGGCGTGCTGTGCTGGATGCGTTCATATCCGCTGGTTTCATTTCACGTTGTGCAGCCGTGGCTACAGGCGAAAGACCGCGCCATTCGCCTGTATGGCGTTATCGGGCGCGAGGCGTGGGAAATCGCCCGCAGGGACCTGCGCAACAACCTTGATTTTGCTCAGGCCATGCTGCGCCTGGAAGCCCGCTGAGCAAAACCCACGGCGGCAGGGGATGCCGCCATCAACAAACGGAGAAACATCATGACTATCGAATGGGAAAACAGCGCACTGACTGCGCTGCATACACTGCAAAACCGCGTCAGCAAAGCCCTGCTGAAGTACCAGAGCAACGCCGACAAAACGGCGCTGGGCGAATCTGCAACGCGCGGTATGGATGAACTCAGGGCCGCCGTTACGCACATCAAGATGGCCACCCCGGCCATTCAGCAGAAAGTTGACGATATTGCCGACATGCTACACCTGATGGCGGATTTTTCTGGCATCACGTTCGACGAATAAAACGGAGGGAATTGACCATGCATTTATATCTGAGTGAATCCAGCGCAGATGTGGGTATTTACGCGACCAGTGAGGCCGAGCGCGAGTACTGGCTGAGCCGTGAAAGATCATACGTGACCGCGCCCGTCGAAATCGACGTAATCGCATTTCACGAGGCGGCGGGACGCATGTACCCGATGAACTGGCAGTGTAACACGGCGCAGGACACGGAAACCTTCATGCTTCAGGAGATGATTTGCGGAAACGTCACGGAAATCTATGTGCGCTGCGGTCGTCGCTATTTCCGTATGCAGGACTACAGCAACACGAACCACGCCGACATTGTGAGGAAAGTTAAGGAGGTGTTCAGCCCGAAAACCACAGGCCAGAAATGAAAAAGGCAGACTTTCGTCTGCCATCTCCCGCCGGATTCCACGCCTGGAAACGATGAATCCGGCCTCAACTAAAAGGAAACATCTATGAATCATTTCAGTAGAGCATCGATTGTCACACCGACCGCCCTGTATGTCCAGATCTGCGAGGCAGAAAATCAGCCCGCCAGAAAGCAAGTGCGAATTAAGCGCGGCGAGATCGCGCCAGAGGCACTCAGTCCCGAAATGCGGGCGCTGGGGCGTTATATCGCAAAGTGCCGCAAAAAAGGGCGCGCCGTTCGTATTCCCGCCATGCGCGGAAGCGAGTGGGGACAGGTGCTACGCACGCTCGAACTGACTCGCGCATGTAACTGACGGATGAGCCGCCCCGCAGGGGGCGGCATTTAAGGAGGAACTATGTCTCAACTCAGTTTTGCCAGCTTCTTTGACCGCGCGAAAGAGGCTGCACCTTTAACACCCGCTAAACCCGCTTTGCCCGTCGTGAGTGCGCAGCCAGTACCGCAGCAGCAGATGACAACCGATCAGGTCCGCCGCCAGTTTGTCAGCGTGTTCGGGGACACCGCCCGCAACCTGCGCCGCTGGGAGGTGTTCAGCGACTTTATCACGCTGGCGGCCAGCGAACTGGATATGGCGCGGATCAGAACGCCGGAAAACATTGCCCGCAGCCGTGAAATCTGCGCGAAGTACGGCGAAAGCGACATCAGAAACCTTCACGAGCTTTTCGGCCTGATGGTCTGCGCGCTGGAGGCGAAATTTCACGACTTTCTCGGCGCTATATTCATGGAGCTGGAGCTGGGCGACGAGCGCAACGGCCAGTATTTTACGCCGTATCACGTCCAGTCTTTGCTGGCAAAACTGCTGATGCCGGAGGTGGACGAGACGATACGCCGCGAAGGGTTTGTGACTGTCAGCGATCCGGCAAGCGGCGCAGCAGGAATGATTATTGCGTATGCCGAGGTGTTACTGGAAGCGGGTTACAATCCGTCTGAACATATGTTCGGTAGCTGCATCGACATCGATCCGATCGCTGCCGATATGGGGTTTATACAGCTTTCCCTGCTGGGTATTCCCGCCGAAGTAGTCACGGGTAATACGCTGACGATGCAGTTAAACAGGGTGCGGTATACGCCTGTGTACTACATCAACAACTTTGAGAAGCGCCTGGATGATCAGCGCCGTATCAGTGCCATGCGGAAATTTTTACAGGGATTAGGGGAGGCCGCATAGCCGTAAGCAGGGCGGGGGAACGCCGTAATAAAGGCCGCGCGCCTGCGGCGCAGAAGAAAACGGGCCGCGCTGACGCGCCGCCCGTCTCTGTCTGTCGCGTTGTCTGTCTGTGCTCTGGCAGAACCTGACGTCGTGTCGTACTGCTGTTTACTCCTGTCCTGTTCCTGGTAGTCCTGCTCTCTTTTTCAGGTCTCTGTGCTGAATGGCGGGCGCCCTCCCTGCGGGAGCCGGGCTGTCGTGAACGGAGCCGGTAAACCGTCTCCGCCCTTCGGGCTTCCATCCCTGTCGCAACGTCAACACCCACGCTTGCTGCATCCGTTACCGGACGCGCCGCCTGAACCGTGGCGTTATACACCGCCACTCTGTCGGCCGGAACGGTAATTCGCCGCCAGCGCCTTACCGCTCCGGTAAATGGCTCGATGACCAGCGGCGAATTCGGGCCATACGCGACATTCTGCAAAAGATGGCGGCCGCCTGAAACTCCGTAACCGCGGGCAGGGCATGTCCCTGCCTTCTTCGCCGCAATAAAGGCCGCGCGCCTGCGGCGCAGAATAATACGGGCCGCGCTGACGCGCCGCCCGTATTATTCAGGCGCGTGATTGTCATATTATTGTTTATTCCTGCCTGTCACCTCTCATCCGGTATTCTCCTGTTTGTCCTTTTTTGTCTTTATCCACTGTGTAGAAAACATTAAATACAACACCGGGCAACTTCCCTGACGGGAACCGGGCTGTCGTGAACGGAGCCGGTAAACCGTCTCCGCCCTTCGGGCTTCCATCCCTGTCGCAACGTCAACATCCGCGCTTGCTGCGTCCGTTACCGGACGCGCCGCTTGAACCGTGGCGGTAAACACCGCCACTCTGTGGGCCGGAACGGTAATTCGCCGCCGGCGCCTTACCGTTCCGGTGGGTGTGCATTCCCCCGGCTGAAAAATTGCCTGACGTCATCGCTTCGCGGAGGGCTGCTTGTATCAACAGTCGCCCCGGAAATAAAGGGGTAAATGAACGCTGCGCGCCCCTTTATTTCCGCTTCGCCGGTTGCTCATTGCCCTTTGCCGCTCAGTGATGAAGTCGAACAATTTTTTTATCAGCAAAGGAGAAATATCGGATGCACACCCAAAACGTCAAAACTGCCACTCGCGAATCAGCCGAACAGTTTAAAACAGATAAATTCCAGCGCTACTGCGTAAAAGATGACGATGAGCGTCTTGATTTTATTTCGGCCCTGTTTTTTACACCGTCAGCAGACTATATGATTGCCAGCTGGCTGCGTCAGCATTCAGACTACGATGGAGGATTCTGGAACTACTGGATTATTCCGCAGGGAACCGCAGGTAACGTGGCTCCGAACAGAATCGTTTTCACTACGACCCAGACCGGATATATCGCGCCGCAGGGTAAGTCATGCTATAAAATGGCCATTCCGGGCAATTATTTTGACACTGAGGTCAGCGCTGATGCTGCCGGTATAATTGCCACCCTGATGATAATGAACTGGCTGTCCTGGCAGGTTGCAGACATGGGGGAGGAATATACCACGGTCTGTAAACATCTGATTGCGCGACAGGACGCACTAAAAGACTATGTCAGCCTGATTCAACATCCTGAGAGAGAATTAATATTTCGCGCCATTGACTGACAGCAAATGCGTCACGCAGGTGGCGCATGTTTCTTTATGCCCATATAAATCTTCTGAATTTCTCGCGCGTACTTCTGACGTTTCTTTTCCTGGACATCGGTTTCACGAAAACCTGCGTTATAAGCACCTACAGCCCGCCAGGAGTATCCCCACCGCTTAAAAGCAATTGCGAGATAATAGGCTCCGGTATAGATATTCATGCAGGGATCTCTGTAAAGATTACCAGGCGTGATACCATATTGCGCCAGATGTGAAAAATTCTGCGAGTGAATTTGCATCATCCCGACAGCGTAACTGTCATTGCTGACAACATTCATTGCATCAGGCCGCCATGATGACTCTCTGAAAGAGATTGCACGTAGTAAATCAGGTTCAATGTGGTAATCCCGTCCCGCCATTTCAAAACAGTCCTGAGCAATGACCGGACAGGCTAATGTGAGTATTCCAGCAAGCAGAAACTTCCTCATCTGCAATATTCCATTGTTATCTTTCCCTGTCCCAGAGTGCCATTTTTTAACCTAAACGGCAATGCCCGCTAAAACTGAATCCTGCCCGGCCCACTCATTTCATATACCTGCTCCTTAACACCAAAGCCCCACACACCTCGCAAGATTTCATCTTGCATGATAAGCAATTAAAAACATGAGGTTACAGTTATTCAGATGTCGTTTTTTAACCAAATTGGCGTGATGAAGAGTATAATCATACTCTTTTGAGACTCTGATTAGAGTGTTGATTATACTTTCGTCAGAGTATTTCAATTAATTCAGCTTGTTATGTGGAGTGTACTCGCGAGTGTACTCGCGTTTAAATACCCTCTATACTCGCAACCACACTCTGTTTATTTTAAGGGTATACTCGCCTTATACTATGGATAGAAGCGCTCAGGTAATATTTTTAATTAATCTTGGTTATTGGTTTAAGAAGGATTAACGATGCCACGTATACAAACTTTTGTCAGCAATCAGATTCGTGAGGAAATTGAGTTTCTGGTTACAGAAAGGAGGCAGGAAGGGGCAACGGAACAAGATGCCACGGTATCGTCTGTTACTTCAATGCTCATAGAACTTGGGCTCAGAGTATACCGGCTCCAGAGAGAGAAAAAGGAGGGCGGCTTTAGTCAGATGGAGTATAACAAGATCATGCTGGATAATATGGCAAGAGTCCGGGCTATGTGTTCAGAAATCATGAAGATGTGTGCGCTTAATCATGAGGTTATAAGCAACGGTAACTTTGATAATGACGTCGTCAAAAGAGCCATAGCAAAATTTGCAGAAGACCAGGTGGGTATTTTCTTTCCTGAAGAGGAAGAAACGAACTAAATCTACAGTTCATCTGTCTGGCCTTCTGTCCACATTTGCGTATGGAGGGCTTTCGCTGTTTTTTTAGTGGTCACGATGAAATCTTACACGTTTAAATAATGACAGGAGTATTATCATTCATGAGGGTGAGTCTGCACAGGTAGTTTTTGGGACCAACTAAGCCCAGTGCCTCTAAAACTTTCACTTCTCCTGCTGCTGGTTTAGATAACCAGATATTATCAAGTAATGATCGTTTTCTGATGATCATAATAAATTCGCAGCATAAAATGAGTCATCAAACTAATAAACCTTATCTGGCACAGCTTGCTGTCAGTTTTCTTTCTTGGGCGAATTCTTATACCTTAACCGTAACAATCTCATCCAGTTTCTATTTTTTTCTAACTACTCACGCTGTTTCTTTGTCTGGTTATGCTTTGCATTCTAATTTGAAGTTGTTTTTTGTGAGGTTAATCATAAATTAAAGTGCGACTTTGTTATTTATTGAGCGTCGATCTGTGATGTTGTATATTCGTTTTAAGGTAAGTCAATTATTACCAGGGAGAAGAATCTATTTATTAAATTGATTTGCTTTTGTCGCGATGGCAGGGGTTGCCCCCCCTGTCACCGCTGGCCACCAATAATCCAAGCACTGTTAAAAGGAGGTTACGATGGTTATCATCGATCCTATCCGCATGGAAATTTTACGCAAGATATTTCCTGAGATTAATGATGTAAAAATTGAGGTGTTTACGCTTTTTGCTTTTGGAATGGCTATTAGAGAAATTTCTGATTACAGACACACAACTTCACAGGCGGTGTATAAGACTCTTAAGGAGTTGTGTGAACAATACAGCTCACCTTCCAATGAGGCCCTTAAGACTTTGTACATCACGCGACTTGCTCTGCACTCCTTTCTTGAACTCAGAATAGAACTTCAGGCAGAGGAGTAATCCGCCTCTTTTAGGGAAAAACGTGATGTGATCAATATCACGTTTTTCCTGTTGATTTAGATCAAAATGCGGTTGTCAGACTTTTCTGTTTTTCGTCTTTTTTATATACGGAACAATGATTTGAATGCTACGAAAATAGTTTTATTTCCAATTGGACAGCACCTGTTTTTTCACGTCATCATATACGTAGTTTTTATGACTCAGCGGAGCATTGGAAATGATTCAAGATACCCCACTGAAACCACGTCCAGCAGGTAAATTCATTCGATTTTATCTGGACGGTGTTGTTTATGAAGCGCTAAGAAAGAAAGCCAAAACAATTGCCCAGCCAGTGCAAAAGACAGCAGTTCTTATTATTGAGGAGGCGCTAGGGTTGAAGGAGTAACTCCGGTACAGAATCATTATTTTTGTGGTTAATGATTCTTTGCCGGATTGACTTAACCCGTCAATACCGCTCTGGGTTCTTTTGTAAATAATATAAATGGAGTTTTTTTATGAATTTATCCTTATCAAAAGGCGGCCTCCCCGCGTCTCTAAAAAATCGTGCGTGGCAGTACTGCCAGATGGCATGGCGTGGTGTGGCCACTAAAAAAGCGCTGTCCCGTCTGGCTGCGCTGTCTCCGTTGCTGTTACTCGGTGTGGGACAAATGGCCAATGCAACCGACCTGCTGGCCGGGGGAAAGGATGATGTGAAAGCCACCTTTGGTGCCGACTCATTCGTCATGATGTGTATCATCATCGCCGAACTGATTGTCGGTGTGGCGATGTATATCCGCACCAAAAACCTGCTGATCCTGCTGGGCCTGGTGGTGGTTATCGTCTTCACCACTGTCGGCCTTAGCTTCATCAACTGATATGGAGGGAAACGATTTAGACAAATACCGTTTCCCGAAAACCCTGTCAGAGCAGAACCGCATTATTGGACTGCCCCTTGATGAAGCTATCCCCGCAGCGGTTGTTTTGCTGTGGGGATTTTTCACCAA
>Ga0154006_1000268_pt1 | contig 17594 bp, 18 predicted proteins | sample TSFL090MetaG_FD_104747 | JGI IMG/M metagenome (GOLD analysis project Ga0154006, IMG submission 104747) | Attine ant fungus gardens microbial communities from Florida, USA - TSFL090 MetaG | ecosystem: Host-associated > Fungi > Mycelium > Unclassified | place: USA: Florida, Wakulla State Forest...
GATTTCGTCACCAAAGGCGTCGCCGTCCTGCTGTTGATCATGTCGATCGCCTCCTGGTACGTCATCGTCACCAAGGCATTCCAGTTGCTGCGCCTGCGCAAGGCGGGCGACGCCGCCGGCCATGCCTTCTGGGATACCAGCAGCCTGGATGAAGGCATCGTCACCCTGGGCCAGGACAACCCGTTCTCGGAAGTGGCCAAGGCCGGCGTCACCGCCATGGATCACCACACCGCCCACAAGGGCCACCTGCATGACCAGCTCGGCGTGAGCGACTGGATCACCCTGTCGTTGCGCCAGGCCATCGACGAAGCCGCCGCCAAGCTGCAAACCGGCATGGCCGTGCTGGCCTCGGTCGGCTCGACCGCGCCGTTCGTCGGCCTGTTCGGTACCGTCTGGGGCATCTACCACGCGCTGGTGGCCATCGGCTCGTCGGGCCAGGCCAGCATCGACAAGGTCGCCGGCCCCGTCGGCGAAGCCCTGATCATGACCGCGCTGGGCCTGGCCGTGGCCATCCCCGCCACCTTCGGCTACAACGCCCTGGTGCGCGGCAACAAGAGCACCATCGCCAAGCTCAACAAGTTCGGCTTCGACCTGCACGCGCTGTTCGTGACCGGTGCCCGCACCGCCTCGGAAGAATCCGACAAGAACGGCGCCAAGGCGCGCCTGAGCGCCGTCGGGAGAGCATGATGGCAATGGGTTCCCTGTCCGACGAGGACGATTTCAATCCCGAGATCAACACCACGCCGCTGGTCGACGTGATGTTGGTGCTGCTGATCATCTTCATCATCACCATCCCGGTGATCAACCACGCGGTAAAGATCGACCTGCCCAAGGCCAGCAGCCAGCCCGATGACGTCAAGCCCGAGAGCATCAACCTCTCCATCGACGCCGCCGGCGACCTGTTCTGGAACCAGGAAAAGATCGACAGCAACCAGTTGAACCTGCGCATTGCCGCTGCCGCCCAGAAGCAGCCCATGCCGGAACTGCACCTGCGCGCCGAACGCACCACCCAGTACGAAAAGGTGGCGCAAGTGATGGCCGCGGCCCAGAGCGGCGGCCTGACCAAGATCGGCTTCGTCACCGATCCGGCCGCCGTGAAGAAATAAGCTCCGGCAAGACCCTCCCCACCATGAACAACGCCTCCCTGCCCTGGCAGCGGAGGCGTTTTTCATGGCCCCGCGCGCTATGCGAGACGCGTCCGAAAAGAGCGCAACACCCTGGCATCTTCGGGCTTTGCCACCCAACAGGCTCAAACAAGGACAAGAATGATTCGCGCTAACTAATGGTGAAGAAAGAAAACGCCTGCGTTATGATGCCTCCGTTCCCGGCCGCTCTGCGCGGCCTTTTCTTCAAAATAATTCGAGGTAATCCATGAAAGGCGATCCCGCAGTCATCAAGTTGCTCAACGCACAACTGACCAACGAGCTCACCGCAATCAACCAGTATTTCCTGCACGCCCGCATGTACAAGCACTGGGGCCTGGACAAGATCGGCAAGAAGGAATACGCCGAATCGATCGGCGAGATGAAGCACGCCGACAAGCTGATCGACCGCATCCTGATGCTGGACGGCCTGCCCAACCTGCAAGCGCTGCACAAGCTGATGATCGGTGAGAATCCGAAGGAAATGATCGAATGCGACCTGAAGCTGGAGCAAGGCGCGCAAAAGACCGTCAAGGAAGGCATCGCCACCTGCGAACAGCACGGCGACTACGTGTCGCGTGAACTGTTCCAGATGATCCTGGACGACACCGAAGAACACATCGACTGGCTGGAAACCCAACTGGACCTGATCGACAAGGTCGGCATCCAGAACTATCTGCAAAGCCAGATGGAACCCGCCGAGGGCTGATGCCCGACGCGCCCGGGCCGCACATTCCGGATCTGCCGGCCCGGACCTGCCCGCCAGCCGTTTCAGCCCGCCAGCAGATTGCCAGCCAGCGAAAAAAGCGCACTTCAACTCATCATTGAAGTGCGCTTTCCTTTTGCAGCGTTGCTTTTGTCGTCCGGTTGCCGTCAGCCGCTGCCCTATCGGGCCAGCAGATGAAGGCAAGCGATGTCAGGCGTGGGGCACGGTATCCTTGAACGACTGGCGCTCGGAGAGCTTGTCGAACAGCTTGGCCAGCTCTGGATAATCCTCGCGCCAGTTCAGTTCGGGGAAACGGAACGACAGCCAGCCCAGCGCGCAGCCCACGGCCACGTCGGCCAGGCTGTAATGGGTGCCCACGCAGAACGGCCGTTCGCCCAGGCCATTGGCCATCGACTTCAGGGTCGCCTCGACCTTGCCCCACTGGCGCTTGATCCAGTCCGGGCTCTGCTGCTTGGTCGGACGCTGGGTCTTTTCCAGGCGCACCAGCACCGCCGCGTCCAGCATGCCGTCGGCCAGGGCTTCCCAGCATTTGATCTCGGCGCGCTCACGGCCGTTGGGCGGCAACAGTTTGCCCACGGGGGTGAGGGTATCCAGGTATTCGACGATCACGCGCGAATCGAACATCGCACCGCCATCATCCATCAGGAGGCACGGCACCTTGCCCAGCGGATTGCTCTGCTGGATACTGGTGTCGGTGCTCCAGACATCTTCCAGGATGAATTCGTAATCGATCTTTTTTTCGGCCATCACGACGCGTACTTTGCGCACGAACGGACTACCGTAAGAGCCTATGAGTTTTAGCATGGTGGCATACGTAATTATTCGAGGGCGATTATAGCACTCACATTTTCCCCCTTTAGCGAGGGCCGCCCCGGCCGTCAGCGAAAACCAACGGCGCGGACGGCCCCGATTGGGGCTACCGCCGCCGGATGGTAAAATCCCGCCTTCAGTTCGTTGGCGATGGCGTTTTTCTTCACATGCATTAACGCCAATTTCTCGTCAATCTTCACTCAACGCCTCACATTCTGTCGACCATGTCTCTCTCCGCCCTCTCGGCCCTGTCCCCGCTGGACGGCCGCTACGCCGCCAAAACCGACAAACTGCGCCCGATCCTCTCGGAAGCCGGTTTCATGCACCACCGGGTCAAGGTCGAGATTGCCTGGCTGCAAGCCCTGTCGGAAGCCGGTTTCGATGAGATCAAGCCGTTCTCGGCCGGCGCCCGCGCCCTGCTCGACAAGCTCGCCACCGGCTTCACCGAAGCCGACGCCGCCCGCATCAAGGAAATCGAAGCCGTCACCAACCACGACGTCAAGGCCGTGGAATACTGGCTCAAGGAAAAGGTGAAGGACGTGCCCGAACTGGTGGCCGCTTCCGAATTCATCCACTTCGCCTGCACCTCCGAAGACATCAACAACACCTCGCACGGCATGATGCTCAAGGCCGCGCGCGACACCGTGCTGCTGCCGGCATTGAACAGCGTGATCGCCAAGCTGACCGAGATCGCCCACGCGCAAGCCGCGCAGCCGATGCTCTCGCGCACCCACGGCCAGCCGGCCAGCCCGACCACCCTGGGCAAGGAAATCGCCAACGTCGTGGCCCGCCTGCAACGCGCGGCCAAGCGCATCGCCGGCGTCGAGATCCTGGGCAAGATGAATGGCGCCGTGGGCAACTACAACGCCCACCTATCGGCCTATCCCGAGACCGACTGGGCCGCCTTCTCGAAGAATGTCATCGAGCAGCGCCTGGGCTTGGTGTTCAATCCCTACACCATCCAGATCGAGCCGCACGACTACATGGCCGAGCTGTTCGACGCCGTCGCCCGCGCCAACACCATCCTGCTGGACCTGAACCGCGACATCTGGGGCTACATCTCGCTGGGCTACTTCAAGCAGCGCACCAAGGCCGGCGAAATCGGTTCCTCGACCATGCCGCACAAGGTCAACCCGATCGACTTCGAGAACTCCGAAGGCAACCTGGGCATGGCCAACGCCGTGCTCAAGCACCTGGCCGAAAAGCTGCCGGTCTCGCGCTGGCAGCGCGACCTGACCGATTCGACCGTGCTGCGCAACATCGGCGTGGGCTTCGGCTACGCGCTGCTGGCCTATGACAGTTGCCTGCGCGGCCTGAACAAGCTCGAAGTCAATCCGCAGCGCCTGGATGACGACCTCGACGCCACCTGGGAAGTGCTGGCCGAACCGGTGCAGACCGTGATGCGCCGCTACGGCATCGAAAACCCGTATGAGCAGTTGAAGGAACTGACCCGCGGCAAGGGCATTTCCAAGGCGGCCCTGCGCGACTTCATCAATGGCCTGGCGATCCCGCAAGCCGCCAAGGACCATTTGCTGGCGATGACCCCGGCCAACTACATCGGTGACGCCGTGGCATTGGCGAAAAAAATCTGAAGCAGGTGATACCAGGGTGCTGCCGGTTCGCCGGCGGCGCATGACATCGGCAGAGATGGCGCGCCTTTCCGGTGCGCCATTTTTTTGCCTGTCCACCGAACCGGACCGGGTCTTTTCTTCAAGTAAGCACTCGATTGTCAACAAAAACGGATCAATGAAATTCTGTTTTTGCCGCTAATTCACCTTCCCGAAGCCCTTTATACTCGTCGGCGCATTCCCTGACTCACAAACCATGCAAACGATGGCATGATTTTGCGGTCTGTCGCATGGCGTCCCCGCCGCACGCTTCCACCCGCCACCACAAGCACACCTTATGGATCGCTACACCAAACCCGCCGTCCTCTTGCATTGGCTGATCGCCCTGCTCATCATCGCCGCCTTCGGCCTGGGCCTGACCATGGTCGACATTCCCGGCATCACGCCCACCAAACTCAAGTATTTCTCCTGGCACAAATGGCTGGGCGTGACCGTGCTGGGGCTGGCCTGCCTGCGCCTGCTATGGCGGCTCACCCATGCCGCGCCGGCCTATCCCGCGCACATGCCGTCATGGCAACAGGCCGTGGCGCACTGGATGCATGTGGCGCTGTATGTGCTGATGTTCGCCATTCCCGTGTCCGGCTATTTCTACAGCCTGGCCGCCGGCATCCCGGTGGTGTACCTAGGTGTGGTGCCGTTGCCGGTATTCATTGGCCCCGATCCGGAACTGCGCCCCCTGCTCAAGGATCTGCATTACTGGCTCAACATGACCATGCTGGCGGCCGTCATCCTGCATGTGGCCGCGGCGCTGAAGCACCAATTCATCGACCGCGACCACCTGCTGCGCCGCATGATGCCGTGAGGCCGACGCCGTCGCCGATTTTCATTCCACCCGTTTTTCACCGAGGTCTCTTCATGACATTGCGTAAGCACTTCACCGCCCTGTTTGCCATCGCCGCCCTGACCGGCGCCGCCGCGGCCCACGCCGCGCCGCTCAAGCTCGACGGCGCCAAGAGCACCGTCACCGCCACCTTCAAGCAGATGAATGTGCCGGTCGATGCCAGGTTCGGCAAATTCACCGGCGCCATCGACTTCGATGCGGCCAAGCCCGACACCGGCAAGGCCAGTGTCGAGATCGACATCGCCAGCTTCGACCTGGGCTCGCCCGAGTACAACCAGGAAGTGCTGAAAAAGGAATGGTTCAACGCCGCCCAATTCCCCAAGGCCAGCTTCGTCTCCACCGGCATCAAGGCCAGCGCCGGCGCGCCGGCCGGCACCAGGTATGACGTCGCCGGCAAGCTGACCATCAAGGGCAAGACCGCCGATGTCCATTTCCCGCTGACCGTGAAAAAGGATGGCAAGGCACAGACCTTCGACGGCACCCTGCCGATCAAGCGCCTGACCTACAACATCGGCGAAGGCGAATGGAAGGACACCGGCATGGTGGCCGACGAGGTCGTCATCAAGTTCCATTTCGTCACCGCGCCGTAAGCCGGCCCATCTGTGCGGCAGGTTGACGCCGCCTGCCGCCATCCCCGACAACAATAGCCACCGCGCCATTGCAACGTGTGCACGCCGCATCCCGATCCACGCCCTTCTCACCACAAGGAACAGACCATGAAACTGAATCACGCATTGCTCGCCCTGATCGCCGCCGGCACCGTCGGCTCCGCCTTCGCCGCCGATACCTACACCTTCGACCCCAGCCACACCTATCCCAGCTTCGAAGCCGACCACATGGGTGTGTCGGTCTGGCGCGGCAAGTTCACCAAGACCAGCGGTACCGTGACCCTGGATCGCGCCGCCAAGACCGGTACCGCCGAAGTCACCGTCGATACCAGCTCCATCGACTTCGGCATGACCAAGATGAACGACCACGCCAAGAGCGCCGAGATGTTCGACGTCGCCCAGTTCCCGACCGCCGTCTTCAAAGGCACCTCCTTCAAGTTCGAAGGCGACCGGCCCGTTTCGGTCACCGGCACCCTGACCCTGCACGGCGTGACCAAGCCGCTGACGCTAAGCTTCAACAAGTTCGTCTGCAAGCCGCATCCGATGCTCAAGAAGGAAGTCTGCGGCGGCGATGCCTCGACCACCTTCAACCGCGCCGACTTCGGCATCGACTACGGCGCCAAGTATGGTTTCAACACGGAAACCAAGCTGGCCATCCAGTTCGAAGCGATCAAGAACTAATCCGGCTCGTCTCTTCGTTACCGCCGTAAAGCCGATGCCTGTGCATCGGCTTTTTTGTTTATGCGACGGCCCGCCAACTCATGCATGCCTTGTCCGCGATCGTTGAGAAGCGCGCGCGCATGACGCACAATGACTCGCATTCGCCGTCCCGCCGCCCTGCAGGATGTTTTAAAACGCGCTAACCTAGCGCTGTTCCATAGAGGACCAAGTAGCATGTCGATAGCAGACCTACGTAAAGAATATAGCCGCGCCTCCCTGTCCGAACTCGACGCCGCCGCCGACCCCGTGGACCAGTTTTCCACCTGGTTCGACGAAGCGACCAAGGCCCAGGTCCCCGAGCCCAACGCCATGAGCGTGGCCACGGTCGGACCGGACGGCAGACCGTCGTCGCGCATCGTGCTGATCAAGCAGTTCGACCGGCACGGCTTTACCTGGTTTACCAACTACGACAGCCGCAAGGGGCTGGAAGTCGCCAGCCATCCTTATGTCGCCTTGTTATTCCATTGGGTCGAACTTGAACGCCAGGTTCGCATCGAAGGAAAAATCGAACGCGTCACCCAGGAAGAAAGTGACGCGTACTTCCACAGCCGGCCACTGGGCAGCCAACTGGGTGCCCTTGCCTCCCGGCAAAGCCAGCCGGTCGCCGACCGCGCAACGCTGGAAGCACAATACGAGATGACAAAAAGGCAATTCGGCGACCAGCCGGTACGTCCCGATCACTGGGGCGGGTACCGGGTCATCCCCGACCGTATCGAATTCTGGCAAGGCCGTCCTTCCCGCCTGCACGACCGCGTGCTCTACACGCGCGACGACAACGGACAGTGGACCCGGCGGCGCTTGCAGCCCTGACAGGAAAAACACAGGGAGGAACACGCGTTGCGCGCCGCAGGTGCGCGCGATGCGTCTGGGCATTCAACGTCAACTACGCGGAGGAAAATCGTGTTTTGGGAAAAGAAGCTTGACGCCTGGGTGGACAACATCCGTAACGCATCGGCGCCGCCCTTGCGGCTGGTGCTGTGGAATGGCCAGCAATACGACTTCAGCAACCAGCCACCGGAAGTCACCCTGAAAGTACCGCAGGCGTCGGCCCTGACCTCGCTGCTCAACCCATCGCTGGCCAACCTGGGCGAAGCCTATGTGGAAGGCAAGATCGAAGTCGAAGGGGCAGTGAAAAACGTCATCAGGATCGCCAACGACCTGGCCGCCAACACCCTCGCCCCGGAAGGCGCGCTCGGCCGCATCGTGCGCAGCGTGACCCACACCAAGAAGAAAGACGCCGAAGCGATCCACTATCACTACGACGTCTCCAACGACTTCTACAAGCTCTTCCTCGACCAGCGCATGGTCTACTCCTGCGCCTACTTCGAGAACGGCGACGAAGACCTCGACACCGCCCAGCTCAAGAAGATCGACCACATCCTCGACAAGATCAGGCTCCAGCCGGGCCAGACCCTGCTCGACATCGGCTGCGGCTGGGGCGCGCTGGTGCTGCGCGCGGCCGAGAAATACGGCGCCAAATGCCTCGGCATCACGCTGTCGCAGAACCAGTACGACGAGGCGCGCGAACGCGTGGCCCGCGCCGGCCTGGCGGATCGCATCGAGATCCGCCTCCAGGATTACCGCGACGTCACCGGTACCTTCGACCGCATCACCAGCGTGGGCATGTTCGAACACGTCGGCATCAAGAACCTGCCGCTGTACTTCCGCCAAGTCAACAATCTGCTGGCCGAAGACGGTCTGGTGATGAACCACGGCATCACCACCACCGACATCAACAACGGCGACTCGCCCTACGGCGCCGGCGAATTCATCGACAAGTACGTGTTCCCCGCCGGCGAGCTGCCGCACATCAGCACCGTGCTGCGCACCATGCAGGAAGGCGGCCTGGAAGCCTTCGACATCGAAAACCTGCGCCGGCACTATGCGCGCACCTGCAGCCTGTGGGCCGACAATTTCGAAGCCAACACCGAGGCCATCCGCAAGGTTACCGACGAAAAGCACTACCGCATCTGGCGCGTGTACCTGGCCGGCAGCGCCTATGGCTTCGAGCGCGACTGGATCTCGCTGTACCAGGTCGTGTGCACAAAAGCCGACACCAGCGCGCAAAGCCTGCCGTGGTCGCGCAACTACATCTACGGCCGATGACAGGCGGTGCCGGCGCATGAGGCCGGCATGAACGCCCCATGAAAACGGGCGCTTGGGAATCAACCCTGGCGCCCGTTTTCCTTATGCGCCGCCTCGGCTCATTGCGGCCGGGTCTTGTCGGCGAACGACTCCCTCAGCTTGGCCACCTTCGGCGCCACCACAAAGGCGCAATAACCCTGGAACGGGTGCTGGCGGAAGTAGTTCTGGTGATAGTCCTCGGCCTTGTAGTAAGGCTGCGGCGCGCTCAGTTCGGTGACGATGGGCGCATCCCACACCAGCGCCATCTCGGCAATCACGTGTTTGGCCGTGGCGTGCTGGGCCTCATCCTGGTAATAGATCACCGAACGGTATTGCGTGCCGACGTCGTTGCCCTGCCGATTCGGCGTGGTCGGGTCGTGGATGGTGAAAAAGATTTCCAGGATTTCCCTGAAACCGATCTGCTGCGGATCGAATTCCAGCTTCACCACTTCGGCATGGCCGGTGGCGCCGCCGCAGACCTGTTCATAACCTGGATTGACGACCGTGCCGCCGGTATAGCCGGATTCGACCAACAGGATGCCCTTGACCTCCTGATACACCGCCTCCAGGCACCAGAAACATCCGCCGCCCAATACCGCGATTTCCTTAGCCATGTTCGCCATCCTCCTTTCTGCTTCTGTTCTGAATATGCCGCCATATTGCGTCCATACAAGACTCTAACGCAAAGCCCGGACGAGGTCTAACCAGGCTTGAGCGCCCCCGCCGCGCCGCCGGAATCGGCAATCCCGCCCGCCTTCCGGTATCATGACGCCTGCGCCGGCCGCGACCAGTCTGTTGTCACAGGCTCCGGTCCATCCCGGCGTTATCCGAATTCATCCACCATCCCGATGCACACACGCTTTCCGCGCGCCGAATCACGCGCCTTCGATTCCAGCCATTTCCGCCAGGCCCTGTCGCAGTTCGCCACGGGAGTGACCGTCATCACGACGCGCCTGGCCGACGGCACCTTGCTGGGACTGACCGCGAGTTCATTCAATTCGGTGTCGCTGGACCCGCCGCTGGTGCTCTGGAGCCTGGCCGCCAGGGCCAACAGCCTGCCGGTGTTCGAAGGCAATTCGCATTACGTGATCAACATCCTCGGCGCGGAGCAGGCGCGGCTGGCTCAACAGTTCGCCAGCCGCATGGAAGACCGCTTCGCCGACGTCGACTACACCCTCTCGCGCACCGGGCAGCCGATCCTCGCCGGCGCATCGGCCTGGTTCGAATGCCACAACCGCAGCCGCTATCCGGAAGGCGATCACGTCATCTTCGTGGGCGAGGTCGAGCACTGCGAAATGCAGCCGCAGGAAGCCCTGGTCTTCCATAACGGGCGTTTTCTCAAGACCGGCGATCTCTGACGCGGATTGTTTTTTCTGCTCCCTGAAACGACAAAAGCGCCCGAAGGCGCTTTTTTTCTGCATCAAGTCCGGGATCAGAACTCAGAACTTGTAGCCAACCGACAGGAAGGACACGATCGGATTCAAGGTCAGCCTCGTGGTGGAATGCACCTGCTGACCGGTCGGCATGGTGGTCGTGATATCGGCGTCGGTCTTCAGCGGCAGGTACGACACCGAGAGACTCATCGACCAGTTCTTGTCGAAATTGTAGGTGGCGCCCACGTTGAGCACCGGTGCCCACGACGAACTCAGGCTGGCCGACGACTTGGCGGCCGGCGTCGCACCGTTGCTGAGAAGCATCGAAGCCGATTGCTGGAAGCCATTGGTCAATTCGATGCTGTCATACCAGACATAGCTCACGCCGGCACCGACAAAGGGACGGAACTTGGCATTGCCGTCGCCGAAATACCACTTCGCCACCACCGCCGGACTCCATTGCTTGGCCTTGCCGATTTCACCGACGCTGGCCAGCGAGCCGGTGCCATTCAGGTGAAAAGTCGGCGGAATACCAAGATCGGCGGTCAATGCCAGGTTGTCGGTAAAGAAATGGGTAAAGGCCAGGCCAAGGGTATCCGCATTGCCCACGCTCGCGCCCGAACCCGGCAGCGGGCCGGCGGGCGTACGCAACGCTTCGCTCGAATCCTGCGGTGCCAGATGGAACCAGCCGACGTTGACTACGTTGCTGCCGGCGGTTTGCGCCATCGCCGGCGCAACGCAAGCCGCCATCACTGCCAGTGCGGCGATCTTCGGCGCGAGGGAAAAATGTTTCTGCATGTTCTGTCTCCATGAATGATGGGCACGGCCCGGGCTTTTTATTCCCCGTCGGTTGGCGTCGACGGCGATGTATTGCGGTGTGACCACCGCTTGTCTTCTTTGATTAACCGAAAGTCACGCCGAGACGACCTTCCTCAGGTCAGCCCAACAAAACGAACGTGCGTGCTTTTCTTGAGGGATACTATGCCAGCTTTGTGACAATTTGTATAGACGAGGAGAAGGCTTGTCTGCTTTTGACAACCGGGTTTCAAAAAAAGACGAAAACCTCGCGGACGGCGGCCAACACTTCAGGCCAGGTGAAAACGATATCAGACGCCCAGCAAGCGCGACAGGATGCCTTGCGAATCGAAGGCGGCACGGCGTAGCCGGTCGTTGATGCCCTGCCACGGGGCGGTAGCCGGCAAGGCTTCGACAATGATCAGGTCGGCGCCGGCATGGTCCATGTCGCGCAGCGCGGCATACAGATCATGGGCGTAGCCATCGGGCGCCTGCGCCATGGGCCGCGCGGCGGCGACCGGCCAGGCGCGCGGGCTGTGATGGATCAGCGCGACCTTGTGCTGGCGGCTTGCCAGTTGCGCCAGCACCTCATCCAGCTGTGCGGTGGGCACCTGCACCACCGGTGTGGTCGGCGCGTAGTGGGCATCCAGCGTGCCCGAAGCGCGCGGGGCGGCGGCGTCCGGCGTGCGTGGGGCCACGCCCAGCACGGCAGCGATCTGGTCGGCGCTGATCTGGCCGGGGCGCAGCAGCACCGGACCGTGGGTCTCCACGCGGCTGAGGTCGACAATGGTGGACTCGATGCCGACCTCGCTCTGGCCGCCGTCGAGCACGAAATCGATCAGTTCGCCATCCGCGCCGAATTCCTCGCGCACATGGGCGGCGGAAGTCGGGCTGACATGGCCGAACTTGTTGGCCGAAGGTCCGGCCACGCCGCCCTTGCCGCCACGGAATTCGCGCAGCAGCGCTTGCGCCACCGGGTGCGAAGGACAGCGCAGACCGACCGAATCCTGGCCGCCGGCCACGGCATCGGGAATGTGCGCGGCGCGCTTGAGGATCAGGGTCAGCGGCCCCGGCCAGAAAGCCGCGATCAGACGGCGCGCCTCGACCGGCACCGACGCCGCCCAGTAACCGATATCGGCCTCGGGCGAGACATGCACGATCACCGGATGATTGGCCGGCCGGCCCTTGGCCGCGTAGATGGCGGCAATCGCCGCCGGGTTCTCGGCGTCGCCGCCCAGGCCGTAGACGGTTTCGGAGGGAAACGCCACCAGCCGGCCCTGCTCCAGCAACCGCGCCGCCCGCATGATGGCGGCCCGGTCGAGGTTCAGGACGGAAGATGCGGTATCGGCGGCGGCACGCGGGGCGTCATTCATGGTCAATTGGCTTGCAGTACTCAGGGCGCGATGCCGAGGATGGCGCAGGCGGCCAGCCACTGGCGCCGCGCGTCGTCCAGGGTGGCGCCGGTGAAGGTGACATGGCCCATCTTGCGGCCGCGTCGGGCCTCGGCCTTGCCGTACAGATGCAGGTGCGCGCCCGGCAGCGCCAGCACGCGATCCCAGGCCGGTTCGCGCTGGGTGTCGCCGTCGTACCAGATGTCGCCCAGGATGTTGAGCATCACCGCCGGCGAATGCTGGCGCGTGTCGCCCAGCGGCAGGCGGGCCATGGCGCGCGCCTGCTGTTCGAACTGGCTGGCAACGCAGGCGTCGATGGTGTAGTGGCCGCTGTTGTGCGGGCGCGGCGCCATTTCATTGACCACCAGCGCGCCATCCTGCAAGACGAAGAATTCGATGCACAGCACGCCGACATACTGCATGCCTTCGATGATCTGCAAGGCCGCCTGCTGCGCGCGCGCGGCGACATCGGCGGCGATGTTGGGACCGGGCACGGTGGTGGTGAAGAGGATGCCGTCGCGGTGCACGTTTTCGGCGATCGGATAGACCACCGCCTGGCCGTCATGGCCGCGCGCCACCAACACCGACACTTCGTAAGCCAGCGGCAGCATCTTTTCCAGCACGCAGGTCACGCCGCGCAGTCCGGCAAACGCCGCGCGCAATTCGTCCTGGGTGCGCACGCGCACCTGGCCCTTGCCGTCGTAGCCCATGCGCGCGGTCTTGAGGATGCCGGGCAGCAGGTCGCCGCCGATGGCGGCGATGTCGCCCGCCTCGCGGATGACCGCGTGCGGCGCCGGGAACACGCCCGAACGGCTGCCGCATTCGGTGAAGAACGCCTTTTCGGCGGTGCGGTCCTGGGCGATCGACACGCCCGAAGCGCCCGGCGCCACAAAGGTATGGCCGGCCAGCGTCGCCAGGCTGTGCGCCGACACATTCTCGAATTCGGTGGTCACCGCCGTGCACAGGCGGCCCAGTTGATCCAGCGCGGCGGCGTCATCATAAGGCGCTTGCAGCAGCCGGTCGGCGGCCTGGCCCGCGGGGCAGTCGGCATCGGCTTCCAGCACGGCGACCTTGAAACCCATGGCCTGCGCCGCGTGGGCGAACATGCGGCCGAGCTGGCCGCCGCCCATCACGCCCAGCCAGGCGGCCGGGGTGGTGGAAGGAACGGCGGGGGCGGGATGCAGCGGGGACGGCGTGGTCATACGGGCAATTTCATGTCGAGGGCGACTTGCGTCTGGGTCTTGCGGAAGGCGTCCAGCCTGGCGGCGAGCGCCTCGTCGGTGGTGGCCAGCATGGCGATGGCCGACAAGGCGGCATTGGCCGCGCCGGCTTCGCCGATGGCATAGGTCGCCACGGGGATGCCCTTGGGCATCTGTACGATGGACAGCAGCGAATCCTCGCCGCGCAGATACTTGGAGGGCACCGGCACGCCCAGCACCGGCACGATGGTCTTGGCGGCGATCATGCCGGGCAGGTGCGCGGCGCCGCCGGCGCCGGCGATGATGGCGCGCAGGCCGCGCGCGCGCGCGCTTTCGGCATAGGCGAACATCTGGTCGGGCATGCGGTGCGCGGACACCACCTGGGCTTCATGGGCGATGCCGAATTCCTTGAGGATGGCCACGGCATGCTGCATCACGTCCCAGTCGGACGAAGAACCCATGACCACGCCCACCACGGGCGACACGGTTGCAACGGTAGCGGTCATGGCATCAATCCTTGAGGGTGGTGCCGGTCAGGCGTTCCAGCGCTTCGCGATACTTGGCGCCGGTCTTCTCGATGACTTCGGCCGGCAGCGCCGGCGCCGGCGGGGTCTTCTTCCAGCCATCCACGGTTTCCAGGTAGTCGCGCACGAACTGCTTGTCGAAGGACGGCGGCGAAATGCCGACCTGGTAGCTGTCGGCCGGCCAGAAGCGCGAGGAATCGGCGGTCAGCACTTCATCCATCAGGTGCAGCACGCCGTTGTCGTCCAGGCCGAACTCGAACTTGGTGTCGGCGATGATGATGCCGCGCGTGGCCGCGTAATCGGCGGCGGCGGTGTAGAGGGCGATGGAGACGTCGCGGATCTTGTTGGCCAGTTCGGCGCCGATGCGCTGTTCCATCTCGGCAAAGGTGATGTTCTCGTCATGCTCGCCGAGGTCGGCCTTGGCGGCCGGGGTGAAGATCGGCTGCGCCAGCTTGGACGCCTGTTGCAGGCCGGCCGGCAACTGGATGCCGCAGACGCTGCCGTTGGCCTGGTAATCCTTCCAGCCGGAGCCGATGATGTAGCCTCGCACCACGGCTTCCACCAGGATCGGCTTCAAGCGCTTGGCCACCACGGCGCGTCCGCGCACCTGCGCGACCTCGGCCGGCGTCACCACCGATTCCGGATCGATGCCGGTCAGGTGGTTGGGGACGATGTGGCCCAGCTTGTCGAACCAGAAGTCGCTCATCTGGTTGAGCACGCGGCCCTTGCCCGGGATCGGCTCGTTCATGATGACGTCGAAGGCCGACAGGCGGTCGGTGGTGACGATCAGCAACTTGTCGTCGCCGACGGCATAGTTTTCACGGACCTTGCCCGCGCCCAGCAGCGGCAGGGAAGTGATCGAGGATTTGTACAGACTGCTCATGATGGATTCCGTAAAGTCAAAAACCGGGACGGCGTCTGGGCCGGTCCCGGTTGGTGGATGCGCTGTCGCTCAGGACGGATTTTACTGCACGATCTGCGCCAGTTCGCCCTTCTTGTATTTCTCGGCAATCTTTTCCAGCGGCAGGGCCTTGATCTTGGCGGCCTGGCCTTCGCAGCCGAACGCCAGGAAACGGGCCTTGCAGACCAGCTTGGCGGCTTCGCGGGCCGGCTTCAGGTAGTCGCGCGGGTCGAACTTGGACGGATTCTCGACCAGGAAACGGCGGATCGCGCCGGTCATCGCCAGGCGGATGTCGGTGTCGATGTTGATCTTGCGCACGCCGTGCTTGATGCCTTCCTGGATCTCTTCGACCGGCACGCCGTAGGTTTCCTTCATGTCGCCGCCGAATTCGCGGATCTCGGCCAGCAGTTCCTGCGGCACCGAGGAGGAGCCGTGCATCACCAGGTGGGTGTTGGGGATGCGCGCGTGGATTTCCTTGATGCGGTCGATGGCCAGGATGTCGCCGGTCGGCTTGCGCGAGAACTTGTAGGCGCCGTGCGAGGTGCCGATGGCGATGGCCAGCGCGTCGCACTGGGTCTGCTTGACGAAATCGGCGGCCTGGTTGACGTCGGTCAGCAACTGCTCGCGGGTCATCTTGCCATCCGCGCCGTGGCCGTCTTCCTTGTCGCCCATCATGGTTTCCAGCGAGCCGAGCACGCCCAGTTCGGCTTCCACGGTCACGCCAATGGCGTGCGAGAACTCGACCACCTTGCGCGAGACCTCGACGTTGTATTCGTAGCTGGCGACCGACTTGCCGTCTTCCATCAGCGAGCCGTCCATCATCACCGACGAAAAGCCGGACTTGATGGCCGCCATGCACACCGCCGGCGACTGGCCGTGATCCTGGTGCATCACCACCGGGATGTGCGGATAAGCCTCGACCGCGGCCGAGATCAGGTGGCGCAGGAAAGCTTCGCCGGCATATTTGCGGGCGCCCGCCGAGGCTTGCATGATGACCGGCGAACCGACTTCATCGGCGGCCTGCATGATGGCGGTGACCTGTTCCAGGTTATTGACGTTGAACGCAGGCAAGCCGTAGTTGTTTTCGGCGGCATGGTCCAGCAATTGGCGCATGGAAACGAGTGGCATGATAAAAACTCCAGAACGATGAAAAATCAGTATTCGCCAACCTTAAGGATTTTCAAGGCATTGGTGCCGCCGACCTGGCCGATCGGTTCGCCCCAGGTGACGACGACGAGATCCCCCTTCTGCACCACGCCTTGCGCGATCAGCAGATCCTGCGCGCCCTTGAGCATGGCTTCGGTATCCGGGCACTGCGCCAGTTCCAGCGTGCGCACATTGCGGAACAGCGCGGCCTTCTGGCGCGTGGCGACATTGGGAGTGATGGCGAAGATCGGGATGTCGATGTTATGGCGGCTCATCCACAGCGCGGTCGAGCCGGATTCGGTCAGCGCGACGATGGCCTTCACGCGCAGGTGATGCGCGGTAAACAGCGCGCCGTAGGCGATCGACTGGTCGACGCGGGTGAAACGCAGGTTCATGAAGTCGGCGTCGAGGTGCACGTCTTCCGAGCGCTCGGCTTCCAGGCAGATGGCCGACATGGCCTCCACCGTTTCCACCGGATAGCGGCCGGACGCGGTTTCGGCCGAGGTCATCACGGCGTCGGTGCCGTCCAGCACGGCATTGGCGACGTCCGAGACTTCGGCGCGGGTCGGCACGGCATTGACGATCATCGACTCCATCATCTGGGTGGCGGTGATGGTCAGCTTGTTGGCCGCGCGCGCCATCTTGATCATGCGCTTTTGCAGGCCCGGCACGGCGGCATTGCCGACTTCCACGGCCAGGTCGCCGCGCGCCACCATGATGCCGTCGGAGGCATCCAGGATCTCTTGCAGCAGCGGAATGGCTTCGGCGCGCTCGACCTTGGCGATCATCATCGGCTTGTGGCCGTAGGGCTCGCCGGCCACATTGGCCAGTTGGCGCGCCATTTCCATGTCGGTGGCGTTCTTCGGGAAGGACACGGCCACATAGTCGGCCTGGAAGCTCATCGCGGTCTTGATGTCATCCATGTCCTTGGCCGTCAGCGCCGGCGCCGACAGGCCGCCGCCCTGGCGGTTGATGCCCTTGTTATTGGACAGTTCGCCACCGATCTTGACCACGGTATGGATTTCGTTGCCGAGCACGCGCTCGACCAGCAGCACGATCAGGCCGTCGTTGAGCAACAGCACGTCGTTGCCCTTGAGGTCGCGCGGCAGGGCCTTGTAGTCCAGTCCGACGCGCTCCTGGTTGCCCAGCTCGCAGGTGGCGTCGAGGATGAACTTGTCGCCGTTGGCCAGCATGATCTTGCCATGCTCGAACTTGCCCACGCGGATCTTCGGGCCTTGCAGGTCGGCCATGATCGCGACCTTCTTGTTGCAGGCATCGGCCACCTCGCGCACCAGGGTGGCGCGGTCGATATGGTCTTGCGCCTTGCCGTGGGAGAAGTTCAGGCGCACCACATCCACCCCGGCATTGATCATGCGGGTCAGCGTTTCGCGGTCACTGGAAGCAGGACCGATGGTGGCGACGATTTTGGTATCGCGTGTCATGAATACCTTCTCTTGGCGGCGGTTGGGAAGGTTCGCCCTGCCTGGTCTCCACAGGAATGGAGGCGAACCGCTGGGTGCTGCCGGCGCGGAATGCTTACCCCGCCGCCGGCAATGATGCGGGTAATCTTATCGGGCGCGTTGCAGCAGGATCTCGACGGCCGGCAGGGTCTTGCCTTCCAGGAATTCCAGGAAAGCGCCGCCGCCGGTGGAGATATAGCCGATA
>Ga0154006_1000274_pt1 | contig 17473 bp, 20 predicted proteins | sample TSFL090MetaG_FD_104747 | JGI IMG/M metagenome (GOLD analysis project Ga0154006, IMG submission 104747) | Attine ant fungus gardens microbial communities from Florida, USA - TSFL090 MetaG | ecosystem: Host-associated > Fungi > Mycelium > Unclassified | place: USA: Florida, Wakulla State Forest...
CCATTCGACATAAACCTACCACCAATGACAGGCTACTAGAGGGACTCGAAGACGAACACCCCATGACACCACAGATCCTATCGCAATAAATTCATGCTCACATTTTTCATTTTCCATTTTTCCTACTGCAGACACTAACACCCCCGATTAACACTCCCACTCCTCCCATCCACCAGTAAACTTCACCCACACCTTACACCTGACTCCTGTAGACACGCCCCAGACATTGGGCTCTATTTAGCCCTCCACGTCTTAGTACTAGATTACTTGTTGCGGAATAGAAATGCCGAATTAAAAAAAAAAATGGTAGCGCGTGATTAAACTCCGGTGGGCATAGGAATAAAACCAATTCTACCGTACACCGCGTAATAGATCGTTTGAGAATCAAATTTGTTAAACTTTAAAAATACTAGATAAAATTGTTCGTTAAAATCATTTTCTTACAACATAGCATTGGTGATTCATTATCTGCGCGTCGAACAAGATACAGGAGGAATTCAACACTACTCTCAATGGTCTCTAGACTTTCTAAAAGACAATAATCACGATGTTTTACCAAAAACAAAAAAAGAGTCTTTTACTCACCTGTATTCACCTTCAGCGGCCACACCAAGTTCCTCAATCTCTCCTTGAACAGCCGATAGCGCTTCAGCCGCGTTCGAAAAGTAGACAAGCTGTGCCTTGACGAGTTCATTCAGATTTTTGAGAGGTTCCGGCTTGACTCTACGTCAGCGACCACGAAATAACACAGACAAAAAAAGTAAATGAATGTACATTGTCAAGTACAGCTTTCATGAGCTGAATCGCAATCTCCGTCTTCTGAACCAAATCATCTTCCGCATTCTCAACTTCCAATCGGGCCTGTTCCTGTCGAGTGGGATTGGCATTCTTCAAGCTATAGATAAAAACAGGTGAATTGACGATCTCAAAGGGAGAATATCCACGACTGACGCTTGTTTAGCAGCATCCAGATCCAACCTGCTAACCTTGACAGAATTCCTTGCCTTCATAGCGACAGAAACATTGGCATTCAAAGTGAGCTGCCAAGGCTGCACAAAACGATCCTGAATGGCAATATCCTGGTCAACTCTGGCCATAGCGACCTTGTCCCAGCCCTGCGCAAAAAGAGCCAAGCCCTTGCCGAATTTACTAGCAGAGCCATCGGGGGCATTTGCGATGGTGGCATGTGCAGCGGAAGCAGCGCGAGTGAGGGCATGAGGGAGTGTTTTGTGCTGTGGAGGGGGAGGAGCGGCAGGAAGAGTGGGAGAGGGGAGGTTGGTGTTTTTGAGATTCTGGGCGGCGAAGGAGGTGATGTTGTAGCCGACGTGAGAGGTGATGCCAGAGATGGTTTCCTGGATCTGAGTTGGGTAGTCGTAGGACTCGTGTTCGTAGATACGGGCGACCCTGGTATGGTTAGCAAGGGCAGAGAGGTCATAAGAAATAAAGACAACTTTTGCAAGGCAGAGAGGGCGTCCTTGAGGGCATCGACACGGGACTCGAGATCCTTGTATTCTAAGAAAATTGAAGAAAGTGTGATAGATCGGGGACATGGGCTACTGACCCTGGGGAAGCTCAGTGATATCTTCTGGGGCTACCTGGCCAAGACGCTCTCTGGTAGCCTGGACAGACTGAGAAATACCCTTTGAAAACTTTGAGCCGACTTGGGCCAAATTGAGGGAGGACTGGAGGGATTTCCAGCCTTGCATGATGGGTAAAGGAAAAACAAATTGATGGACTATGTACAGAATATTCTAATCAGGCAACTCTTCGCGGAGAATGTCTGCTCCCAAGGATTTTATCTGGTGCTCGAGCGACTGCTGGTTTGCGAGGTCGATCTGGGCAAGGAGGGGGTTGTGGAGAGGGAGGTGCTCCCAGGTGGTGACTTTCATGGCGACGCCGCCGAGCATGTGGAGCCTGAGATACTTGAGCCAGGCGTCGACGACGTGGGGATGGGCATCCCAGGCCTTGATGGCGCGCTTGTGGACCCTGCGCTCGAAATTTTCCTGCGATTTTTTGTGGGCAAAGGGGCTGCGGATGACGGTCCAGAGGGAGTGCTGGGTGGGGAGGAAGACGGGGCCAGTTATGGGAATGTGGAGGGCAGAGGCAGCGTGGCAGGCAAAATGGGTGAAAAGATCCAGCAGTGCTGGCTCGTGAGACCGCACATGGACGCTCGCCACCGCAATCCCGTGTGTCCGAGCGTGCTGCGGCGCTTTTTCCAGGCTAAAGCCTGGCTGCACGCTCGACATATCTCGAGCATTGTGCCCCATATTCTGCACAATATTCTGCCCGGTCACCCTGCGACGGCCATGCACAGCAAGCGTCCTCAACATCGACGAGGACAAGACTCAATTTGTCTATCTTCCCACGCCTGTATCTACTGCTAGTCGTCCTCTGATCATCCCCACAAGCTCTCTCTTCAGCGTCCCAGGCAGCGCTGCTGCAGCCGTCAATACACGACATGGTCTCCTGGAAGCAAACTACCCACTGTGTGCACGCCCAGACACCTGCTCCAGCACGCTCTCAAAGTCCTCACACCGACTCCGCTCTGCCATCATAAACATACAGAAAAAAACACAAAAACAAACCCACCCTTGCTCTCACTTTTGACCTCGTCCACCCACCCCGCCTCATTCAGCACGGAACGCATCACTGACCGAATCCTATCGACCTCAGCAATTTAGTTTTTTTTCCGTTTCACACACTCACTGGTCCCATTCTCCGCTTTCCACCAGGGAGCGCCGAAGCCGACTGTACTCGGTCTCCATATGTATGTCACACCCGCACACACATTGTCACACACACGATCGTTCCAATCACGTGCTATCCTTGCTATTCAACCATCATGGGCGACGCTGATCCTTTTTACCTGCGGTATATCTACTCTTCTCCTCCCCCTAATATCCCCTTGACTATTATTTTCTCTTTGCAGATACTAGTATGCCTCCAGTGTCCTTTTCTCTCCTCTCGCTGACAGACCCCCAGTACCGGTCACTCTGGAAAACACGGTCATGAGTTTCTCGAATTCGAGTATTCGCACGGCCGTCTCCGCTATGCCAACAATTCAAATTACAGGAACGATAGTCTCATTCGCAAAGAAAGTATGCTGTATCAGTTTTCTCACACACACACGCCAACCTCTCTTCCTTGTAGTGTGGGTCGGTTCTCTCGTCGTCAAGGAATTGAAGCGTATCATCGAATCAAGCGAAATCACAAAGTGGGTTTCCTCTCTCTTTGCTCTCTTCAACTCTCTTATCCTTCTCAGGGAAGACGACACTAATTGGCCCAAGAAGAATATCGTCGGCAAGCAAGAACTTGAAATTAGGATTGGCAACGATCACATTTCCTTTGAAGTGCGCTTCAATCTAGATATATCCTTATATATTCAATTTCCTATTGTGTAGACCGCCAAGATCGGTTCCCTGGTTGATATTCAGGATAGCGAGGATCCTGAGGGGCTTCGCGTCTTCTATTACCTGGTTCAAGACCTCAAGGTTTGTTCGTCCGAGCTACCTGCCTTTTTCACCCTACTTAAAAATTTGGGTCAGTGCTTGATATTCTCCCTCATCTCCCTCCATTTCAAGATCAAGCCTATATAATTCCTCGGAGGTGAGCATACTATCACCTCCGGAGTGATAGTCCCGTATGCTGGTTTGTCCTTTCTCTTTCGACGTGCAAATAGATTAAAATTGCCTAGAACAGATCCAACGTTTCTCTAACTTATCCACCTTGAAAAAAAGAATCCTTGTGTCAGGTAAGCTAAAATTTATCATTCTCTATCATCTCTGAAATAATCAATCAGACCCACTGCCTGTACTTCGTCATTGTGTTCAAAAAGAGTTATAGTAGTTGTTCATCCATTGGCACCCACGCTGAGCAAAGCATCGTAAACTAGGGGCACTGTGTAGATGTTTTTAAATTGATACACCTCGAGGCCTTGCCGAGAACATGCCGAAGCTGACTAATCGAACATGGTTGAAGGGCAGGCGGAATTTAGACTGGCAAAGCTTCTAAACCGATTTTCTTCCCTCATTTTATATACTTTCGTCCTGGCTTTCCGCCACTCATCTCCTCCATGACATCCAATTACACGACTTTTGCTGGCAAGTACAGACTCGAGGAAGAGATTGCCAATGGTGGCTGTGGTACGTTTGATGATGATCGACTTCTGGGCAGACATTCAATGGCATGGGTTGGTTATCAGGGAGCGTGTTTCTCGGTGTTCATACCATCGCTGGCAAGGAAGTGGCTGTCAAGATTGAGCCAGCTGTCTCGCGTAACATATCAAGTCCACTCAAGCAGGAATCGAAGATATACAAGACACTCATGGGTGGTCCTGGAGTACCGTGGATAATGTGGTCCGGAAAGCAAGGCGATTACAACGTGATGATCATCGATCTTATGGGCCCTTCCCTCGAAGACTTGTTCAAAATGTATAATCGACATTTCTCACTCAAGACTGTCTTGCTACTAGCCGATCAACTGGTGAGTTTATCCTTCTCGTAACAGCCAAGGCTATTTGATTTAATCTCGTTCATCAGATATCCCGTATCGAATTTATACACTCCAAGAACTACGTCCACCGCGATATCAAGCCCGCCAATTTTGTCATGGGCACCGGTCGATCCTCTCATCTCGTCAACGTCATCGATTTCGGTCTCGCCAAGAAATACAGAGACTCAAGAACGTCAAACCATATCCCGTTCAAACAAGATGATATACACGGCGTCGGGACTTCTCTTTTCGCAGCTATCAACACTCATCTTGGTATTGAATCCTCACGAAGAGACGACTTGGAAAGTCTGGCGTACATGCTCATCTATTTCTTACGGGGTACACTTCCATGGCGCAGGATCCGAGCACCGATGGTCAATCCATCGCCTTCACCACCGTCTGTTCCTCTACCTGGATCCTCTTCCGATGCTGCACTGCCCCACAACCACCCTGACGACGCTGACAATCGACATGTACATACACATAAAGCGTATAATCCAATTTCAGCGACATGGGATCTTATCCGAGACTCTAAACTCAAACATGAACCTCTGCTGACAGTCGGCCTCTCGCCTGAATTTGACGTTCTATACAGATATGCACGAGGACTCGAGTTTGACGATTTGCCGGATTACGAGGGACTTCGAAGGTTGTTCCGCGGGCTGGGAGAACGGCTGGGGATTGAGTATGATGATACGTATGATTGGACGGTGAAGTCGGACGGTGCGAAGAGCGCTCATGACAAGAGACATTCTGGGAGGAGTTTGAGCGAGGGGAGTAGGAGGAGGTATTGTGAAGCTTGTAATGCAAAGAGACGGTGACCGTGGCTGGCAACAGCGCATTCTTCTGATTGCAACTTGCCCCTCTGTAGTCGATCGGCCCCCCCACCTCTCAGTAGTGCATGCTTCATGCTTTGAAGCCTTTGTCACACGCTATCCTCCACTCTGGATCGCTCTACCCCTTTGGGATCAGGTATCTCTCACTCCTTTGGGTCCCTAATTTTACTTGATGACACCGTTGTGTGTTCCTCCTCACTCTCTCTTTTTGTCCCCATATACCTTTGGAGCCGTGATGCTCCGGTTTGCTGTCCTTCCCTTACTTATTTCCAGAGTATAAGATGCTCCACTTATTCTGTCCTTGTGAGTTCTTTGAATTGGATCCTTTTCATTTCTGGACAGACTGATCGATCGATGTTATCCCTTAGATTCATACCGTCACTCTTTCTGGCTCTGACCTATCTCCTCATTCGTTTGAGACACGCTCTCTGACTGTTGTGTATGTTGTTCACTTGCGCATTTTGTGGTTTCTTCATCTGTGAAAGCACTTGATATCACCCGCGGTCGTTTTTGATCTGTAGTGCTCTATCATATATCTTATATATATATATTTATGTATATATTGTATGACACATGGGTACTTGTTGATCTTTTTTTGCAATTACAGTATTGTTTGTTGAGATGAATTGTACATGTCAACGCGTTTCTTGGTTCTTGAATATAATAGATAATGATCTCGAGATTATTGGGCGATCCTGTTTTGTTATCTTTCGATCATCAGATGAAAACAGCAACAATGCTGCAAAAGGATTACATGCTGCTGCTGTCAGTTATCACCTGTGTTATGGTCAACTCTTTGTATAGAAAGCCTCATGTCTATTGTTAACTCAAGAATCATTGTAGATCATCCACCCCTGTCTGTCTCGAAAAGCCATGTGATGATATTATTACATAATGCAGCCCCCTCCATGTCACAAACAACTTGATTTATCCAAGCATGGCCGTTCCCCGTCTCGGAACTCCTCCGCGCCCTGCCCCTACGGCACATCCTAAACTCGCTAAATCAAAGTCTGAGAACCTAAGACGAAGGATATTTGCTGCCGTTGATAGCCTTGCGTCTAGGCAAAGTGAAAATTCGGGAGCGACCCCGGGTGAAGAAGAAAGTGAATGGGAGAGTGAAGAAAAGGCTATCTGTACTACGCCTGGTATGGCATGCGCTGGGGAGACTGAAACAGAAACAGATGAGCCTGTGAGTTTTTTTTCCTGGATTGTCTGTTGTTCAACTGACTGACGGTTTTGTTTGTAGTCGCGACATTTACCGACGGCGCGTTTCCCGAAAGCGTCTTCCCGTCTGTCGACGTCGTTCTCCTGGTCAGAAAGTAATTTGGTCATTACCCTTTCCTGGCAGGGGCTCCTGTTTGAGTTTTCGAGACTGCTGGCAATTGTGCCTGCTTCATTTGGGTTCATGTGGTGTCTGTGGAACGTATATGCCTTTTCCCCATACCTGGACCGCTGCACCGGCTCAGATCGACCTCCCCCTGATCGGATTGATTATATCATGGCATCCTTATGGGTGAGTTGCTCGTACTTTTCAATGACGTGTCAGAATTCACACACTCCAAGGCTTTACTGACAGCTCACCAATGCCTCTCGCTGACTACCGGCTTGTTGACACGGTGGCGGCACTATTACACACCTTTGTCTACCCTTGTGCGACTGCTTGCGCTCCAAGGGATCTGTTGGCCAGCTACGCACCTCACAGTCAATGTATTTGACATGGCCAAAAGACCCGCCGTGGTGTGGGCATTGATCGGCACATGCACGTGCATGAGCCGCAGCATACAGATCTGGGTCGTCAGCAACCTTCCAACATCGTCACAGAGTATCAATAAAGACATCAATAATGCAAGCACTGCAGATGCACGAGAACGCGAAAAACGAAGGACTGAGGGTATAAAACCTTTTCGAGGCTATGGGTCTGTTTACTGGAAAAAGTGGAACAAATGGCGGAGGAAAAGACGATGGGACTGGAAAGAAGTGTCTGCCAAATGCGTTCTGCCCGCCGGCATCCTCTATTTTGTCATGGCATGGGCAGGAGAGATGCGCCGAGAGCTGGGTGGATGCTGAAGGATGAACACGTGACCATGACGCTTTAACATGTACTCTATTTTTGGGCTCCCGCTGCCCATGGCGTCATCTCCTCCATCTCCTATATATCCCAGACATTCTCCTATCTCTCTTTCTCTGTTTCCTTTATGGACAAATCTTCATCTGTCATTGCTGCTCTGGATGCTGGCAAACTTCCATCCACCCAGCAGCTCAGTCATTTTTTCAACTGGCTTCGTGATGTTGCAATCACCAATGTCGAACCATCAGTTCAGGCTGAATTGAGTTCTCAAGGCCGTGTCCTCGCAAACGATATCCGCCGCATCTTGGACGCCTATACACAGTTTCTGAACAACAAGAATGGTTCGCCTTTTACTGTGTGACGTCAATGACCGCTCACCTGTTTTTAGATGATAACATTCTCCAGGAAATGACCTGGCATCTCGAACAAGGGGATCTTGTCCCCACAGCTAAATCTAAAGAGGACCGAGAGCAAGCTCTTCGGGACATTCACTCTCTTCAAAGGTCCCTTCGTGTCATCTTGAAGGTTGCTTATAACAACGTCACGACCGAAGGCACCCATATATTTAGTGACTTCGCGTCCGTTGTTCGACTGACGTTGGCTGATGCTGCAGAACTGGTGGAGGTTCAGGCAGGGAAGGCCAAAGAGACATTACGCCGGGTGGAACACGATGTTCAAGAAGGAAGGCGTGATACTCTTGGAAGAGATAAAGCGCGTATTGAAGCAGAGAGAAACGATGCAAGGGTAACTTGGGAGCACGGAATGGACACTGTCAAAGGCGCTGGATCAATGGTGATTGGTGCCTCGCAAAATGTGGCTGTTACCGTTGAGGATACGACCGAGAGAACGGCTTTGCGACTGCAGAATGCGCTCTTTTCGGTAGATTCTTTTTTTGCGATTGCATATAATTAGTCACCTTATTGTCGCATTTAGATATGCGATCGTGCTCAAGCCGATCCGGCGTACCGTCATGCTCTTGATACCATTTTTACCATCCTTCAAAAACATATGGACCGAGGCCTTGACAGTGTCTCAGATCCCGACTTCACTCTGGCGACCTTCATCGCCGATCCTACGCCAGAGCAGCATGTTCCGAAGGCCATTGAGTGCCTCAAAATTTTCTTTGAACGCATCGTTAACGTCTCATTTGACCCATTTCTTGAGAAGTTTAAGGCGATCGTCTCTATGATTGTTTGTGACAGAGACTTGAAGTCGTGGTTTGACGATTCAATCAACGAGATTAGGCGCGATCTTTCGGAGCCGGGTTATGTTCGAAGTGACGACGCGACCCGCAAGCGCAAACAACTTCGCATTCGATGGAGGGCCTTGTTGGAGAAAGACGAGAAGTGGAAGTCTAACATCGATGAACTGAAGCAAGGACTTGCCCAGATTGATGAAGGTATATCTCAAGACCAGGATCTTCAGCGTATCAAGGCCGCCCACCAGCGTCTCAACAATGACGTTGAACAGGGTCTCATTGATGCTTCTAGAGAGGCAGAAACCGGGTTCAAAGCATCGGTAGACCAGGTAACGTGGTTTTGGCAAGACCTTTTCAAAGTCTATGTCCCTCGCATCATGTCTACGATGAAAGATGTTCCTATTCCTCGGTAAATTTTGCAACTATTGTCGATTTGATTGCGCCTCTGATCCGTATCCTAGAATTGAATACAAGGATCAAGATCTTGAATTTGTTTTGGAAAATCTCGACATTTCATCCTTCCATATCCTTCCTTCCCATGTTTATATTCGCAATATCATGGATGTGGATATTCAAACTTCTGCCGACCCCTCTGAACCATCACGTACTGCTGTTGGTACACTCACCCATGTTCGTGTCCAAGCGGTACAAATGACACTGAACGACGTTTCATTTTGGTACAAGGACAAGACTCGTGGCTCCCTCGGGCCAGGAGAGTTTACTGGTCTTCTCCACTTTGATTTGCCAGAGAAAGGAATTGATCTCGATCTGAAGCTCCGTCTCATCCCAGCAACACTCAAGGGACCTCATTCCCGAGCAAATTTGAAGCATTTCAACGACATTGAGAAGGTTCAGGTTAGCCTTGCCGAAGACATCGGACTTGAGGTTCGGGATAGCAATCATTCAATTTTTCTCACATTATTCAAGCCCCTTATGATCTCGCGGCTTCGTGAGGCATTGGAGCGAACTTTGATTGAGCAGGTGCGGGCGGCTGTTGAGTGGATGGATGGTGTTGCATTCGACATTGCAAAGAGGAAGGAGGTGTTTCAGGACACTGGACTGAGTTCTGGCGGAGCTTTGATGGCGGCTATCTGGAGCGAGACAGGCAGGATTCGACGAGAGGGTCGAGAACAAGGCGAGTTAGGTATTCACGCAACCGGGACTGGAGTCGTCGTCGAACAGCAATTGTATTCAAAAGATGGACGCGAGGCAGGCAAAACCGAATTTGCGATGGGTGCAGAGCCGCAAATTCTCAGTGGCGAGAAGCGAGGGCCACTTGGAACGGGTTCAAAACCCCTGAAAACACATGTTGAGGAGATGGGGGCAGGGATGGGCATGTCTGGTCTTGGGATGGAGGTGGTCCAACCAAGTGATATTGCTGGTGAAGCTGGACAACGCGTGAAGGACTTTGTGAGGGAAGGGAGGAAACAGATATCAAGTTTCACAAAAAGTGTCCAGGAAAAGAGGCAACGCGAACAGCGGCGGCCTGGTTGGCAAAGTGCGGCGTTTGATATCTGAGCGTTTCTTATCATTATTGTACCATTCTGTATTCATAGTTATCGCTTTAGTGTTCTCCTACATGTAAATTGAGGAGTGATTTTGGCAGAATGGCTGTTGGTTGTGAAGTCCTAGATTCTGGTATGCTCAACTGTGATGGGCACTCTATTCTTATTCTCCAAGTACAAGTTCACATGGTATGACTGAAAAACATGTATCGGTTTGGTTGATGACTGACTTTTCCACGAATGGTTTCAAGAAGTGGAGGGGTCTTTGTTCAGTCTCGTTTCAACCCATTCTCGGAGAAGCATGTATAGGGACTGAGTTATGAGATGCTTGAGAAGTTTTTGAAGCAGCGTACAAGAATTTTCCTTCTGTTCTCTGACTCTGACTGAAGTATGCCTTCAAGTCATTTGAAGCAAAAACCTTTAAAAGGGCTCTCCAGGAAAACTTGAGCTCGATACCACATGGAAGGACATGTGGTCAAAACAGTGTGATCGAAAAGCAACTTAAAGTCAAGTTACATAGTCAGAAGAATGCCCTTGTCAAAAGAACACAGTTATAGACAATGAGGCCAAAAGTGTCTAGTATAATGCACCGCAACTCTGATTCGTATACGCCCTCTCGAGTTGAAGGTTCAATGGACCGTCAAATACTGTAACATAGAATTCAATTACTCCATCAAACACAAACAGTCTACTCGTATCACAAAAAAGAACGGCAAGACAGACCAAGGTCATAAGAGAACAAGACCATCCCTTCAAAAATTCTGAATCACAAGTGAGAGTGAGAGTACCAAAAAAAAGGGTATACAAAGGGAGTGGAACTAGAAATTTTGGAGAGAATACTAGTATTGAAAGAAGAGTAATCACGAGTCGAAACTAACATGCCTTGTTCAAGAAAATTGATTGTCCAGGGTATGCTGAAGGCTTCGCTCATCTCCTGCTCGTATGACGACCGTGATTGAGCACATCTAAATCAGCTTCGAGCACTTTGATGGCGCCATGAGCCTGCTCGAGGTCTCTGTTAAGACGGTCACGTTCTTTGACAAGCTAAAACCCGAAAAAATCAGATAGCGCATTTGCCACATAAGATTCACCACATACATGCTGCTCCCAGATCCTGAAACGCCCTTCCTCTGCCTTGACTTGATCAGTAAACTTCTTCCTGAGTTCATCCTCTTCCTGCCGGAACTTGGGATTCTCATCTTTCTTGACCTTGGGCTCGCCAAATTTACGTGTCTCCATTTGTTGTTGACGGTAATTTTCATAGTGAATATCCTCGGTCGTCGAGACAAGATCCAGCATGAAAGTGCGAATCAAGAGTGACCGAAGCTTCTTGAAGTCACAGTGGTTCTCATTCTCAACTATGTCGAACATAACTACCAGATCTGGATACGGAGTGTAGTAACAGCGTACCTTCCGCAACACCCCAAAGATATTCACGACCCTTGACAGTGCGACCATCAGCAGTCTTGACATCCTCTGTAGAGCCAATTATGGAAAATGGCATAGCTTCGACAAGGGCGCGAGCAAGGTCAGCACTTTCATCGTCAGCATCAATAGGAGGGGTGTAGATGCGGACACCTTGCGCAGCAACGACTGAGCGAACCTGGTCATATTGAATAGCTGGTGTCAACACTCCTAACGAGGACAAACAAAGATAAGTACCCTTTGCTTGAAAACCTGGAGGTCGGCCTGGGTCAAAGTGTCGGCTTTGGCGATGACGGGAATCAAGTTCACACGAGTTCCAAGACGCCTCATAATTTCAATGTCTAGCGGTTTGAGTCTGAATTGTAACCACGAAGTGTATCAGAGGGAATGAACCCAAAAAGTCAGATTGCTACCACTTACGTGTGTCCAGTGGGACGGATGAAATAAAGACAGGCATGCACACGTAGGTCCGTCTTCTCACTCCTCTGGGGTTGTTGCTCCTGCCTCATGTACGCTTCATGCTGGTCGTCGATGAAGTCGACAATGGGCGTCCAGGAGTCGCTGTTGTTAACATAGTCGCCAAATCCGGGTGTGTCGATGACAGTGAGCTTGACCTTGAATTGCTTCTCCTCAAGCTCAGCCTTAATGATTTCCACCTCTGTGAGCTTGTCAAGCTGTTTGTGGTGACGCCTGTTGTAGTTTTTGGGGGGCGAGAGTTCGGTGGAAAAGAGGGTATTGATAAGCGTGGTTTTTCCAAGGCCAGATTCGCCTGAACAACGTATAACAATAAATTTAACGCGTATGAGAGTACCAGAAAAATGAGCACTGACCTACGACCATGATTGTGAAGTGAGCACCCCGCTTAGCAACGATCTTATGCCTCTACAAGAACGCGTCAGACGTGGCCGCCACGGAAGACGACGACGACAAGGATACCTGGTTGGGAAGATTGGCTATGCCAATGCCATCGGTAATGGGAGCGAGAGTAGCCATTTGGAGAAGATGCGCAGGGAAGGACAGCTACAGACTTCAACAAAAATCGTTTGAGATTCACTAGCATTATTTGGTCATGTTTACCTCGGTCACTGCCGACGCCCGCCTTAAAAAGTAATTAGACTTGAAGACCAAGTCGTTGTACATGGCTGAGATCCTAAACTAGCAATTTCCAAGGAACAAATCCAAAGCATCCTTCTCCACCTGGTCGACAGTCAGATTGTAGAATTTCTTCACATGGATCCAAGCGCGTGAGTAGGTGCACCTGAACTGCAGCGCAGGGGGCATCCATTGGGAAGGATCTAATTATACAGGTTGCCGGCCAATCCAACCCGGTCAGTGGCAAACCTAGAAGCAATATTGGAGAGAGAGGGGTAACGTACCTTTAGCCCCTCTGGCACTTTCAACGTCGCGAGTAGCAACGATAAGTTGGGGTCTTGTCAGATCATTAGAGAAGGCTTCGCGTTGATCTGAGCTCCATTAACTAGCCCCTGAAAACCAAGCCTCTTCGAGTGGAACGATATGACTCTGATGGAAGGAGAGTTGGCAGTTCACAGGGTCTGCAGGAAGACAAGGCGCACAATGTCGAGGCTGCTGGGTGTACACGAGACGGCAGCATCATAATATCAATACCAGTCACCACTCTTGACTTCACAGTTGTAATCTGTAATGACAGCATTTCCATCGCGTTTCAAGACAGCTGGTCAATAGGCAGCCTCAGTGAGATGTCGATGATCAAGTTGAGACGAAGACCAACTATTTCTTGTATCGCAATTCTCGGAGACTGTTAAAAATTAAGTTATATAGTGATGAGGGGTAAGGCTTTTATGTGAAATTGAGGTTACACACCAATAGACCCAGTAAAAAATTGACTGCGCTCAAAAGGCGGTTCAGTGTTCTTGGGGGTGACAGTTACTACCAGAAGAGTTTCACAGGGGCAGCTACTTGAAGAAGAAAATACTACTGACAATTTCCCAGATATATACGCGCGGTAGAAGCATCAACAGCTTCTGGAAATGTTGCAAGAGTAGGAAACGCAAGGCTGCAGCATAAGACGATGAGGGAAGCGAGTGTCAGCATGGGCAAGATATATGCGTAAGATATATTTTATATGGTGTACCTCTCCTCCAAACCTTTGTTTATTTTTACCCCGTACTCCCTTCTATCATTAAGAAGCGGTGGAGCTTCCAGGCGAGTTTCATGTGGCAAATGAGACGAAGCCAGCACCTAACCAAATTCGTCTCGCTAAAATGGCACTCTGAATGGACACATCAGAATCCGTCGCAACACCTGGTCGAGAGATCTTTCGAACAATCGAGTAGAGAGTATAGAATACTGAGTCATATATGTGTTTAACAGGCGGCCATTAGGTATGGTACTATAGCCTCGTTTGCATTCCCAGCAATTGTAGTTGTTATCATCCCAAGACCATGAGGAGACTGATAGACATTTTTATACGTAACAGCAAGAAGGGAAGCTTGCTTGACCCAGATTGAGTCCTGTCAGCCAAGTACCGTGGGGATCTGGAGTATAACGATGCGAAAACAGCAGTGGGAATGGTGAACTGGGCTAACGAGCGAAGCCATGATGGACACCTCGAAGAAGCCACATTAGAGCATTATGATATACACTCTGCCATTATATCGCAGTTCAGAACACCAGAGTCTGATCAGGTAAGGACAGTTTCATTTCTTGATGCAAGTCTGGTCATGAAATGATTGTGGTCTCTGGTGGAACCTGTTTCACTAGTATCACAGCGCCGCCCTTTGAGGAGAAGCATGTCGCTAGCGTATGGTAGTCAATAGCAAATTTTGTCTGGTATGAGAGATGTTGCAACGAAGCTATTCAGAAAAAAAGAATGTGATATTTTTATCAGCCAAATAAAAACGGGATATTTAATTAGTCAGCAGATACTCGCGTCAAGCTTGCGCGTTCAACACAAGCGCTCAATCATGGACCACTTTCCGACAAACTGGGGTCATCCCGTACGTTCATCTCTTCTGTTTTTGTGTTTACTGGCTGACCACTGCGGTAGCGCAACGACGCTTACGATGCCTATGGCACATATCCTCTGCCCCACAGACCGAACAATACTACCAAAGATGCCTTCGCATCCGCTGTCCAGCACACTCAGTGAGCGAATATGTGCTTCTCTATCGTAGAAAATGAACTGATAGGTCCTCTCAAGACAACCGATTGTCACAGGAACGAGTGTTCTCGCGTTTAAATACAAGGACGGCATCATGATGGCAGCAGATACACTAGGTGATCTGTCCCTCATATCTTGCACACACTCGCTCTTTGTCTGATAAACTTCACCAGCTTCATACGGCTCCCTTGCTCGCTTCAAGGATATTCAGCGGCTGCATCCTGTCGGCAAATATACCGTCATCGCCGCCGGTGGTGATATGTCCGACTTCCAGCATATCCAGAAATCCCTAGAAGAACTGATCATCGAGGAATTTGCCTCTCAAGACGGTCACGATCTGGGTCCTGCGCAGATTCATGAATACCTGTCCCAAGTCATGTACTCCCGCCGGTCCAAGCTGAACCCTTTATGGAACTCCTTGCTCGTGGGCGGCTTCAAGGATGGCAAAAGGTATCTCTCAGGTTCCGTCTCTTTCGAACCAAACTCGGAGTGTTGATCGTCCCTCGTAGTTTTTTATCATACGTCGACCTCCTGGGTACCACTTATTCTGCTTCAACCCTTGCCACGGGTTATGGAGCCTACATCGCCCAACCTTTGCTGCGCAAAGAAGTAGAGGGCAAGGAAGATACCTTGACAGAAGAAGATGCTGTAAGGATTATGGAGACCTGCATCAGAGTCCTCTTCTACAGAGACGCTCGAAGTATCGACAAGGTTCGTCCCAGTTTGATCTTTCCCCTTGAGAATCTATTGAGCTCATTTAATACTAGTATCAACTCGCTGCCATCACTGCAAACGGGATCAGTATCACAGAATCTCGCCCCATCTTAACGTCGTGGTCGTTTGCTGAAGGCATTAGAGGGTACGGTGCCTAGACTTAGTGAACTTTATGAGCCATATGTATATTTTGTCAATCTCTTTTCTGTCTCTAGATATGACAAAGCATTTTCTTCACTTCTATCAATGCTTGGTTAAGCCACGACTGTCAATGAACTACAATAAGGTGAACTTCATGTGATCCTTTCGAGTGACGATCGACAGTTTTGCTCGTCTGTGGTTTATTCTCTGTAACGCCAGCTTATAAAAGGATCAGACCCGGTCTTAGAGAAGGGAGACTGAGAGTGAGGGATTCTGATGTTGATAGGACTCTGAGATATTGGAGACGTCGTGAATCAACAGACGTCCAATGGATATTTTGATTTTCTAGTAGTCTTCATTTTACTGCAGAGATGTCTAATTTGTGGGAATATCAAAAAGAATGACTCCTCCCTATCCAACCAAACATCGCTGCACTTTCCAAGATACTGCCTCCCAAAAAGTTGCTGTGCAGGCAGAGGTCGTCCACAGAGAATTTAATACAGGAGTAAAGAGAAGAAGGAAGCCCAAATGTCACCTCGGAACCGAGTTGCAAGTTTTGCTTTTTTTGGAAGTTCCTCTGCTAGCCCCTGTTTTCCTCAAATATACAACATCAACAAGTCCATTGGGCGACAATGTGGCCCAGACTATCCTCCAAAGAATCTTATATAGGATCCCATATTGCCAGAAATCATTGATATTGATATCATCATCAGATTCCTACTGTATCTCTTCCGACTCCCTCCCAATTGGCTGGCTCCCCTCAGAGAGAAGGTTTGAAATAGCTGGAACAATAGAAGAATTCTAGGTCACTCTCCGACACAGCTGTACAAAGGGAGCGTGTTGAAAAAATTATCCAGATTATGAATGAAAAGAGTACAGTGAGCTTAAACATCAATATAACAATATTCAGTGAAAATCAAAAACCCAAAATCTGAATGGTGCATTTTTGACGCACAGATAGGGTGAGCAATAACGCAGCAAATAAAATATGCGCGCAGGGGAAGGAAGGAAAGCAAGATTCTAGCTACATGGCCCTCTCAATATGTAGATAACCGAGACAACTGCTCAGCAACTGCTCCAAGCGTTGAGGTTTTCATGACATCTCGATGTCATTCCATAACAATGATGTCATTCCGCAACAAGCAAGGGTAAATCCAAGGAGATAGATAATTCTTGCAGGATATCAGGAGGAAAAGATAGTTCTACACTATCTCTGGAGGGAGAATATAGGGAGGAGGTAGCTCCCGAGCCACCCGTCCTGCATCTCGGTGTTGATATGCGACCTCGTTTTCACTTGTAACTACTGGCACATTCCCCTGCGCTGTTCCATCGTGAGTTGACATAGACTGTCCAGAGGATCTAGGCCAATCGGAGCTACGAGATTCCGATGAAATCACTGGCACAGCTTCTTGATCTTGAGAACGGCGAACTGAGGCGGCCGGGGGATTGACAGAGCTAGACTGGCCGTGCAAATTAGTGCGACTGGCAGGGGGTTGAACGGAGCTCATTCCAAATGATTGTCGTGTGTTATCGGCGCTGAGTGTTTCCGGAGTTTGGGGCCCCGCTACATGGGGTAATCTTTGTGACTCAACGGGGATTGGCCCGGATTTTTTGGGAGAGGGCGTAGTAACAGCGCTTGGTTCAGGGAAGATTTGGCCGATGGGCCTGAACTGACGAAATTGAACTGGTTTCCCGCCTTGCGTATTTCTCTTTCTGCGCAGGTAATACCACATTCCAGCGGCACCTACTATCAATAAGAACGAGACTAGCGAGACCACGACTCCGATGATTATTGAGGTGCGACGTCCCGAGTTTCGAGCTCTCCATCGCGCAGCTTCTTGCTGATCTAGGATTGATTGATTAAAGGACGTCGTACTGAGACCCGTACAGGTGACATTCGTGGAACCTAAAAACATGGGTCAACCCATCCGCTTGACCGTTCCACTGATTAAG
>Ga0154006_1000275_pt1 | contig 17457 bp, 17 predicted proteins | sample TSFL090MetaG_FD_104747 | JGI IMG/M metagenome (GOLD analysis project Ga0154006, IMG submission 104747) | Attine ant fungus gardens microbial communities from Florida, USA - TSFL090 MetaG | ecosystem: Host-associated > Fungi > Mycelium > Unclassified | place: USA: Florida, Wakulla State Forest...
AACTACCATTGCGCGTGCTCAGACACCCTTGTTCTTAACCGACGAGGATGACACACAATCCCAGCACTTTACTCCTGTAACCAATTCTCTGGATGATCTCGACAAGATGGAGATTAGTGATGATGATGATCCCGAGATGGGAGGGATGATGGCGTTCAGTCAGGTACTAAACATGGCCGGTGACACTAGACCTGAAGCAGTCGAGGATGAGGATGAGGATGAGATAGGAGGAGCGGTCCTTTTCGGTGACGCAGATGAAGCGAGATAGTTGTGATTTTTAATTGATTCGCAGGATACAGCTCTTTATGCTTTGCCAATCTCACGAAGGATTTCCAGCCGTCGAGGTGCTGAGACCTCTTTAAATCCTGCAGTAAACAATTCAAAGGTGCCATTACCTTCTGAAAGAGCACGAAGACGCTGCGAATAGTCTAAGAATTGACTTAGTGGGACTAACCCCTGTACAGCACGTTTGACTCTCGAGCCTGATGTCTCTAATGCAATTTCAGTGGCGGAGGGTGTCAGCCACAGGGGTGGCATATAAACGCCCTCTTCAGAAAATCCACTTGTGATCTCGCCTTCTGTAGAGGCAGGAAGTCCAGAACCAAGCTCTAGAAGTTCTCCACCATGTTCTGTCATGTCCTTGATGACCTTGCCCATATGATTTTCTGAAACAGTCACTTTGAGATTCATGAAGGGTTCCAGGAGAGGTCCAGAACCTGCACTGCGGAAGAATTGACGCAGCACAGCTGCAGAGGCTCCAGTCAGGATGGAGGGAGGAATTTCTTTGGATAGGGCGTTTTTCGGTATTTGTATACATATATGAGTCATGGCAAGTGAGGAATGAGGTGAAATCGATAGGGCACTCGCAATACCTTGTGCAACACACGAAAGAGGCCCAACAGGAATAGATTCTGGAGCCGGTAGGGTATTGCCCTTGTCATCCAAAACTTTGTTACCATCCCAGACAGGATCTCCTTCCTCTGCACCCTTCAGAGAGCGTATAATCAGGGGAACTTCAACAGAGATGTATTTTCCGCCTCCAACATCCGCATTCCAAGTGTCCCACCCTTGGACTGGTATACCAGGTCCGAGACCCTCGCGAAAACTAACTCTGCGTTTGCCAAATTCGAAGTTGACATCCCATTCGTTTTTAAGTCGCCCTTCAATGATTTCCAGGTGTAAAGCTCCAAGTCCATGCACTAGAACTTGTCCTTCCTGGATGTCTGCGCGTACCGATGGATCTGTCCGTGCCAATGATTCTAGAGCGTTTTGAACTGGCCCAAGATCTGTGTGAGATTGAGGGATGACAGAGGCAGAGATAACAGCAGGTGGTGGTGTAATGTCCCTTAACACAGAGCGAGTAGAAGTAGAACTTCTGGCGGAAACAAGAGTATCACCCGTGCGGGTATGTTTCAGACCGATGATTACACCCACCGAACCAAACGGTAGCTCGTCTACTTCTTGAAACTCAGAAGCATAGAGGAGCATCAACTTGGAGGCGATTTCTTTCTGATTTCTGTTGGTGTTGAAAAGTTTGCTATGGCGAGTGAGCTTTCCTGTCAGAAAGTGAATGGTATTGCGCGGCAAGGTATACTTTTCACATACCAGAATACACACGGACAAAGGTCATCCAGCCTCTTCTCCGGTCCCAATTGACTTTCCAGGCAAGAAGTTGTAGAGGAGAGCCAAGAACCTGGAGATCATGAGGAACATCCAATGGGCTGGCTAGAAGCTCGCCAGCATAGTCAAGCACCAACTCTGTGCCTATATGGTGCAAGGCAGAACCGCAAACAACGGGCATTATAGCATTTCGGAGGGATGCCTGTCTAAGATAGGGAATTACTTGATCACCGCCAATACCTAGGTAGGCATCTGGGGAAGACGGCAGACCAAGTAGAGTGTCCATAAGCTCTTCCGAATGCATGGAAAGATTGTCCAAAAACTGGACTCGTGCATCTACCAGGTGAGATGGAAGAGGATGATTGGGTTCGAAGATAGATCGAAGGGCCTCTTCTGTGCGTGGCAAGGTATCTATGGAAGGCTTTCCTGTCTCAGACCATCGCCAGAGTTCCCATTTGACCAAATCAACAAGGCCTTGAATACCAGGCTCCGCTTGTTGATAGGCTAGAGGGCTAAATGATGCAATGGGTAAGACCAAAGGTAATGGTTGGGAATGAAGTTGGTTCAACAGGATGGAAGATAAAGCAAATTTGAAGGAAGCTCCTGGGCGGTCCATTTTATTCAAGAAGATCAACTTGGTTGCAACATCATATCTATGTCAACATTCAATCGGGCTTCAAGTTGGATGGAAGTCGCTTACCGGTTAAGTTGCGCCCAAACGCCTCTAGTCTGAGCTTCAACGCCTTCAACAGAATCTATAAGAACGACGGCACCATCAATAACACGGCTAGCACTTTCTACCTCCATTCCGAAGTCAGCATGACCAGGTGTATCTATCAGATTGAAAGTCCAGTCTCCCCACTGCACAGGTATACTAGCGGATTGGACAGTGATTCCTCGTTCCCTTTCCACGGGTAAAAAATCGGTCGTGGTACTTCCTGTGTCAACTGTACCTGATTCCGCAAGATAAGACGACTTATACAAAATTGATTCCGTGAGGGTTGTTTTTCCAGAATCTACAGATCATGAGTTCGCTCCAAACAAAAAAATGTTAAGTTACCTATATGGGCAACCAGCGCCATATTGCGGAGTTTTGAGGCAGCTTGGGGATCTTTGATCGTCGAGTAACATCGCCCTAATAAGTGGTGGAGCTGCAAAGACCAGCGACGCCGGTGAAGCCAAAGCATGGATGAGCAGGCAGGTGCTCCTTGCATAGTTTCCACGGCCCATCAATAGTCAATTCTTATCAAATTCTTATTGTATTCTTATTGTCTCCACATAGGTTGGCCTGGCTTGCCAGTGTCCTCCATCTTCCCTCTTGTTTGTCAATGGCATCCAGGGACTCGGACAAGATAGAGGGCCGCCCGCCCCGATGCACTGTTACTCCGAATCCCCTACATCTGGAATTAGATGTGAAAAACCTTCGTGGTAGCCTTCCTAACACCCTTCTTGCTGTAGTAATCATTGCGTTTTTCCTTGGTGGTATCTTCTGCGTCTCATTCCTGACAGTCGCATTTGGTAACTTCGAGAAGTATTGGTGGTTTACACGTCAACTTGCCTTCTTCCTCTGTGCTTGGTCATTATTTCACTGGGCAGAGTTCGCTGTCACTGCCGGTTGGAATCTGGAAAGGTGCAATGTCGATTGTGAGCCAATCTTCCGTACCACGTCCTTTCCTGACCCTATATCATATAGCCTTTTTACTGAACAATGGCCACTCGTATTATACTGCTCATGCGATCGCCCTCAGTGAATACCTGATAACCCTATATCTCCTGCCCGGAACAAAGAGCCTTGCGTATGTTTCTCAATTAGGTGAGTCTTCTCTCTCAGAGCCTAAACACTGAGAATGAATTTCTAGGTGTCGTGGTCACGCTTTTTGGGCAGACGCTACGCTCGCTTGCCATGATTCACGCGTCCACCAACTTTTCTCATGTCGTAGTATTCAAAAAACGTAGTGATCATATTCTTGTCACGGACGGAGTTTATGCGTGAGCTCATCACCTGGATTTGCATCTTGTTACTGACTACGAATAGGTGGTCCCGTCATCCTTCCTATGCTGGATTTTTCTATTGGGCTCTGGGTACCCAATTAGTACTGCAGAACCCGTTTTCATTCGTTGTCCATTTTATTGTTCTGTGGAAATTTTTCTATCATCGCTCGCGTTGTACGTCCTTTCTTTTTTTCATGATCTCATGATATCAATTATAGCAGCCGAAGAACGTGCTCTTGTTAAATTTTTCGGGCAGGATTATGTTGAATATCGCCGCCGAGTTGGAACGAAAATTCCATTCATCCCTTAATTTACAGGAGGAATTTCCAGTAATTTGGTCACCTATGAACTAAAACCAATGATCATTGTGTCGGCAAGCGAAGTTTTGATTGGTACGGGGGAAACATGGAAGGATATATACTATAACACAAGCTACAAGAGCTCAGTTGTCTTGAATGACTGTGGCTTTGTCTGACACGTAGATACCATCTAAGAATTTTCGGATATCCTTGTTACGAACACGGCAGCTTCCCTGAATGGAGGCGGCTTCCAAGGCGTCATGTTTGGCTTTCATCTAGGTCGAAGGCGAGACTCACCAGATTGAGAGACATTGTCGATGTCGTTGCCCTCAAGTATGAGCTCATCCTTTTGCGCTTTCGATTCCGAAATTGTAACACCCTCCAACATGTCGACATGCCGCACATTCTGAAGAGCATTGAATAATTGTTCGCGTCATAGATTACTGCATACCTTCTCGCCTAAGAAATTACGGATTTCAACGGATTGGCCATCATCTTGAATAATGCAGTTGATAGGGAAATGGGCATATACTGCACGCATTTTATATAGGAAACCCTGGAAGCGAATATCAGCGTTCTGGGAGCATAATCACAAATTTCGGTATACCTTCGTCACACCAGTAACCATGTTATTGATAAGACTACGGATCGTACGCAGGCAAGCAACATGTTTGCGCCCCCCCGACCAGACTGCAAGGCTGACCTTGGTGGTCTTGCCCTTTAATAACCGAATATCCATGTCAACATGGCGGATGTTCTTCTTCAGCGTGCCTCGAGGACCAGTGACAGTAATGAGACGAGACTTGATGGAAATCTCAACGTTCTCGGGGATGATCAGCTCTTCGGTCTTGAGGACGTTGCGCATCTGCTTGGTTGAAGGAATCAGCAAAATTTCATCCGAACTTAATCCCTCGCATCCAACACTCGCGCTTCACCGATTTTTACGAAATCGATGCCAAACAAGCGAGAAAGTGCCATGAACTGCACTGGACGCAAAAAGAACCAGCAGAAGTGTAGATAAACACACCTTGGACAGTGAGTTTCGGATAGTATACTGGTATCGACGGACTTGGCTTTCAAGTCGCTGACGTAATACACAACGGATAAGAACGAGGCTTTCACCGGTGCTTTTGGCACGGGCTCCAACCTTTAGTGTTTACTATGCTTATACCTGGCTTACAGCCTATTCTAAATGACAGACTGACTATCTAGCTGTACTCACCAATTCACTAACAACTACTAACTTGACAATTTCATTTTTATTAATCCATCGATATGCACTTAAGACGATAATGACTGGCGTAAGGAGACCTCCAGATATCTATCTTTATAAGTCAAAATGAACCAGCACAACGTCAGTGTCTTACAATGTCAAATGCAGTATGGCAAAATTCCGGTAACACTTGCCTTACTTGACGTAAAGGGTCCTTCTAGCCCACTCGTGGGCGCAAAACTTGAATAAAAATCAAATGTACATTGTCAACTAGGCTTCCACTAAGCTGAGTACACATGAACTTTTGACGATTGATCTCCTGATCCTTTCTCCAACCCTGCACAGCTATCCTTATCATGAGACATCTGTTGTAGCTTCTACTCATGTGTTAAAGCATCAGACAATCATATCTACTGAAAAGAACTAAATGTCATACCATGGGCGTAGCGGCACGTTCATGCACCGCTTCGCGTGCAGTATCTATCCGGATAGAGATATTTGGTTGACCCTGGGGAGTGGACGATAATGCACTTTGCGAAAGAGAAATGAGCATGTGATCGATTTTGTCAATTGGGTGCGCAATACTAGATCGAGCGTTGAGGGTTGCCAGGAAAGAATTGACATAGACTTGGAAAGAAATGAGAAGGTTCAAAACCTGGATAAAAAACTTGGGTGACAGTCAAGCACGTACGACGGCCAATGCAAAAGTAGAAGCTAGCGTAAATGAGTGTCCTCGAGGATGCAATGAGCTGATCGACGGGGAAAAAGATAAACAATGCAAATCAGTCGTATCTAGATCATATGAATGCTTACCGAAATGAGAGCTGCAATGGCACAAAGACTTCGTTCAGGATGAGTCAACTTGTGCTTGCAAGGTCAAGTCATGATCAGAAAACATACGTAGTCAGTCTAAGGAACACTGTCATTTTCCCATTGATCAACTTGCAATGAAGATACTCACACCCCTGTGCTCACAATGAATAAAATCTGTCCAATGACCGAATTTATTTTATCCCACTATGTGGTTTCTGGAGGGCTTACCAACTTGTTTATCATGGTATTTGATCTGCCCAAACATCAGTACAGTGTGGAGGAAATGTCATTTCAAATGAGATGACCTCTTGAGTCCAGTGCGAGCATTATTGAGGAGATAGACCAAACTCAAAGCAATCAGCATATCAACTGTCGTCGACAGGGCATTGATTGTGACAGTCAACGGCTATATTAAAAATCCAGCTTAAGCAATAAGACTGGAGGACTTATTTCGGATGACCACTTACAGTAATCTTGAGCAATTGTTCATAGGTATCTAGTTGCATGCTGTTGCCTGTGTTACCTAACTTGACTGGTCTAATCACTGACCAAGACATACGAGATAATGACCCAAGCTATGACATAAACTCAGTGATTGTTGCTTCTTCGAAGGATAAAACCCTGACCTGTTCCACATCCGGCACAACACATGATCAGAGATAGAATGAGCCCCGTGATGAACCGATTGTGCTCGCTGAGTTTCCACACTCGGTAGGTATAAAAACTAATGAATCATCAATTGCGGCGCTTGGGGCGGCAGGAAGTTCACCCAACGTTTGTACAAAGGCACCATTTAGACCCTGCATATGGTTGAGGGTATCATGATTGGGCACATATGACACAAGAAAGAGAGCATGATGCAAGGTTGACGGTACAGAATTACCTGACTGCCTCATGACTGGACAAAAGAACATACAGTGAAGAGGGCTTCCATCTACATTGCTCAGTCAGCCAATCATGAGCAAAGAAACAGACCGATTACACGTACAACAACAGACCAGACGACAAGCTTTAGCTTAGCTTCATCACTGTCCTCTAGCCTCAGTTCCGATCATTCTACAAACGATGAATTGAGTCATACTGGAAATTTGTTATCGTGTAATGATATGCTAGAAGACAGACTCAATCAGCACAAATCGGTGGAAAGAAGGGAACATACCAGTATGCACGATGAAGCAGAGGTGGGTCGCATCAAAGAGAACAAGGACTATAACCTATAAAAAATAGAATCAGTGATAGAATCAATCCATGAGCTTGTATCACCAGGAAAAAAACAATTCCATAGAACTGACAATGAAGAGAAAAGTCCAATGGACAACAAGTGATACTTACGAGGGCTTTGATAAAAATACCGTCTTTCTTATACTCTGTTGGAACGAGATTGTGAGGAACTTGACTTAAATATCAGATAACATACTTTGGAAGTAGTAGAAAGCTTGCAGAAGACACACGCCGTGCAGAACTGCACTGACGATCACCCCAATCATCACTGCACCAAAGCTGAGACGATCATCAATGCTATTCATTATTGCTCAGGCTCCAACATACGTGTTGTCCAAAGGAACATCATCCTGCAGAGTTGCTGACATTCTGGACTCAAACTACCTGTGTTTTGAGGGCCTCTGACCTCGGCTGTATCTTGAAAAAAGAAATTGACCCAGTTCCTTACAATCCACATGCAAACCCTGGCAACGGGGAGAGAATGAACAACCTTTATACACGTAAAGACGTGGATGAGAGAAAGTCCGGAGGGAAACCAAATGAAAAAATTCCAGGTCTTGTAATAAATTGTCGAAACTGGCCTGGAATTTGTAGACACGACCTCTCCGAGACGGCGAAAAGATCGGGTGTCAAAAAACAAAATGGAAGTACTTCTTTAATGACTGATAAGAACATGTCAAGAGGCATGTGACGGGTGTCTGAAGCGTTGGAAAACAGTTTCTCCCAAAGAATTTACTTCCACAGGAAGCCAAGATGGGTAGGGCGCTCCCATTAGGATAACGAATAGGTGGAATAAACTGATAACAAACTGATAACAAACTCACAACACTGTCATCATGCGAACGGACTTTCAAACCTACGATAGTTGTGTTTTTCAATGGGGACAGGATAGTACTATGGGAAAGTTGGTCGTTCGTTTTCTCTCACAGGTCTCATTGACATGTGTGCTGGATTCGAAAATCGACATACTATAAAAATACGAGTATCGTGCGAAACTTACGTGATCTATGTAATTTTATTTTCAACATTCATCCTTAGTTTATATCGCCGAGATCCAAATAATCTTAACCCGTAGGTCCATTATTTTAACACAAGAGAATTTGTTCATTCAAAAGTGTTGACCTAGTATGTGGGCACTTCACGGATCGGCATATGTAAACAGTCTAATTTTTCTTTGATCTATGACATGACCGAAGACCTGTCAGATATAGTTCCCAACAGATTTCTGGCCATCAGCAGAAATAGACAAAGATAACAACGGAAAAATGACCGAGGCTCGAGACCACTACGACTCACTCACTGACTGGTTCGATCCAAGTGTTCAAACATCAAATGAGCAATCCCGGTTGACACTCGGCCCGCTCTCGCTGTGTGAATCGGACTCGTGGATGACGTTCGTGAGAACTGAAGGGATCTGCGATAAATCTAGTCCCTTGGTTACAAAAAATAGTCTATATGTTATCGCAAGCTGCGGCCACCATTCCGTAAAGTCGAGACAAACTCAGCGACATGATTCGTCAATCATGTACTTCTTGGACCACCACCTCGACAGAGGATAGAAATTTAAGCTACCTGCACTATTACCCGAAGCCATCGATTCTGGTGCTCTTCAGTCACACGACGCTCAATCCCACTTTGTTGAATCCGGGTCCTCAAAATTTCCTGGAGCATCAAAGCTTTTTTTTAATCCCGGCCACTCTTTTATCCGTTCCTATCAAGGCCTTTTCCGTCGCTCTCCTTTGCCATTATATATCATCATGGTTATCGTCAAGACCACTTGCCATATATTACATCCTCCCATGTTGTTGATACATCTCTCTTTGTTGGGCAGCCTTGCAGGCCTAGGATCTACTGCGTCTCAATACTCGGGCGATTCCTCGAGGAAATTCCGAAACTTCTCATAAAGAGAAACATTGGTCCCTGATTGACGGACATTCCAGGTTTTTTTGCTAATCTTGCAAGTATCTGCTGTGAAAAGATACACGTTAGTCACTAGGGTCCTAATCAGTTGGCTCTCGCCCCATTCCTCCCATCTTCCTCCTCCTCCTCAACACCCTGTGGAGAGGGTCCTTCCATCGCAAGTAAAACATCTTTCAATTCCAAAACTTTGTGTAAAAAACCCTAACTGCGAGATGTAGTAATCATATCAAGGTCATTCTTCTAGATTCAGGTGCACAACAAAAAAAACTCATCAATCATAGCTATTATTAGAAATTCTGTATACGCGTTGGACTTCTTTTTCCCATTTGGGATTGGACCCAACCTATCATGCATCAATATCAATCGATCAGAAAAAGAGCGGCTGGCATTCTTTCTGTGTTAAATCCACGCCCTGGTTCTTCCCACATGGCGGAGCCCGGTCTAGGTGGGTTAAGGGAGGGGTTACAAAAATGAAGCAGTCAGTTGTCATGTTTAATACCTCCTCAACAAGCTATCCTCAACAAGCTGTCTCTCTCATTGAAATGTCCAGTCTTGCCTACCTTCATTACACTCTTCTCAGTGTTGGCTTATATTTCTTGAACTCATACATTCAGCAGCGTCGACTACCTGCATCTCTCCCTCCAGGTCCTCGTGGTCTACCTATCATCGGTGTGAGTAGTGGCTTCCCCAATCGATGCGTTACGCACGCATGGCACTCAACATTGTTTTCACTCTCCTCCCCCTCCTTTCAAAAAAACAGAATGTAGCCGATATGCCCACTCAAAAGGATTGGCTAACCTATGCAAAGTGGGGAAAAAAATACGGTCAGTTGATCAAAATTTTGCTGTATATATTATATATTCATGTCTACATCAAAAAACAGGTGGACTCGTTTCTGTCAAGGTAATGGGTCAACCCATTATCATCGTCAACGCCATCTCCATCCTGCACGAACTGGACAAAAAGGGTGCTCTCTACTCTGACCGACCACGGCTCGAAATGGGAGGTGAACTCCTTGGCTATTCTGAAACCCTCGTGCTCCTGCCTTATGGAGATCGGTTCCGAACGTACCGCAAGAACATTGCTCGGTTTTTGGGAGGGACGGCCCAGGTGAAGGAGTGGTATCCCCTCATTGAACGTGCTACACACCTGTTTTTGAGAAGTATGATGAAGCGGCCTCTTGATTTGATGATTCATCTTCGCAAGTAAGTAATACACTTGCTTTTGTAAAAAGAATAATTTATATGATTCAACGCCATGATCGGAAATTTATCAATTCATTTTTTGGAAAAGACTTCAAGGCAACATCATTCTCAATTTAACCTACGGAATCGATTTTCAGGAAAGTGATCACCATCATCCCTTCGTGACGCTCATCGAACGCGCCAACGAAAACTTCAACAAAGCCACGATCCCTGGTTCCTTTCTCGTCGACTTTTTCCCTTTTCTTCGGAAACTTCCCGAATGGCTGCCTGGAATGGGGTTTATGGAAACAGCACGACGTTGGGCACGTGATACGTCCGAGATGGTAGAAGCGCCGTTTCGGTTTACGGTGCAGCAAATTGTGAGTTTCTCTGTCTGAGATCCTTCAAAGAATGTCCAACTCTTATATATGATCTTTTTTTTCTTTCCTAAAATACATACATATAGGAGGCCGGTACAGCAACGAAATCATACGTGTCCACCGTGTTGGAAGAAGACGTTGGTATCTTGAACGCGGATGACATCCGAGATTTGAAACTTTCTGCGAGTTCACTTTATGGAGGTGGCGCTGACACGACCGTTTCCGCCGAATACGCATTTTACCTTGCCATGGTCCTCTTTCCAGGTAGGCGCGTATATCTATCTATATGTTATCATATGATATCCATTATTAATCATATATTTCATCCATCACCATTTTGTTTCTTTTTCTTTGTCTCTTTCAAAAGAGGTACAGATAAAAGCTCAAGCCGAGATCGACGCTGTCATTGGCACGGATCGTTTACCCTCGTTATGCGATTTACCTCACCTTCCTTATGTAAGGGCAGTCGTGACAGAAGTATTACGATGGAACAGTGTCGCTCCGACAGGTGTGCCCCACCGTGCGATCCAAGACGGTCTCATCGCGGGCTACTTTATTCCCAAGGACGCCATCATCTTGTGTAACCTCTGGTACGTGAACATCAATCAATCAAAAACCATGTTCTATTTTTACCTCAAATCATCTCATAACAATAAAAAAACAGGAACATGTTACATGACGAAACAATCTGGCCTGACCCCTTCACCTTTTCACCGGACCGCTTCACCACATCACTGCCTCAATGTGACCCACGTGACGTCTGTTTCGGTTTTGGAAGAAGAAAATGTCCAGGGATGTACCTCGCCGAAGCAGCGTTATCCATGACCATCTCAATGACACTCGCCGTGTTTGAGATTACGAACGTGATAGAGAACGGCGTACCTGTCGTTCCCAAACATGAGAATACGTCGGGTACGATTAGGTGTGTGTTTTTCTTTCTTCTGCTCACACACTTACACACGCGCGTGCGCTTCACGTTGGTGAAACCAACAGTTATCCGGAAGCCTTCAAATGCACTATTAAACCTCGTTCCAAAAAAGCGTTGGCATTGATTCAAGGACATCTTTGAATCAAGACTGGTCTCTGTTTAACTTCTGTTTAACGGTCCCACAAATCAGAACAAAAGTACCACTATTTTTGGATGTTCTCTTATGCCCTCACCCCAAGCCCAGAGCATGTCCAGAACACAACTCTATTTCACCCACTTGTCTTTCTATAGTGTCATGAAATACAAAGAGTTTCTTTGTTTTGTTAGAATTTACTGTCAAAGAACTGTAGACAAGATATCTCCTTACTCTACAACATCCCATTGTCCATGTTCCTCCCCACTATATTGCGTCTAATCTCTAATTGCACCGAGGGACTGAGGAAATACAGATATGTTGATTATCACGCAAATAAAAATGTGAAAATGCGATGTACGTTTCCAAATATTGGATGCAGTATGATGCCCAGGAGAATGTGAAACAAGTGAAAGGAGAGCTATGCCAAAGCTAACTTCTTAAAAGGAGGTGTTTGTCCTGCCTTTATTGTTGGCTCATGTTCAACTTTCCTCTTGGTACCAACAAGCTTGGGAGGTGACGACAGCGGAGATCTCGAAGGAGAACGTCTTACAAACGGAGGCGTGAAACGTGAGGAGGTTACCTCAGGTGTTGATGCACGACTCCCCGTCCCGAACTCAGACTTAAGTCGTGTCACTATACTACTTGCTGACGTAGTAGCTTCTCTATGACAGGTAGCGTGATAAACCTGCAAGAAGGGTAAGGAACGTGAAGTCATGAGTGAGAGTTACTGTTTACCTTATCATCCTTCTTGATCGCATTACGCCAAATCCATTCCTCTTCATCTTCAAGGAATTCAACTTGCAATGTTTCTTTACATATCGGGCACGAGAGCAGCCTAGCTTCGTCACCTGGTGGTACCGTAACATATTGTGACTCGACATTCACACCTTGCTTCATGTCCTCAACAGTAGTCGGAGCTTTCACTCGCAAAGACGTCGCGCGCGGCGTCCGAGGCTTGTTCGCAGCATCTCTTGATGACTCATGGACCCAATCCTGGGAGATGTGTAAGAAAGAGGAAATCATCAATTATATCAAAACTAACCTCAACACTTGTGAACCAGCTGCGATCATGTCCACGTCCGGGATTTTGGCTAAGTTTGTGATTTTGCCTAAAATGTAAGTCAAGGTGGTCCTCTAATTGCTTCTTCCCTAGAATTGTGTCCAGAAATCGTATTCCACACTGCTGGCATTGTAGAGGTAGATAATCGTAGAGGAAAAAAGAAACATTGGTAGGATCATCACTGAAAGAATTGAGTTTGAGATTGATTAGTTCGTTGAGTCAGATAGAACGCATACATGTCATTTTCTACATTCAATGTCTCCGATCGTTCAGCTAAAATTCGCTTACGATAATCCATCCGAGCATCTCTGATAGCGGTCAAATCTTCGGTAGCCGGGACAGGAGGTTCTAATTCTTTCTTAGGTTCCTGTTCCGTCGGTGGCACCTTCGACTCACTAGAGGTGTCAATAGCTGAAACTAGGCCGGATTTCATGAGAGATGATAAGATGCTAGATATCTGGAGATTGGCCCCGGCGTTCTCAGCGGGAGCAGATGCGGATGATGCTAATGCGGACGATGCTAATGCGGACGATGCTAATGCCATAGAAGCGATGGGCTCAGTTTTTTCAGGTGGAGGGGCCAGGTAGGGTGTATTATAAGAAGAATGAGGATATGTGGATGAGAATTGGGAAGCAGGCCATTGGAGTGACGGAAAAGGCTGAACAGCTGGTGGACGCGCAAGGCTACGGAGTTGAGTCAAGATTTGACTAAGTTCGTCCTGGGAAACACCGGCCTCAACAAGGGTCCGAAGCTAAATGGAAAGGTCTATCAGTGATTCGTCGAAGTCAATGGCACATCCGACATACCTGGAAGAGGACCTGGAGGTGATGTTTGGACGTCACATCGTTAGGGTTCACCTGAATGGCACGTTCCTTTGCTTGAAGGGTGAAATTTAATTCACTCATGACTTGGACTTTTGTAATTTGATTAGGTCCCTGGGGTTGATCAGTAACCAGGGCGCGAAATTGAAAGGAAATTTACTCACCGCTTGCTCACCCCAAATACCACGCTCAATTGCCATCTGAGGGGCAAGGCCAAACAACTCCTTGCCATTTGGAGCGCCAGTCCGCCAGGTTAACAGCATTTCGTCCATTTTACTGCGGGTGTTATTATCGACCGATCTATAGGTTTCCAGGAAAAGGGGGATAACAAAGGAAGCGAATACTCGCGCATAAGGGTCGTAAACATTTTTTGAAATTGCATCGAGAAGATAAAAGGCGGGAAGCTTCATCCAAGGAGAAACCTAGGATTTACAAAGAAGGAAAGATTAGTCAGCAGATCCATGGAACGTAGTCTGAAACGCCAATACAGTAGACGAGCAATACCCTTGAGGCATAAGGCTCCGGAAGCATTTGAATCTTAATGCTCAAGTCTATGCTACTGTTAAATTACATGGTGTACAGATATGACCAAATGTGTGAGCCTCCTGATTCTCCCTTGGGATGCACATGCTACAATAAAGGCCTGGTCAAAGGCAACTCACCTTTCGAATGTGGTTGTCAATGCACTGTGCAACCAAATCTGCATACCGAGAATACTCTTGAGCGTAGAAAGAAAGATTTTGGATGATTGGCCGTGAGTTAAATTGAAGTTGTTCGAGACGACTGCTATAATCCCTACGAAAACTGGCTGGGTCAATGAAGACAGGCTGGGGGGAGATGTAGGACGAAGAAGGATGATGAGGATACTGGTACTGATAAAGAGACATATTTTTTATGAAGATCAGTTTCGTATTCCGAGAGCAATCGCTATGGCCCAAAGGGTGAACTCAGGGTAACCTCGTCAATAAGTAACAGAGACGAGTGTGGGAATTTGATGAGCTGCGTAACTGCTGTGCTGTGTTTCCCACTCCCTCTACTCCTGGGAACCTTGACTAAGCAGTTACTGTCACTTACATGGTGCTCAATCGTACGCAGCCCGTGGTAGAATAACAGGTTATCTTACTTCAATATATTAGAAAAGGGAACAAGAGAAAAATAAGAGGAGACGAAAGACTATATACTGCTACAAGAGTTACTGATGAGTAATTACTCGGTCAGGGAAGCAGAAAAGTGCCAAGATTATCCTGAAGAAAGTGAGATCCCCACTAGGACGTAGCTGTATCTGTTACACTCGGTGAGGATATGGATTCTCGTCTCGACGATCGCATTGCCGCACAGAAGTAGTTATTGTTACATTACTCTCACTTTCACTTAAAATTCAATTGAGAAATCATGAAAAATCAGAAATAATGTAGAGCAGGGAGGATAGAATAAGCATCATAGGATAAGCATTATGTACTTTTGATTATTCCATAGGATAAGTGTAGGACAAGGAAATGATATATTGTAGCCGGCAGGATCTCAGACCGGTGACAACTTGAGCATAGTCAGACTATATGTCAAAAAAGGTTGCCAAACACATTTGCATTGGATAGTAACATGAAATGTCAAAAATCATTTATGTTTCCTTGTTCTATCCTACACATTAAATTCGGCAGGCAAGTGCTTATCCTATCCGAGTTGCAGAACAGGGCCTAAAGAGTGGATGCTTCATCAGTCTTCAGTGGTTTATCTTCCACTTCAGACATTTCTTATTTTGCACTGGACCTATTCAGATTTTATTTTATTTCTTATTTCATTAACTATCTGCACTACACCCTAATGTTATGTTCATATCACCACGGACTGTTTTCGTACGTGTAATAAATTGTTATTTTTCTTAAAAAAGATGATATATTCATATTGTTGTCATGAAATGTAGTTAGCTGAATGTATTTATCTTTGTTTCCTCTATCATGGCACATAACCTGAGTAAGTAGGTGTCTGTTCGCTCCAAAGCAGCCAGTCATATTCAATGATAACTTCTCAGCACAAACACATGTTCTGGATGATATTGCAAATCAAGATATAGAAATGCAAGTGCGTCCTATGGCTTGTACATCAACGTGGTCACAGAACCTGCTTCAAGCCTGCAGCAGCCGATATTATCTACCTTGTCGTAGATACTAATGTCCTACTAGACCACATTCATATACTTAAAGATCTTGTTGAAGACATCGCATCAACAAGAGTCCCACTTGTCGTGATATGTCCTGGTATCGTTCTCAATGAACTCGATCGGTGCACATCGTCTATTCTGACTTCGGAATCCATACTGATGAGGCTCGGCTCGTTGGAAATCTAGTCAGAAGACATCAGACCGCTTGGGACGACGAGCGAGAAGTGCCACGGACTGGATGCTGCGCGAGGTTACACGCACGGATCTGCCTCGGCCCATTGTGAAAGGCCAAGCTCAACGAGAGACTTGCAAGTCGACAAAGAACTGGAAAACAAAAGATGAAACTAAGGTGGGGCTTGTACAATCGAGTATCAACGCATCTTTTTTTATTTGCATTGACTAAGTGGCCAGGCGCTGTCGAATAATGACGACTTAATTATTGATTGCTGTCAATACTTTGAGCGAAAAGCAGTTACAGTGCTATATACCCGTGATAAAAACCTTTGTCTTCGATGCAACCAGGAAGGCGAGTGCAATGAAACTATTGACTGTCTTTTGAGCTTTGAGCTTGAGGTTGATCCATGGTTGTTCATCTTAGGACTTCGATTTATTAATCCCCCTCCACCATACGAGTACAATCACTTAGATTTCGTCGGACGCATGCTGGGTGTATTACCAGAATATGATTACTATCTGAACAAGATGATGCAAAACCATGACCACGCTATTCGCGAGAACAAAAAGGAAGACGATGGAATGATGATTGATGATGATAGACCAAACTTCATTCAAATCCCCCAAGCCACTATTGTTCATCAACAAGTTATCGAGCGACCTCCGCCTCTGTTGAGAGCCTTACCAGAATATAATTACCATTTAAACAACATGAAACAAAATCATGACCACGCTATTCGCGAGAACAAAAAGGAAGACGATGGAATGATGATTGATGATGGTAGACCAATCCTCAACCAACTCAACCAAATCCCCCAAGCCACTATCGTTCATCAACAAGTTATCGAGCGATTTATGCCTTTGCTGAGAGCGCTAGTCAAACGGGTCGGTGGGGCAGGAACGGGGGACCTCAGGAAGAAAGGTTCAGAACATGCTCCCAAGACGTCCGTTGAAGAATATACGGCGCGTGACTGCTTGGAATATCTACAAGACAAGAAACATATAGTCTTTGCGAAGCCAGATCCACCCCTGCACCGCTTCTTAAGGGAACCATATTCTGGCCAGGGTGCGCAATCGGGTGTCGAGTGGGCTGCAAGTGCGTGGAGAGCGGTGGTAGCAAGCCTGCGACAAATTGGGGAGACTTGGGAGGACGATGCGATGCTTGAACAGGTCAAGCTGTTGGATCAGTATGTTACGTCTGAGTATCAATAATTTTTGACCTAGTTTGCTCTATGAGAGCTACATCAAACAATCTTCAGTCTTAAGTTAATAAGCTGTCGATGAAACCGATCATGAAGGGTTCCTGGAAAGCTGTGCAATTTGCTGTGGGGCTACAGTCATCAGAGGCCACAAGAAAATCGGACCGAAGAAGAAATAGACATGATTCCTGCTTTGAGGGAGGTATTGAAGATGAATATCATATCTAGATGTTCTCAGCCTCCCAACCTCTGAGAGATCAGAAACCGAGCAGTCATAAAAGAGACCCATTACCTGAAAGACCTGCCTCCCGATAGGTGCATGAGGCAGTGGAGACGGCG
>Ga0154006_1000276_pt1 | contig 17448 bp, 22 predicted proteins | sample TSFL090MetaG_FD_104747 | JGI IMG/M metagenome (GOLD analysis project Ga0154006, IMG submission 104747) | Attine ant fungus gardens microbial communities from Florida, USA - TSFL090 MetaG | ecosystem: Host-associated > Fungi > Mycelium > Unclassified | place: USA: Florida, Wakulla State Forest...
GATATTTGATAATCTATCATAATTTATTGGCATCATAACCCTAGTCAATCAATCACTTATTCTGATGGCGACCATTCATGCAGCATCTAAGAATTCAATTCCCGATCTAATTCTAGTGCCAATGCAAGATCTCCTTGTTCCTGCTCATGACGTTCAGCAGAATCTTCCTTAGCTTCCCGGTATGCCTCCAAGTGTACCTCCGAGTTTATCTCTGGCAGTTGGGAACCAGGAGGGCTCGATCTGATATCAGCACCCATATCTTGAGGTAGGGGAAGAGGAACCTGATAACGGGGAGAAGAGTATTGATTTACTGGAGAAGAGAATCTGGCTTGAGCTGCATGCTGACACCCGATATCCTGGTATGATTCAGCTTGAGCGTGGAATTCAGGTACAATTGGTATCACGGGCTCAGGAAATGATAGGTTAGATGAAGCCAGGTCTGATTGGTCCCAAGCAGGAGAGGCCGCTATATCGGCAGGAGAGGAATAGTCTACCGATGGGACTATGTCATTTCTAACAGGAGGTACTGCCGGAATGAATGAAGGAGCTGCAGAGAGTGCAGAAAGGTAAGGGTTTGCAATAGCAAATTCATTTGGAGAGGAAAATTCATTGAATGGGGGCTGGCGGTAGGGCCTAGGAGGAGTTACAACACGCGCTGGATTCGGAGATTGAGGTTTTGGTGATTTTCCATCTCCTGGTCTAAGGACCGAGGGAAGTTCAGAACTTGTCGGATTGCGCGGAGCTTGATGCTTAAAAGCACCTCCTGGCCTCAGAATGCCGGGAACTGGTAACAATTGACTTTTTCCTGAGAGTGATAGGGCAGGATCTCCGCCCGTTGAGTAGGAAGTCGGGAGAGAATGCCCTACTGAAGAAGCCAATTTGGATGCATGGTTGTCAGCTTGTGAAGAAACACTTGATTGATGGGGACGATGTAAGCGTTCTGAAGGAGGCAGTTTGGAAGGCCGCCTGGATATGTCTTGCCCATGACGATCCATCAAAGAGGCGGGTGGAACTGGAGCAGACGAAAAATAGGTCATCTCCAGATAGATTTCTCCACGAACTACCCCATCGATGTTCAGACTAACCCAATCTATGATCTAGATGTTCAACATCAGGGGACTTACGGCACAGATGCAAGCCTACCATCAAATTCTCCTGCTTTCAGAGTTTCTGTGATATCCACAGTTCCCTTACCCAACAGATCGTCGTTCCGACGCTCCTTAGCAAAGCAGGAAACTTCAATATTTCTTGACTTGTCAGATACCGCCTTCGGTACTGCGAATCTGAGTTCTGAATCCCAAACAGGGTGCTGGCCACCTTTTACATCGACAGGGGTCTTCTTGACTGTATCTATTGACAGTCCCAGTAAGAAAGAAACGTTGAAAAACAAGAGGGATGCATGCCATTAAGTGACACCTGAGCGAAGACATCTTGCTTATAGAAGGAATGTTTGTCGATCAGGTTTCTAGCTTTGAGAACTACGACAATTAAAGTTCCCAGTTCTTGAGACATAATGGCATAGGGAGAAAAAACTATCCGCTTTGAATGTAGAGCGCTGACAGACGTGGTTGTATGTCTTCAATATCAATGTGTCGGCATTTAGCAAGAGATCAGATAGCAGTATGGCTGGACAACAATGGTAACCACAAAATTAATTTGGAACCCTAACCAAGGGTTTCAAGTCTATCTATATAAATTGTTACTTTACATATATACACTTAAATATTAATCAAAGTCCAATAGTTTGCACATCGATGTGCAAAATTTCTGGTTAATGGACAACAATCTTGTCCGGGGTTGCGATGGGACGGTATTGAATCATATTGACGTATGGACTGTAAACCATCTGTGATATTTCAGTTTGGAGGACCTGAGTGCAGCAATGACATGACCTACATCCCGATAAGAGTCCTTCATTCTCATCCGCATCAGGCACTTTGAATCAACTCGCCTGCGCTCCGGGTCCATCCAAAGATCCCATAATTTATGATCCCGCGGGATGACCGAGGCCATATGCTTCCTCAGTAACTCCCAACCAATGCCGTTGGTATGAAGTCTTAGAAGCCGGATCAGACGTTGTATATGGTTATGGACGAAGGTGTGATAGAATTTAGGGAACGTTTCCTCCAGAGTCTGAGTTGCAACACAATGCCCTGGAAGGAACTGGAAGTCCACACCAGTGGACTCTTTTAGAGTTTGCGGATCGATGCGAAGACCGCCTAGATCACGATAGATGAAACCTAAAACCTTTCCAGTAGAGGTTTCGAAGCGGGCCACCACATTTTGTGCATGAGCCTCGAGCGCGATGCCATTCCGGATGAGACTTGGGAGCAGTGCTCTGCATGCAACGTCGATATACCTTTGGAGGGAAACCATCAGTTGAGTTCTGAAGATAATCGAACTGCCGTACTGATCTAGGAAGGCTACCCGTTTTTCTTGGGTATCAAGTTTGAAGAGGTGCTCGACTGCAGGTTTGCCAGCTGGAACGTTACGATGGCCCGTTTCAAGGAGCGCAGCGACTACGATAATAGTTTCTCCTTCCTTAGGTATGTATTCATCACGAATGACTGCCGTGAAGTGTTTGACTAATTCGGGATCGTCATCACGGTACACAGCACTCTGCCGTTCAGTTTCTATGTGAAGAATCTCGGGGTCAATTGCAAGTTTCGGGATGACCTGAGCTGAGAACCGAGGGCCAAAATCGGCCGTGAAATGGGATATGGTACGGAGAGAAGAGGAAATCTTCACGCCAACAGCAAGCTTCAGAGACTTCCCGGGAAGATCGGGAAGCGAAACCGTTCTACACGAGCTATCAGATCCCAGGTCTGTCTGAATTCAAGGATTACCATACCTGATACTGGATTGCGCCAAAGCCGGCAAATATATGTTGGATTGCAAAATTTCTACGTTTTTGAAACGTTTGCTGATATTGCTGAGTTGTAGCTCGTGGGCTGGCATGAATACAAAATGTCTGTCACATGCAAGTGATTTGCCGGCTTTAAATGCAGCTAATTCCGCTAACTGCCAAAAGGTCTCCTCAAAGTCACCGTGTAAATTCAGATCACATTTCGGTACTCGAACAAAGCGAATCTTCGGATGGAGCCAGTCGTACCCAGAAGATGCGGAGTCCAATATCCTAGCGCGATGCATCTATTGGGACGATTAGAATATAGTGACGACTAACTTGCTTTCAGAAACTAATTACTGGATGAGTTGGATGCCCCGCGACTAAACTTTGTTCAAATTCGATTAGCGCTGAGGCCAAGTTTGGTAGGGCGGGAGGATATTCAAAAGAATGCTCTGAAAGATCATGGTGAGGAATATACCACGAAATTTTCGATAAAAAAATTTACTTTGCCATTCATATGAGCTCAACAACTCATTTTCAATAATATTACTGAGAGAATCTTGAATAATCACGCCATCCACGAATTTACGCCAGAGGTGGACAGGATCATCAACTTCAAGGAGACCACGACATTTACCGAGTTCCCAGGCTGATGGGAGTAGAGAATCAATGATAGCCACCTTGAGGTTACCCTACGCAAGTAATGAAGGCACCTAACGTCAGTATCCAGGCCGTATCCTGACGTTAGAAAACGTACGTAGTTGGGATTAGGAGAATGTTCGGTCAACTCGTAAAATGCAGGAAACATATCAAGAGGATCCAGGAGTCCGATGAGATGTCCATGCCTAGAATGGGCGCCTTCACCGAACGCAGGAGGGTTCTGCAGCGGAACAATGATAAAAACATCGCGAGGTCGTAGGGATCGGTTGATGATTGGCTGCTCTGATATCAAGTGGGTGGAAAGGATCACCGCAAAGCCGCTAACGTTTGGTATCCCTGGGAGAGGGATGTAATATGCTCTTAGCAAGGATTCGGTGACCATGCATGATAAAAGGCGAGAGATGACCGCAAATGTGGCATGCTCAGGTGGAGGAAGATGATAACCTGAAGACATTCGAAGTGGTGACAAGTCTGAATATCGAGGATGGATGTGCAGTGCTTTATAAATGCGTGAACGAGCAGTGGCAACGTTGGAGTTATCTCGGCGGACAAAATATGACCTGAAAATGGCTACTTGATGACTCAGGTTAATTGTCAGTACTGAAACTAGCACCAGCACCGATTTCAGTTTGTGTTCAGATTTATCGTATGACGATTCGCGTGGAAGTCAGATTGCAAGCTTCTGAATCATGATAAATAAGATTGATCAACCAACAGACCAAAATGCTTGGGAGCTTGAGCCCCTTTTGTCTTGTGAAAACCTGAGAAAATCCAGGTATCTTGGCCGCAACTGCGCCGCTGCTGTGGATTACAACTTGAGAAGACTGACAAGGGGTGGAGTTTAGATGTGGAGAGGCTTATCTGATAAGACTCAGCATCTATCGCGCTGACAACGGGATGACCGAAATCGGTTATATATTGCGATTGCGACTGATCGCATCGACAATGAATACTTCTTCTGTCCACTGCGGGACACCCAATTAGTACCCGTGGGACTAGTTGCATTATTCGTGGTACCTGTGAGACTGGTGAGTACAGACCGTGGGACACTAGCGGGACATTAGCATGAAGGCCCGTTCATGGGGCAAGAATTATTGCTGGCTGTCCTATTCTATATAGACAATCCCCACCGAGCTGAGTGACCCACATGGATGTAGACTGAAGATCCTACTATCTTCAAAGACTTTGTAGGAAGTTTGATTCTAACAGCAGCAGATGTCAATGCTTTATGAAGGATAGAATTCTTTCAGTCACTGCTCACGGAGTGGTTCGTCGTGAAGAAGGCAGTTTGGTGAGGGATGTTATCAGATTTACTGGAGATGTCATGCCATGTCCCACTCGCCATGTCATCGAATATTCTGGTGTGGCGGAAGTCCAATTGCCCTCCTGATCATCTGTGCACTTGGCACAGTTACATCCCCATTCAATGCACCTGTGGCCAATAAGCCTGGACAGCTGACATAAGTTTGTCAGATTTTAGAAGTGCGGCAACGGTCGACTGAACCTGGTGAAGATATCCTCAAGAGAAATGTATCCCAAATCAAGAGAGGATGGGTGCTCATCAGAATCAAATCGGACTTAATGCATTCGTGTACACGACCTGCTCTCTGAAAGCCACGGTGTGCCAACTGAACCAATGACGTTATAAACGTCTTAACGTAAATAAAGTAAAGTTACAGTTATTCTCTTGGCGTGTAATCTTTAACCCCAGCAAACAATCGTTTATTGGGAAAGAGTATTTTCTTTCACACCCCTATAATGTATGAGGTTCGGAAACGGGCCATGTAGGTGCTAATTCAGATCTTTGAGCGTGGTTGTCTATTAAATGATCAATGAAGAATACTCACGAATCTATACATGCCTGACATCCTCATTCTCATGAAACATTTTCCGGGAAGTGTTTTTCGTTCTGGTGACATCCATGCCTCCCAAAGAGGATGTGAGATTGGGATGGCAATTTCTAGGTTTTTCCGAATAATCTCCCAGCCTCTACCATTATAATGCAACCCCAAGACACGGATAAGCTGCTGAAGGTGATTGTGGAAAACTGTGTGATACATTCGGGCGTACACTGCATCAAGACTCTCTGAGACGATTGAGTGTCCGGCAACAACGTCTAGTTCAACCCCGGTGGTTTCATAAAGAGTGGGAGGGTGAATCTTGAGTCCACCAAAATCTCGGATGATGAACCCCTTGAGTTCCTTGGTCTTCAAATCGAAACGTGCCACACAATTTTGAGGGTGACATTCGAACGCGACTCCATTCTTTAAAATAGGAGGTAGAAAAGCCCTGAAGAATACAGACACAAATCTGCACACCATGGGCAGATTATCTGATCATTGTTGGAGATGACGTACTTATCAAGCCATTCGACTCGTTTATCCTCGGTGTGGAGTCCAAAAATGCGAATAACAGGTGGAATATCGCCCCCTTCTCCCGCGTGTCCACTTTCAACCAGAGAAGTACAGACGATGAGCCTCTCCCCCCTCTCCTCGCTGGTATTCTCATAACATTCACGGATAATGGCCGCACAATGTTTCGCAATCTCTCCGTCAGAATGATTATAAACAATGCTTGCGAGCTCCTTGGCCACAGTGACAACTTCTGGATCGAGTTCCAGTATCGGTACAACTGTAGAAGAAAAACGAGGGCCGAAATACGCTGATTCGGGTGAAATGGTGCGGACTGCAGACGTAAGCTTGATCCCTACACCAAGTTTGAGGGAGATATCGTGCAGGACACCTGGCACAATAACCGAGCTAAAGCACTGATCAGCTTTGCAAGCGATGTGCATGGAGGTTACACTTCACCGGATGCTCTGCTGGGCTCGAAGATCAAGTCTATATTCATTGGAGTATACTTGGAGATCTGGGAATTTATCTTTTATATGAGGTACCTGAAGCTCGTGGACGGGTACTATGATGTGGCCGTCTGGAATCACCAAGGGTTTCCCGGCATTCTTTGCTGCTGCGTGCAATAAGGGACTGCTCAGGATTTCAAAATTGAAGGTGATTTTCAAATCTTTCTTCGGTACCGCGATAAACCGAAGTTTTGGATTGTAAAGATCATAGGCACCTGGAACAAAGTCCGGAAGAGGAGGTAAGAAGTGACGTGTCTTATGCATCTGTCCTGATGTGAGCCGAGTGTGGATAACGTCAACCTGTCAGTGCAAGTCTCACTGGATGCGTGGGATGGCCTTCTACAATGGACTCTTCCCAATCGATGCTCGGAGATTCGAATGAAGGAGCGGGAGGGGGATTTTCGAACGAATAAGCTTAGATGAAGGTCATTAAAACACGGTCAGATACCAAGAGATTACTCACTCTGCCATTTCACTGCACTTATGAATTCCTGGCTGATATCAAGGACTATGTCGGGGTCTAAACTCATTGCTTCGGCAAAAGCGTTCCATATACTCAAAGGACCTTTATTCGGAACGAAGACTAAATTATTTTGTATGTTCCAACCTGCTGCCTGGAGATCGTCCACAATTGCACTAGTAAGCTCAGGATGCTGACAAAGTTGGGATTCAGTAGAGGCTCAGGGTACAACAGTCCAAACTTACTGGATTCAGTTTGAGTATGTCAGTTTCAGTTTGAGCAACATTAACCTCTAGAATGAATGGCATCATATCATAGGGGTCCAGAAGGCCAATTTCTCTAGCATCCTGGCCATCATATTTGAAGATAGGAATATGACGAAGAGGGAGAACGGCTAAGACATCTGTGCTGGTGTAAGGACGAGTAAGAGGAGTCTCAGGTTTTAGGATTATGCCAAAGCCGGTGGCCTCAAAGCCCACAAGAGGAAAGTACAATGCCCGTACACAGGATTCGGTAACCAGGCAAGACAATAAACGAGCGGTGCTCGCGAGGGCAGCACGCTCAGCAGGAGGCAAAGCGCGGGCGCCGATCGTGAATTCTGATAACGACATGACTGGACCAGAGAACAGGTAGAAACAGTGCACCAAGTTCAAATGACAATTTGGGAGCTTACACGCCAGATAACAACTACAAAACCAATACGTATGAGGAGATGGCCGAATGAGATTCACAAAAAATAAGGACCTAAATTTCTCCCAAGATTCACATCGAAAAAAATGTCGAGGTGTACATGTGAAGATGGAACTCACGCAACAAACGGGGTACTGTGGAGTGAAAATCAGAGCACCAAATCAGATTAAGGATGTTGGGGATCAGACCACAAGGAATGACTTGTGACGTTGTCGGCAATCAATCAAGAGTGTCCTGACCATTTGGTTCTCTTCAACTGTCATCTGGCTCGTTCTCCATTTACAAGCTACTACTGCGGGCTATCTTGTAGATCATGAGAAAAATAAAATTGCCACACCCTGCCGTTTCTTCTTGGCCCATCTGCCACTATGAGCTTGAGATCTTCGATGCCTTACGTTCTGGTATATTTGCTGTACATATGCCATATGGCTTCCACTGGCAGGTCTTCGTGTTTGTATCCTGCAGATGTCGAAGGAACAGAACAGTAGTGGCAAGTCCTATCCAGCGGACGAACCGTCACAACTTGGCAATAACTATGCAGTTGAGTTGGACGCAGGTGAAGAACTTATACACTATCGCAAGTATTGGTGGCAATTGTGGTGAGTTGCTAGTCCACGTTCGCATGCCTTGTGTTGAAAGAGACTAGGATTCCCAAAGACCCTCCACCACCTTCCCCAGGCTCTCTCAACAGCGCACCAGTATGTCGGCAGTTAGCCAAACGGAGGCCATCACTGAAACCAAGACTAGGTTATTCCTCTTGCATATGCAAATATTTTCACGATATTCACATACACGTGGGTCACTCCCCTAATGGTATGTTATTTTTCTTGGCTAATTTGTCGGATACTCAGTCAAAGACTTAGAAACTTGGGTATCAACGTACTTTGCAAGCTTCTGATCTGTGGACAGTGGATGAATCGCGCTCTGCTGCGACACTTTCTGCCAAGCTTGACGAATCTTGGCAAAAAAGGAAAAGCGCAGCTGAAGAATGGAATGAAGCACTTCGTAGAGGAGAAATCGAGCCTACCTTGTTTCGGAAATTTATCTGGTGTATTCGTTCCCTCAGGAATGGTACTGGATTTAAAGAAACGTTTGATTCTTTTGAAAGGGAGTGGCGGGAGAAAACAGGCCTCAAGAAGCCCAGCCTGGCGTTCGCCCTGAACGACACTTTGGGCAGGTTTTTCTGGAGTGGTGGCGCTATCAAGGTACGCTACTGTTTCGGTTCAAGGACCAGTTGATCGATCTCTCGAAAGGTTGTTGGGGATATATCTCAATTGATGGGACCATTATTAGTCAAGGTTTTTTCTTACATTCTTTAGAGTCGATTGGATGTTTATCGGCATCTAGGTCCTCATTAATTTTTCTCAGGAGAGAGAGGCTCGCCGAGCTCGCGGAGAAGAGACGCTGAATGTAGGACGTGGCATTGGAATGGCGATAGGGCTCTTTATCATCATAATCTTTACGAGTCTTATGCAACATCAAGTTTGTTTTCATGTTCGACTGTCTGACCTTTGCTTCATTTTTTTCTAGTTCTTTTGGCGCTCTATGATGACCGGAATACTTTCAAGGACAGCGCTCATAGGCTCGGTATATAGACGAGCTATCCGTTTCACGGGAAAATCTCGCGTCTTACTGCCCAATAGTAAGATCGTCAGCCTCATTTCTAGCGACGTACGTTCAGAGCAAATATCAATATCTTCAAAAGCATCATAAGTGGATTTGTAGGTCAGTAGAATTGATGCTGCAGCGCAATGGTTTGTGAGTCTTAGGTCTTGAATAAGCTTATTGATGCTGAATCATTCGTAGCATGCTGGTATGCACTAGTAGATAGTGATTTCATGATGCTCAGACCAGTTATCTTCTACAGCTTGGACAGCACCCATTCAAGTCCTCGTTTGCTTGATAATTCTTCTCGTGCAGGCAAGCACCATATCACTCATATTCCTGCTTAACTTCTAACTTGTTGTAGCTTGGTCCAGCCTCATTAACAGGATTCGCCCTGTTTGTTCTGATGGCGCCCATATCCTCTGTTATCGCATCCCGTCAGTTTAGAATTCGTAGACAGTCTGTGAAATACACAGATCAACGATCAAAAACATTTCTAGAAGTTCTAGGTTTGTCCATTGTTGGTGGCAGAAATGATGGAAAGCTCACGAAAATCTTGATAGGCGGTATGCGAGTGGTAAAATATTTCTCCTATGAAATGCCATTTCTCAGAAGTAAGTGATAGAATCGTTCTCGGATATGCAACTGGAACGGCTGGCGATAATTATCAGGAATTAACGAGGCAAGAAAAAAAGAGCTGGAAGGTATTAGGCAGATACAGCACTCTCAGTCCGGCAGGTGTGGCTTCTCAGGGTTTGATGTTCTATCACACTCAATGGATCGCTTACAGTGTTGCATTCGCTTACTCTACGCCTGTACTTGCTGCGACACTTTCGTTATTGGTTTATACTAAGCTCCATCCTGACTTTGATGTTTCCGTCATATTCGCATCGCTGAGCTTATTTCAGCTACTTCGCCAACCTATGATGTTGCTTCCTCGAGCATTAACGGCCATTACGGACTCTAAGAATGCGTTCCAAAGGCTCTCAAAGGTATTTGAAGCGGAGCTGATGCCTGATGAGTTTGTCAAAGTGTACAGGAGTCAGCAATACGCATTGGATGTTCAAGATGCCACTTTCGAGTGGGAAGAAACGCAGGGAGAAACAACCAAAAAACCATTTCAAGTTAAGAACATTACCATGCAAATCAAGCGAGGGTCCCTAACAGCCATCGTCGGACGCATTGGGTCTGGAAAGTCGAGTTTGGTGCAAGGTCTGATCAGTGAAATGCGGAAAATTTCTGGGGAAGTGAGTTTTGGTGGTGAGCTTGCCTACTGTTCCCAGATAGCCTGGATTCAGAATGCGACTTTGGTAAGAGGATTCAACATTTAATTCGGGCGATATTAACAAATAATAGAGAGATAACATACTTTTCGGTCGCCCCTTTGACGAAGAACGTTACTGGAAAGTTATCGATGATACTTGCTTACTACCAGATCTTCGGCTTCTCGCGGACGGTGACTTGACAGAGGTGTGTATACCCATGACGAGTATTGTAGTATTAACCAAGACTCTTTATTTAGATCGGAGAGAAGGGTATTAACCTGAGTGGTGGCCAGAAACAGCGTGTGAGTATCAGGACACTAACGCCGTCCGTGCATCTCGATTGAATTCAACCATAGATAAACATTGCGAGGGCTCTGTATTCCGATGCAGACGTGATACTTTTTGATGACCCACTCTCAGCTGGTGGGAAATTAGCTGTTCTCAGGTCTGAAACTCACTATTAATGTATGATTTTTAGTTGACGCTGACGTTGGAAAATCTCTATTCCACAATGCAATCCTGAGTTCCGTCCAAACTCAAGGTAAAACTGCATTACTAATCACTCATGCCCTTCACTTCCTTTCCTACTGCGACGAGATTTATTTGCTTGAAAATGGTGGCATTAAAGAACATGGGACTTATTCGGACTTGATGGCCAAGGACAGTGACGTTTCTCGACTTACGGCGGAATTTGGGGGTATCGTTGACTCGGACTCCGAGTCCGATGGTAGCTCAGAAACCTTCCAAAATGACTCTACCGACGTAGAAAAGGATCGCTCTAGGGAGAAAATCAAGGGTGCAGCCGGGACTGGAAGGCTCGAAGGGCGATTGATTGTGAAGGAGAGACGTACGACAGGATCACTTTCTGGGAAAGGTGCAATTTTTTATAGCTCATTCTCTATAATTGATGGACATTGATCAAATGGTCAGTTTATTGGAAATACTTGAGTGCCGGTCGGGGATTTATCACTGTACCGCTTCTCATCTCATCTATCTTCTTCATGCAAGGAAGCCAGATCACGAATACCTATGTGCTGGTCTGGTGGAAGGCGAAGTAAACTAACGGTCACGTCTCCACTTGTTCTCGTATTGATGGTGTTCTTTTAGTACATTTAACCGCCCGTTCTCCTTCTATCAAAGTCTTTATGCAGGTCTAGGCATATCTCAAGCCATTTTTACTTTTATCCTGTATGTTTCATCCCATCTCCTTTGCTTGTTAACTTATCAGCATTCCTACTCAGCGGAATTACAATGGATACGATATCTTGGTTTGTTTCTGGGAATCTTCACTACGAAGCCATTTGCAATATCTTTCATGCTCCTATGTCCTTCTTTGATACAACAGTGAGTTACTTTAGTCCTTCTGTGCCAACGATGTTGACTTCGATCATGCAAGCCTGTCGGTCGTATCATGGGTATATTCGGGAAAGATATTGATTGTAAGTAATCATGTTCTTGAGAGGAAATAAAACTTCTGACGAAATTCCTAGCCATCGACAACCAACTACCAAGTAGGTTTCCCTCGACCTGTTGACTGAGTTGATTGTCTAATTCCATCTGTCGTCTAGTCTCTATGAGACTTTGTTAGTACCTAGTCTTGCATTTCTCACGTTTTGCCTAATGTCTCTTTTGACAGTGATGCTGACCTTGTCTAGTGTCGTTGGCTCCATAGTGATTATTACTGTCGTGGAAAATTACTTCAGTAAGATTCATTTGTGCGCAGTCTACTGAAGGCTTAGACAATTTCTCAAGTAATTGTTGTCGTTGTGGTGATTTTTGGATATCAACATTTTCAATCTTTTTATCGTGCCAGCGCACGGGAGGTCAAACGCTTGGGTTAATAGTCTTCTGATTTCCTGTTAATCTTGGTTGATTCTGAAAGAGCAGATGCTATGCTTCGATCCGTTCTATACGCTCACTTCTCTGAGTCTCTCACCGGTAAACGCTTGATGTTTCTTCTCCAGTCTGTAATTGACATCACGCAGGGCTTCCGATAATAAGAAGCTATGATGAAACACCTAGGTTTCTGCGGGAGAATAAGTACTACATTGATCTAGAGAATCGAGCATTGTTGTTGACCGTGTCTAATCAACGGTGGGTGTGCATAGGCCAATCTCCACTCATGATGGAATAGTGATGATTGTCAGGTGGCTAGCTGTTCGCCTAGATTTTTGTGGAGCAATAATGGTTTTTGCGGTAAGTGTCTGATGTGATCCATGAGTGTATTCGCTTCGTGTTGAACATGGAGTTAGGTCGCCATTTTCGCTGCTGTCGGAGTGTCTGACAGCAGCCCAGCACAAATTGGCCTGGTCTTGACCTACACTAGTGTGTTTGATTTGTTTGAGTTTCTAAGAGCATATGCTGATACATCCTGCGTCATTTAGCATCGCTTGTTCAACTATGCGGCCTCCTGACAAGGCAAAGTGCAGACGTTGAGGCAAGTATATTGATAAATTATCAGTAAGATCTTGAAACGACTTCCAGACAGAATTACATGAATTCCGTTGAGAGAGGTATGTTCTGCATAGTCGATCGTCGATATCCCACTGGTGACACTAGTATAGTCGTGCATTACAGCCGCAGAGATTTGATTGAACAAGAGGCACCTCACGAGATACCAGAGAACAAACCCTCGGAGGATTGGCCTGAGCAAGGAACAATTCAGATTGAGGATCTTAGGATGAGCTACCGACCAGGTCTACCAGATGTTCTTCATGGGATTTCATTGTCAATCAAAGGCGGTGAGAAAGTTGGGGTTGTAGGACGGACTGGAGCTGGTAAATCATCACTTGCCATGGCTCTGTTGCGCATCGTAGAATACCAGGGGAAAATCAGCATTGATGGGTAAGTTTCACTCGGAATTACAGCTCGTACTGAGGCCGTGATAGAATTGATATCGGCAAACTGGGACTCCATGACCTTCGTATGAAGGTATCCATTATTCCCCAGGACGTGAGTTGCCATTCACACATCAGACATTACTTATTGACTGATTTGAGGGCAGCCACTGATTTTCAGTGGAACTGTGCGGACCGTTTTGGATCCCTTTAGTTTGTATGACGATGCCCAGCTTTGGGATGCACTCCGGCGGTCTTCCCTTCTTGGTCTTTCTGATACGTCTGGCAACAAAGTGCCGATCACTCTCGACACAGTAATTGAACCAGAAGGAGCAAATTTAAGTGTTGGCGAAAGATCACTTCTGAGCCTCGCTCGTGCTCTGGTTAAAAGTTCTAAGGTTGTAATCCTTGATGAGGCCACGTAAGCCTTCCCAACTCCTCCAACAGATCTATGACCCAAATTTTGCGAGATAGTGCTTCTGTTGATCTGGAAACGGACAAGAAGATACAGCATGTTATCACCAATGAATTTCGTGATCGTACACTTCTTTGCGTTGCCCGTAAGCTACGATATCCTGCGTCTGAGCTTGACAAGTGAACTGTGCTTGGTAGACCGACTTCGTACAATCTTAAGTTATGATCGCATACTTGTGTTGGATGCTGGTCACGTCGCAGTGAGTATTCCTACAGCTTGCTACAGTAACCCTCAAACAGAAACAATCACAGGAGTTCGATGAACCAGAGACTCTTTTCAGGAAAAAAGATGGCATATTTCGCAGTCTTTGCGAAAGGAGTAACGTGACCGAGAGAGACATTCAAAGTGCATCAAAGGAACTGAGTATCTGCTGATGGAAAAATCGTGGATCGTTATGTTTGAGATAGTTCTAGTTACTCTGATGTTATTTAGATGTGACATCAGTTACTAGAATGACCGATGTCACGACCTGAATGTATATGCGTGTACATCATACCTCAGCATCTCCCCTTCCTACTTCCCCTCCTTCTACTTTTTCAAATGCTCCATCAAAATCAGCTCCAGCTTTCCAAGGCCTTAGCAGAGCATTGGTAGATGCAGAGGTCATTGACCCTGACATGATACTACCTGTTCCTTTGGAAGGTGCGGATGATGGAGGAAGCTGTCTGAGTGAGAAGATGAGGAAGAGACTACATGAGTCTGGGATAACGGAACTTTTTGCAGGTGTGTTGGTCATCATTTATCTGCCCCAGTACTTTCTTGACCTTCTTCAAGTGCAGACTGCCTTACTTCCTTTTTTGATCGCCTCTCGTCAGCTTTATCTCCCCCATCATCCTATTCAGGATGTCTGTGTATCTGCTCCCACTGGTAGCGGAAAGACACTTGCATACGTTTTGCCAATTATAGAGGTAATAACATTGTAAGGGCATTCTCTCACAGGACTCAAAATGACAATAGATTCTTTCATCTCGAATAGTCACCCATCTTCGAGCTCTAATCGTGTTGCCTACGAGAGATCTGGTTGCCCAAGTCAGAGAAGTCTTTGAGGTCCTGGGGAAAGGGCGTGGTTTGAAGGTATGTCTATTGAAGCATCTCATCTTTCTCTTCACTTGCTCATGGCTCAAGGTTGGTACTGTCACAGGACAACATTCTTTTGCCCACGAACAAGCGCAACTGGTAAATAATCTTTCCCCAAGGTGTGCATATTGGGCATTGTATGGATCGACCTCAACGTTCACTCGCAAAGTCTGCTAGGTGGCTCGAGCAGACTAGATGTCCTTATCTGTACTCCGGGTCGATTGATTGATCACCTCAATGGTACTCCCAATTTCACATTGCAACACTTACGTTTCCTGGTGTGTATACTTTTTCAGGAGTGTTGGCAGATGTCCAAATCCATTTCTTGCAGGTGATTGACGAAGCCGACCGTCTTCTGGCGCAGTCCTTCCAGGACTGGCTTACACAAGTCCTATCTGCCCTGAGCTCAGCCACTGCCCCCAGTAATCTCTATCCGCGCCCCGATGCCGTTGCCCCGAACATGCTATCTGAATTACCCTATCCTCATATATCGACGTTCCCATCTGAGGACCCCAACAGTTCATGTCAAAAACTGCTTTTCTCGGCAACTTTGACTCAAGACCCGGGAAAGATTGCGGCAATGCAACTAATAGAGCCAAAATATTTCGTTGTACAGGGAAGTAAAGGCACGGAAGCTCAAAATTCAGCATCCGATTTTATTACAGAGAAGTTTTCTGTGCCTTCAACTTTACAGGTATGATCTCAAGACACGTAATGCTGCTACCTTACGCATTTTATAGGAGCACATGATTATTTGTGACTCATCACGAAAACCTCTCATCTTCTTTCACCTTGTCTTGGGTCGTAATGTCACCGATGCTCTCATCTTTACCAAATCCACCGAATCCACCACTCGCCTGGTCCGCCTGTTCAACTTCTTTCAGAAAGAATATGTAACCCACGATCACCGGTCACTCTACGTCGCATCTGCATACTCTAGTGATTTACTTGTCAGTGACCGAAAAGCAATTCTGGAGCAGTTTAAGGCCCAAAGAATCAACATGTAAGCAAAGGTCCCTGCTACCATGCTCCCATTGTTATATAGCCAATCTGCAGTCTTGTTTGTTCTGACCTCATCGCTCGAGGTATTGACATTAGTCACGTCTCTCATGTTGTCAATTACGACGTTCCTATTGACATGCGCAAATATATCCACCGTGTTGGACGTACTGCAAGAGCAGGGAGGACAGGGTGTGCCTGGACATTGGTCGAAGAACAAGAGGTGAGCTGGTCAGGTAGCGACAATCGAATTTCACCTTTCTTTCGTATTAGGCTCGTTACTTCAAAAACATGCTCAGAGAAGCAGACCACTTCGAGCAGGTAAAACAGTTACGTATCGGTGAAAAAGATGTCGCCACTCTTGTGCCTGCATATGAGGTAATTTTTTTTCGGCAATGGCAATCACCACTGACACTCTCGAAGATCGCTCTCGGACAGTTGAGAGACGCCTTTGCTCGAACAGAAGGATAGGAGTAACATGATATTTCTATAGTCATTTAATCGAAAAGACTCCTGACGTATTTTATCAAGTCTTTCCCCTGCATATAACATGAACTGAAAAGTTGATAGATATATAACAATGACAGCTCACCCCTCGTGATTTGACGCCGGCAATCATTGCCTTCACCTCTTTAACTTCCATCGCGTCCTCGTATTCTCCATTTGATTCACCTTCGGAGGCAAGAATATTGTAATCAGATATGTATTTTTGACCCCAGTTGTAGCGGAGAACCACGGTCAAAACTGCTCGCCATCCCTCCATTGTACCATCATGATGATGAGGTGGTATCGATCGAAATTGATTATCATTGCCTGGTAGCTCAGAATGTGATAACGGAACGGAAAGGGTTGGAATAGCGGTAGAGCGGACAACATAGGGACAGTAAGAGCGGTGTTCATGCAATAAATCAAATTGGCGTTGTCGAATGGTCTTTTGGGGTGTGGACGTTGGACGATCGGTACCACCACCGGAGGTCAGTCCGATAATGGAAGTATCAGGAAGGAATGTCCAAAGTCCTATACGGCGCTGACACAGCGTGCAGTGGAGGAGAGTATCTCGTTTATTGGAAGAGAGGCCAAATATGATAGATGTGTCACACGATGGGGTAGAAGCACGAGATATTGAGCAACCATGACTGCCGGGTATTGGAGTGTAGGATTTTGAGAAAGAGGATTTGGATCTTCGTGAGCCCTGGCTTGTCGTTGAGACGGTATGCCAGCCAAACAGAGAAGTGAGGATAGCTTGCTCGGATGGAGGTCCTGTTTCAATTGGTTGTTCTCCCTCTAAATTTGTAGGTGGAGAATACGCTAGTATGGTCTCCTTCAATGAGTTTACCTGCGCTTGGGTCTAATAGTGATAGACTGTAAGATCGAAAGAGGAGCTCTAAGTGATGTCCCACATACAAGAGGATGTTTAATGATCACATCTTTTAATAGTTCCGGTAGAAAAATGGCAACCGCCTTGAGACCTTTCACTGTAGCAGTTGGATGTTGCAGAGGAATGCGATATATCGACGCTTCATTCTGGGTGAGCGCTAAAAAAAAGTCCACATGGTGGAACTCACGGTCACATTGTCTTGTTTTCCATGGGCAACCGTGTTTGTGGGCCTCAACCAGAGAGGTGCGCTGTTTTTCGACAAGAGCATTCGCTTGTGAGGATAATGTGATGAGC
>Ga0154006_1000278_pt1 | contig 17306 bp, 13 predicted proteins | sample TSFL090MetaG_FD_104747 | JGI IMG/M metagenome (GOLD analysis project Ga0154006, IMG submission 104747) | Attine ant fungus gardens microbial communities from Florida, USA - TSFL090 MetaG | ecosystem: Host-associated > Fungi > Mycelium > Unclassified | place: USA: Florida, Wakulla State Forest...
CGGCGGCACTCGTGCCCATCACCCCCGCCACCTTGTTGGTGCCGAGCAGGGTCGCCGGTGGCGTAGTCGGAAACACGGAGAACAAGGTCGGCACCAGCACCAGACCCCCGCCTCCGACCACGGCATCGATCAGGCCGGCGACGAAAGCGCCGGCACACAGGATCAGGTAATCAATCATGGCGCAACCTGCCATGCGAAAAACGACGAGACAAACATCAGGGGCTTTCTGAAGAGAGGTACCATGACCGCTGCCGCAGTTGGCGCTTGTTTTGATGGCGATCGAAAAGACGGTGACGCGTGGCGACTGTGGACAACTATCGCGCATGGACGCCGGCTCGATCTCCGACGACCGAGCCGGCATCTGCCTTGCCTGTGGAAAACATGATGTGCCACGGCAATGAAATGTCCATGCCATCGTCGAATGATGGCGCTATTCTACCCTTCCTCATCAGTTGAGAACACCCGTGTACCCGAGGTTTCCACGGGCCATGCGTCGCCACAGGCGAAGACAGGCGTCATACCGCCGCCTGTCATGGGAGTCTTGCCTGATCGTATCAGCCTGTAGATAAAATTGTGAACAACCTGGCAACACAAAAAATTACCGCCGGAAAATTCCTCTGTAGAAGAACTTGCCGGCGGCCTTGTGGACAAGATCAACCGGGATCGTCTCCCAGTTGTCATTCAGACAATCAATGCGAGCGGGCGGCGCTCCTTCCCGTCAATGCCAGGATTTCTCCCACAATGCCACGCCGGAACAGCAGCACACAGACGATGAAGATGAAACCGGTCACGATGGTCACCGAATCGCCCAGCGTGTTGAACCAGTCGATGTGGGTGGTGCCGGCCAGCCAGTTTCCGATATCGCCCAGCTTGTTCTCCAGCATGATGATGATCACCGCGCCGACGATCGGCCCGACAATGGTGCCTAGGACGCCCACCAGGGTCATCAGCACCACCAGGCCGGACATGCTCCAGTGCACGTCAGTGAGGGTCTCGAAACCCAGCACCAGGGTCTTGGTGGAGCCGGCCAGGCCCGACAGCGCCGCCGACAGCACGAAAGCCAGCAGCTTGTAGCGTGCCACGTCATAGCCCAGCGAAATGGCGCGCGGCTCATTCTCCTTGATGGCCTTCAACACCTGGCCGAACGGCGAATGGATGGCGCGCACGATCACCGCGAAACCGAACACCGCAATGGCCAGCACCACGTAATACAGGGTCAGATCGCTGGAGAGGTCGATGAAGCCCAGCAGCGTGCCGCGCGGCACGCCCTGCAAGCCATCCTCGCCGCCCGTGAACGGCGCCTGCAAGGCCACGAAATACAGCATCTGCGCCAGCGCCAGGGTGATCATGGTGAAGTAGATGCCCTGCCGGCGGATCGCCAGCAAGCCCATCACAAGGCCAATCAGCGCGGCCACGGCGGTGCCCACCAGGATACCCAGCTCGGTGGGCAGGCCCCACACCTTGATGGATTCACCGCACAGGTAGCCGGCCCAGCCGAGGAAGGCCGCATGGCCGAACGACAGCAGGCCGGTATACCCGATCAGCAGGTTGAAGGCGCAGGCGAACAGCGCGAAACACAGCATCTTCATCAGGAACACCGGATAGATGCCAAAGGGGGCGGCCAGCGCCAATATCAGACAAACGACGACGATCAATTTCTTGTTCATGCCCTGCTCCCGATCATTTCTCTTTGCCGAACAGGCCGGCCGGACGCACCATCAAGACGATCGCCATGATGATGAACACCACGGTGGCCGACAGCTCCGGATAGAACACGCGTGTGAGGCCCTCGATCAGTCCCAGCAACAGGCCGGTGACGATGGAACCGAGAATGGAACCCATGCCGCCGATGACCACCACGGCGAACACGGTGATGATGAGGTTGGACCCCATCAGCGGCGAGACCTGGATCACCGGCGCGGCCAGCACGCCGGCAAAGGCCGCCAGCGCCACGCCGAAACCGTAGGTCAGGGTGACCATCAGCGGCACGTTCACGCCGAAGGCTTCGACCATCTTGGGGTTTTCGGTACCGGCGCGCAGATAGGCGCCCAAACGCGTCTTTTCGATCACGAACCAGGTCGAGAAGCACACTACCAGCGACGCCACGACTACCCAGGCGCGATAGTTCGGCAGCACCATGAATCCCAGGTTGGTGGCGCCCTGCAAGGCATCAGGCACCGAATAGGGCTGGCCCGAGACGCCGTAGATGGAGCGGAAGATGCCTTCTACCATCAGGGTGATGCCGAAGGTCAGCAGCAGGCCGTAGAGGTGGTCGAGCTTGTAGAGCCAGCGCAGCATGGTCTTTTCGATGAGGATGCCGAAAGCGCCGACGATGATGGGTGCCACGATCAGCATCACCCAGTAATTCAGGTCGAAATACGACAGGCCCATCCACGCCAGGAACGCGCCGAGCATGTAGAGGGTGCCGTGCGCGAAGTTGATCACGTTGAGCAGGCCGAAGATGACCGCCAGCCCGAGCGACAACATGGCATAGAAAGAACCGTTGACCAGACCGAGCAAGAGCTGGCTCAGCAAGGCTTGCAAGGGGATGCCGAAAATATCCATAAAACGCATTCATCCAGATGGGTGAAGAACAACCGACTACAGAGAACCACATGCGCGAAAGATCCGTCATCCCGCGTCTCCCGTACGGGCGACATGACGGATCTTCCGTGCCACCGGATCTGGCGCGACATGCGCCGCGCAGATCCGGTGCCTGTGCTTACTTCCACAAGGCGCACTTGGATTCGGCCTTGGTGGTCCAGGCCTGCTCGGCCGGGATGGCCTGCACCAGCTTATAGTAGTCCCACGGGTACTTGGACTCGGACGGGCCCTTGACCTGGTACAGGTACATGTCGTGCATCATGCGGCCGTCGGCGCGCAGATAGGCGTTCTTCATGTACACGTCGTTGAACTTCATCTTGCGGAATTCGGCCATCACCTTGTCGGAGTCATCGGTGCCCAGCTTCTTGACCACTTGCAGGTATTGCAGCGCGGCCGAGTAGTCGGCGGCTTGCAGCGACGACGGCATCTTCTTGCGCACGTTGAAGAAGCGCTTGGCCCAGGCGCGGGTTTCGTCGTTGGCATCCCAGTACCAGCTGTCGGTCAGGTACAGGCCTTCGGTGACCTTCGGGGTCAGCGAGTGGATGTCATTGATGAACACCAGGAGACCGGCCAGCTTGGCGGTCTTGGTGATGCCGAACTCGTTGGCCGCCTTCACCGAATTGATGAAGTCGCCGCCGGCGTTGGCCAGGCCGATGATCTGCGCCTTGGAGCTTTGCGCCTGCAACAGGAAGGACGAGAAGTCGGACGCACCCAACGGGTGCCGCACCGCACCCACCACGGTACCGCCCGAAGCCTTCACCACGTTGGCGGTGTCGGATTCCAGCGAGTGGCCGAAGGCATAGTCGGCGGTCAGGAAGAACCAGCTCTTGCCGCCCTGCTTGACCACGGCCGAACCGGTGCCCTTGGCCAGCGCCACGGTGTCGTAGGCATAGTGCACGGTGTAGGGCGAGCATTCTTCATTGGTCAGGCGCGCGGAACCGGCGCCGATCTGCATGTAGACCTTCTTCTTTTCGGCCGCGATCTTGGCGGTCGACAGCGCGGTGCCGGAGTTGGTGCCGCCGATCAGCATGTCCACGCCCTGCTGGTCGAACCATTCGCGCGCACGGCTGGCGGAGACGTCGGCCTTGTTCTGGTGGTCGGCCACCAGCAGTTCGATCTTCTTGCCGTTGATCGCACCGCCCATGTCGGCGATGGCCAGCTTGATCGCTTCGGCGCCGCCTTGCCCGTCGATGTCGGAATAGACACCCGAAATATCGGTCAGAAACCCGATCTTGATCACGTCACCGGAAATCTGCGCCGATGCCGGTGCCGACAGCGAGAATGCCGCTGCGGCGGTAGTGACGGCGAGTGCCATTGCCTTCAATTTCATTTTCATCTCCTCAGTGGTGAAGCCCGCGAATTGGATGGTGATAAACCTGCGAGACTGCTTGTATGACGAAGCGGGAAGGATCTCCCCCCGCCGATCCGTACTTGTGCCAGTACTTGATTGATTGCGCCGGTCGTACGGTCATGCGGTCGCGCGTGACGCCGGCCTCCTCTGCTGCCTTGTTGTCGTTGATCGCTTGCGTGCCGTCGGCAAACCCGCCGGCTTACACGCCCAGCAATTCGTTGAGCGTGCTCATCTTGGCGTCGAGTTGCGCGGCCTCGAAGGACTCCACGATCTGGCCGTGCTCCATCACATAGAAGCGATCGGCCAAGGGGGCTGCGAAGCGGAAGTTCTGCTCCACCATCACGATCGTGTAGCCCTTGGCCTTCAAGGCCGTGATCATGCGCGCCAGCGCCTGCACGATCACCGGCGCCAGGCCTTCCGAGATTTCATCGAGCAGCAGCAACCGCGCCCCCGTGCGCAGGATGCGCGCCACCGCCAGCATCTGCTGCTCGCCCCCCGACAGCCGCGTGCCCTGGCTGTTGCGGCGCTCCTTCAGGTTCGGAAACATGTCATAGATCTCGTCGATCGACATGCCACGGTCCGTCTTCGACACGAACGGCGGCAGCATCAGGTTTTCTTCCGCCGACAGCGACGAGAAGATGCCCCGCTCTTCCGGGCAGTAACCCACGCCGTGGTGCGCGATCTTGTGGGTGGGCAGGTTGATGGTTTCCTTGCCATTGATCTTGATCGAACCCTTGCGAGTACCCACCAGGCCCATGATCGAACGCAATGTCGTGGTGCGCCCGGCGCCGTTACGGCCCAGCAGGGTCACCACTTCGCCCTGGCGCACATTGAGGTTGACGTTATGCAGGATGTGCGACTCGCCATACCAGGATTGCAGGTCGCTGATCTGCAAGGCCAGCGGTGCGTGAGAAGAAGTACTCATCAGTGGGCTCCTTGCAATTCACCAGCCGCGGTGCCCATGTAGGCTTCCATCACTTGCGGGTTGCGCGAGACTTCGGCATAGCTGCCTTCGGCCAGCAGCGCGCCCCGTTGCAACACGCTGATGCGGTCGCAGATGCCCGCGATCACGCTCATGTTGTGTTCCACCATGAGGATGGTGCGGCCGGCCGAGACTTTCTTGATCAGCGCCGTGACGCGATCGACGTCTTCGTGGCCCATGCCCTGGGTCGGCTCATCGAGCAGCATCAGTTCCGGTTCCATCGCCAGCGTCGTGGCGATTTCCAGCGCGCGCTTGCGGCCGTAAGGCAGGTCTACCGTGGTGGTGTGCGCGAAGCTGGTCAGATCCACCTCTTCCAGCAGTTCCATGGCGCGCGCATCCAGCTGCTTCAGGCTGTCGCCCGCCTTCCAGAAATGGAAGGAGGTGCCCAGCTTGCGCTGCAAGCCGATGCGCACGTTTTCCAGCACGCTCATGTGCGGAAACACGGCCGATATCTGGAAGGAACGGATGATGCCCTGGCGCGCGATCTGCGCCGGGGCTTCAGAGGTGATATCGCGACCATTGAACAGGATCTGGCCCGAGGTCGGCACCAGGAACTTGGTCAACAGATTGAAACAGGTGGTCTTGCCGGCGCCGTTGGGACCGATCAGTGCATGAATGTGGCCGCGCTCAATTTGCAGATTGACCGCGCTGACTGCCGTGAAACCCTTGAATTCCTTCGTCAGGTTTCTTGTCTCCAGAATGACATCCGTCATAGTCTCATTTCCCTTTTAAAGCCGCGCCCGGTGGTCCGGTCGTCTGGCCTGCCTTGCTACGGTGGCCTGATACTTGTGATATCAAAAACCGTCCTTGTTGTCTGGCGAATCGAGAAGCTCTTGTATGTTTTGCGGCATAGAGTAGCCGAGTCATTCCTTTCCTACAATACGTATAAGTACCGTATCTTCCATCTCGCCGTCCGCATTCTCAACGGCTGGCAAGCAGCTCGGCGGCGAGCTTTTCGGCAATCATCACCGTGGGGGAATTGGTATTGCCTGAAGTGATGGTCGGCATGACCGAGGCATCGGCCACGCGCAGGCCCGACACGCCGCGTACCCGGCAGTGCGCATCGACCACCGCCAGCGGGTCGTCGGTGCGGCCCATGCGGCAGGTACCGACCGGATGGAAAATGGTGGTACCGACTTCGCCGGCGGCGCGATGCAAGTCTTCTTCGGTGCTGTAATGCAGACCGGGCTTGAACTCTTCCGGACGGTATTTCGCCAGCGCCGGTGCGGCGGCGATGCGGCGCGTGAGACGCAACGAATCGGCGGCTACCTGCAAGTCTTCGGGCGTGGAAAGGTAATTGGTAGTGATCTTCGGCGCCAGGGCATGATCCGCCGAGGACAGCCGCACATGGCCGCGCGAGGTCGGGCGCAGGTTGCAGACGCTGGCGGTGAAGGCCGGAAAGGGATGCAGCGGATCGCCGAATTTTTCCAGCGACAAAGGCTGCACGTGATATTCCAGATTGGCGCTGGTCTGCGAGGGATCGGATCTGGCAAACGCACCCAGTTGCGACGGCGCCATCGACATCGGCCCGCTCTGGTTGAACAGGTACTGCGCGCCGATCATCATCTTGCCCATCCAACTGGAAGCCATGGTATTGAGCGTCTTGGCGCCGCTGACCTTGAAGGCCATGCGGATCTGCAAGTGGTCTTGCAGATTTTCACCCACGCCCGGCAGGGCTTGCACCACCGGGATCTGGTGCTGCGCCAGCAGATCGGCGGCGCCGATGCCAGAGAGCTGGAGGATATGCGGCGAGCCGATGGCGCCCGCGCACAGGATGGTTTCGCGCGCGGCCTCGGCAAACCATTGGCTACCGCCGCCGGTGAATTCGACACCGGTGCACACGCGGCCTTGCGGGCCATCGGTGAAGCGCAGGCGACTCACCTGCGAGCCGGTCATGATGTCGAGCTTGCCGCTCTTCATGGCGGGCCGCAGAAAGGCCTTGGAGGCGTTCCAGCGGATGCCGCGCTTCTGGTTCACGTCGAAGTAACCGCAGCCTTCATTGTCGCCACGGTTGAAGTCATCGGTCTTGGGAATGCCGGTCTCGGCGGCGGCGTCGCGGAAGGCTTCCAGGATGTCCCACTTGAGCCGCTGCCGTTCCACGCGCCATTCGCCGCCGGCGCCATGGAAGGCGTCGCTGCCGCCGTAATAGTCTTCGCTGCGGCGAAACAGCGGCAAGACATTGTCCCAGCGCCAGCTATCGTCGCCGGTCAGTCGCGCCCACTCGTCGTAGTCGCGCGCCTGGCCGCGCATGTAGATCATGCCATTGATCGAAGAACAGCCGCCCAGCACCTTGCCGCGCGGGTAGATCAGGCTACGTCCGTTCAATCCCGGATCGGCCTCGGTACGGAACATCCAGTCGGTGCGCGGATTGTTGATGCAATACAGGTAGCCGACCGGGATGTGGATCCACAGGTAGTCATCCTTGGCGCCCGCTTCCAGCAGCAGCACGCGCCCGCCCGATTGCCTGGACAAGCGGTTGGCGAGCACGCAGCCGGCGGTGCCGCCGCCGATGATGATGTAGTCGTATTGGCCTGCGGATTGCATGGTGTCTCCGGTGTCTGGCCGCCATCACGATGGATGACGGCGCCTTGTTTATTTTCTTTATTTGCTGATCCACACCAATGGGCTTGTCACGGAAAGGAACACTATTTTTCATAAGCATTCCTTTGGCTTGGTCATCCGGCAGACCATTCGATTCCCGGCCCGGATGCCGGCAAGCTGCCATCCTCATCCGAAGTAACCGCCCATTGATATCAGGTAGAGAGCATATCGCCGACGATGCCAACTATCCAATGAGTTATTATCAAACTCATCATAACAAATACTAATATTGTTTTTGGCAGGATAAACGCTTGTTCCCGATCGCTTCCCCTCTCTTTCAATAACTCGACATTCAAAGAAATTAGCAACAGATAGAGATGGATATTACACAGTTACGTGCATTTATCGCCGTCGTCCGCGAGGGCAACCTGACCCGCGCGGCGCAGCGCCTGCACGTCACGCAACCGGCCGTCAGTCTCCAGATCAAGGGCTTGCAGGCGTCATTGGGGCTGACCCTGTTCTCCCGCACCGCCAGCGGCATGCAATTGACCGCCCAGGGCCAGCAATTGCTGCCATTGGCCGAACGGGTGCTGGACGACGTGCAAGACCTGCGCCGCCACGCCAGCACGCTCAAGGGCAGCGCCGACCAGGTGGCGGGCACCCTGGCCATCGGCACCATCCTCGACCCCGAATTCATCCGCCTGGGGGCCTTTCTCAAGCTGCTGGTGGCCCGCCATCCGCAATTGTCGACCCGGCTCTCCCATCACATCTCCGGCGCCGTACGGCAGCTGATCCGCGACGGCAAGCTGGATGTCGGTTTTTTCCTGGGCGACCCGGGCGAAGCATTCCGCTCGATCTCCCTGACGTCCTACACCTATGCCGTCATCGCCCCCGCCGGCTGGAAGAAACGCGTCGCGGGCAAGGGTTGGAAGGCCCTGGCGCGCCTGCCCTGGATCTGGACGCCGGAAGAATCGGTACACCACCGCCTGCTCAGCAGGATCTTTGCCCAACACCAGGTGCAACCGCATACCGTGGCCCTGGTCGACCAGGAATCTTCGATGCTGGATCTGGTGAAGTCCGGTATCGGCCTGTCGCTGGCGCGTACCTCGATCGCCCTGGCCCAATCCCATGCCCATGGCCTGGTCATCGCCGATGCCGTGGAAGTCTCGACCGAGCTGCGTTTCATCGCCTCCCGGCATCATCCCCATGAGGCGGCCATCGATGCCGTCTTCCAGCTGTTGCAGGAAGTCTGGCGGCCCTGAATCCTTTTCGTCGCGACTGTTTTTCCCCTTCTTTTTCTCTTCCTGCCGCCATTCAGTTTTTTTGAATGCGCTTTTCCTGCCAGACCGACGATGTTTTCCAGGCTTTCCAGATGTCTTCTCCGGTTCGGATATCCACTGCGGTGCCAAACTGGGTTTTTATTTATATAGGTATATATAAAAATAGTAGTAATGGTTAACGCGGCCAATAACTGTGGATAACTTGGTTTACCGGAAAAAAATCAGGTGTTTACGCCAAGTACAACCCCTTGGTAAGCGTCTGGATACGCGAAGAACAGATTCTGGACAATTTTTGTCCTGTGGAGAAATTCAAGAGATACTCCCAATTCATGCAGGCGATATACGCAAAGTTATCCACACCCGCTGAAAACCGCGTCTTTTGACCCCATTTCTCCCGACTCCACTGCCGCGCACCGTATGCCTTCGATCCCGCCCTTCCAGGTCAGCATCACGCCTTCCGGTTTGCGTTATCAACAAGTCCGGCCGGCGCAGTCGCTGTTGCAGGCGGCGCTGGACGCCGGCATCCGCTTGCCCAGTTCCTGCCGCAATGGCACCTGCCGCGCCTGCATCTGCCAACTGGACGTTGGCGAGGTCGATTACCTCATCGATTGGCCTGGCCTGAGCCGGGAAGAAAAGGCCGATGGCTGGATTCTGCCTTGCGTGGCCACCGCCCGTTCGGATGTGCGTTTGCATGTGCCGGATGCCGTGGATCTGAATGCTCCGGATTGATCGGCCCTGTTCCTGAGAGCTTTTCACAGACCGGTTTGATACCGCAGGTGTTCAAGTCATTGCTGGCCGGCCCGATACGCGTAAAAAACGCGGAGCGATTTTTTTAAAAGTTAACTGTGTATAACAATAGTAGTAGTGGTTAACGTCTGCCTCTGCATGTGGATAACCTGGTTTACCGCCTCAAAATCAAACATTTGCCGCATTGATAAAGCAGCGCATAACTCCTGTATGAGCGCCTTGCGGTTTCTGGACAAAAACACAGCATTGGATAACTTTCAGGCTTTTCCCCAATCGCCCAAACACTTATTCAGAACTTTATCCACAGGCGGCGCTGTGGGTTTACACAGTATTGGCAAATAGTGAATTTTCTGCATCCGCATCATTAAAGTCCGGTCAACTCATCAGAATCCAGTCCTGACGCGGGTTTGCGGTGCACCATGTGGGGCGCGGCGTGGACCGGCCGGCTGCCGCCATGACGGGTTTTCCGTACAAAACCGCATATGGCGCTGAGGAAAAAGAAGCGGCCGGGGAAAGTTATCCCCCGACGGCACAATGACAAAATGATAATGAATGGATTGTCTATTTTTTAGGCGTGGCGGCCGTGGTCGCCCTGGGCTTGCCCGAGCCGCCCTTCTGCGGCTGTTTGCGGGCCTCGGCCAGCAGGTTGGCGCAATCGGCCTGTTGTTCGCCATCGACATTGATCAGCGGCAGGATGGCCGTGACCGGCGCCAGCAGGCCCAGAGCCACCGCGCCGCCCGCGCGCAAGGCCAGCACGCCGGCATTCACCCCCACATCCGGGTGCTTGAAGGTGCCCCTGGCATACAGCGGCGAGCGCAAGGAAATGATGCGCAGGCCCTTGCTCCTGGGGTGGATGGTCAGATCCAGCTTTTCCTGTTTCATATCGATGTTGCCCTCTACCGTGATCAGGGCATCCTCGGTATCGAGCAACAGGGGCTGAGGGGTCATGATGCCGTGATGCACAGACAGATTGCCGGCCAGGCAATTGAGCTTGACCTCGCGGTCGCCGAACAGCTTGCTGATGATCACGTTACCCACATTCAGGCCGGCCGCTTCCAGCAGGAACTTGCTGATGGCGCCGTGGCTGACCAGGGTCTTGACCTCGCCGTCGGCCGATCCCAGCATGGCCGCCACCGAATTGCCGGTGGCGTCGAGCCTGGCGTCGCCGTTGATTTCGCCGAAGCTGGTACGCGATACATTCAGATCCGGATACAACTGCTGAATCTTGAGCCGCCGCGCCGACAGTTGCAGGGCTGAGGTCATCTGCCGTTGCTGGCCGTTCAGGCGGATGGTCGAGCGCAGCTTGCCGTCGGCCACGCCAAAGTCGAGCGGGTCCAGGGACAACACCTTGTCCTTGAGGATCAGATGAGCATCGAGGTCGCTGATGGGCAGGTTCTTTTGCTTGACGATGCGCCTGGCCGTGAGCTTCACATCGGCATCGAGCGCGCCCCAGGCATCGGTGGAAAACGCCTTGACCGGCAATATCTTGTCGGCCGGCTGGCGCTCGGCGGCGCCGCGTTGCGTCTTTTCCTCATTGGAATCGGCGCCGATCAGCGGCGCCAGGTCGTCGAATTGCAGCAGGTTGGAAACCAATGTCCCTTCCAGCTTCGGCCGCGGGTCGCCGGTGCGATATGTGCGATACGACAGGCTGCCGCCGATGTCGCTGTTGCCGACCTTGCCCTTGAAGCCTTCATAGCGCCATTCGCTGTGATGGGCGTCGAGTTGGCCCTGCAACCGTCCTTCGGTGGCGAACGGCGGTGTCTCCGGCAGCAGTACGCCGGTCAGCGGATACAGGTTGCCCATGCTGGCGCCCGAGACCGACAGCCGCAAGTCCAGCGCGGCCAGGGCCGCGGGTTTGGTCAAGGTGCCCTGCACGCCGATGGCGGTCTTGCCCACTTTCACCTGGGCTTGCAGCGGATAGGGCTGCTGCTGGTCTTGCAGCGACAGCACGCCACCGGCCTTGCCGCTGCCCGACACCGGCGCGCCGTTGAAGCTGCCCTTGAGCTGCCAGCCGAGACCGTAGACCTTTTCCTTGGCCGGATCGAGGGTGTCGATTTCGGCCTTGAGGGCGATCTTCCGGGGAGCATCATCGAGCGCCAGCGTGCCCTGGCGCAGGATCAGCCGGCCCAGCGTTAGGTGCCAGGGCGAAGGCGGGCTGCTGTCGTCGCTCTTGAAGGTCCAGTTATTGGCATTGTCCTTGTTGCGCAGCAGGGTCACATCGGGCCGTTCGATCTCCAGTGCCGGCAGCGAAATGTCGTGCGCCAGCAGCGGCAGCGGATTGAGGGTGAAGGTGAGGCGGCCGATGGTGGCCATCTGGCCCCTGGCCGCGAAGGCCCCGGGATTGGCCAGTGTGATGTCTTGCGCCTGCAAGCGCGGCCACGGCACCCAGCGCGACCAGGCGGGGGCCGGTGGCGTACTCTCCCCGGCCCGTTGCCAGTGCAGCGACAGATCGCCGTTGATGGCGAAGTCGCGCCCGATGGCGTCGCTGACGCGCTGGTTGATCCAGGGTTTGGTCCGGTTCCAGTCGAAGCTGAGGAGGAAGACGACGAACGCCGCCAGCACGAAGGCGAGGCTGGCGATTGTCCACAGGAAGATTTTCGGCGTGCGCGACATCGGCATGGGGCGGGTTTCCCGTCAGGGCTGTCAACAGGCGCCGCTGCCGGCCATGGCAGCGGCCTGGTGAAGTGATTCACCAGGCGCATGACCCGTGCCGCCTCTAGCGCTTCATGTTGATACGACCGAATTCGTCATGGGTTGTTGCACTCAGGTGCGCGCGCAGCCACTTGTGGGCCGGATTGCGGGCATCGCGCTCGTGCCAGAGCATGTCGACGTGCTCTTCGGGCGTCTGGAACGGCAGTTCCTTGACCACCAGCACGTCGGCCATGCCGGTGGCGGCCACCAGGTGGCGCGGCAGCACGGTCAGCAGTTCGGAGCTGGCGACGATGCGCCCGGCCGTGAAGAACTGGTTGACCGTCAGCAGGATCTTGCGCTCGCGGTTCATGCCGGCCAGCACGTCGTCGATGACCGCGTGCGGCTTGCCCGACAGGCTCACCAGCAGGTGATCGGCGGCGCAATAGTTGTCCAGCGTCAGCGGTTGGGTCGCCAGCGGATGGTTCTTGTGCATCACGCACACATACTGGCCGGTGTAGAGACGGGCGTGGCTGATCTGGGTCTTGGCCATGCCCTGGCCGTCGGCCAGTTGCGCGGTCACGCCGGGGAAGAAGCCGACCGCCAGGTCGATGTCGCCGCGCAACAGCATGGCGCGCGGGTCGCGCGTGGTCAGCGGCATCATGCGCACCTTGATGCGCGGCGCATCGCGCATGATGGTGCGCACCAGCGAGGGCAGCCAGAGCGCGGCGGTGGCATCCACCATGGCCATGCGGAAGGTGTTCTGCGCGCGCGAGATATCGAAGCTTTCCGGCGCGATCACCGCTTCCAGTTCCGACAGCGCCCGGCGCACCGTCGGCCATAGTTCCTCGGCCCGGGGCGTGGGCTTGACGCCGTGGGCGGTGCGGATCACCAGATCGTCGTTGAGGGTGTCGCGCAGCCGGCGCAATGCATTGGAGACCGCCGGCTGAGTCATGGCCAAGAGGTTGGCCGCGCGCGTCAGGTTCTGCTCGGTCATGACGGCGTCGAACACGCGCAACAGGTTCAGGTCGAGGGTCAGAAAGCTCATAGGGCGGGCCTTTGCGGCGGGAATCGGGTCGCGGGTAAAGAGGAAAGGTGACTATTCACGGATTATATAACTGATATCCGAAAAGGAAATTGGTCAAGTAAATACGAGTTCATTACACTGCAACGCAACATAACCCGCAGCACCAACACGTAAAGGATCGAATCATGGCAACCATCGCACAAAGCACCAACACCGGTTTCAAGAGCAAGTTCGCAGCTGTCCTGCGCAACATCTTCATTCACTTCGTCAAGGCGCACGAGCTGCAAGCCGTGGCCCTGATGGCCGCCGAGCAAGATCGTAGCCAAGGCCGCGGCAAGGGCGTGCGTCAACTGCACGCCATGGCCAACGAGTTCGACACCACCCAGCCGAACCTGGCTGCTGAACTGCGTTTCATCGCTTCGCGCGGCTGATTTCCGCCCGCGAGACCATGCTGGCGCCGCACCTTGCGGCAGAAAAACAACAGCTTGGCCCGGTCTTGATGGAAGACCGCAGTACCGCAGTGCAGGATTCACGTTTTACCGGTCGCGCATCACATTGCGCGACATCGCGGCAGGCCCATCCGGTCTGTTGCAAGGTGCAGGAATTTCGGTTGTTCCGGCGCGTACGGCGCTTGGGTTGACGCTGATTCGATCAACGCGTCAGGACACCGATCCGTTGTCTCCTCCTCCCTCTTTAGGAAGGATTAACCCCGCAGGCCAAGCCTGTGGGGTTTTTTTTCGCTCTTTGCCTTGTATCCCGCCCTTGCGCGGGCTTGTCATCCAGCAAAGTTATCCACACCTTGCGACGCAATACTTTTGAACAGCCTTTATCCATCGGCAAGCCTTGTTTATTGGCTCTTTGACATGGATCAGCCATGGCTGTCCACATCCGGTTCACTATCAATACACAGACTTATACACAGATGTGCCGCGTTTTTGGTGGATGGCGAACAAGCATCGTTGTCTATGGGCAACACATTGTACGTTCTGCTTGGCATGGCGATGTCGGCAACGGATATCAGACAGTGCTCATGCGCTTTTGCGCCCTGTTGCATTGTCATATTCATCATCTCTATAACTGATATGGGAACTCTAAAGTGGTCACGCCGGAGCCCCTTCTCTATACTGCAATGCAACAACAGTGCAATTGAACGCAATCCAGAGAATTATCAGAGGTCGAAATATCATGTCGTTCCTGACCGTCGCCTTTCCCGCCGAAGCCGCCTTCCCCTTCACGCAAGCCGTGATCGGATTGATTGGCGCTTACGTGCGTCCGGCGCTGGGCCTGGGCGCGCTGATGACCTTCCTGATGGTGTTCAAGCCGCTGATCCTGGGGGTGGCGCAAGCCGCCGTGCTGCTGGTCAAGCCGCGCAAGTCGCTGGAACAGCGCTTGCAGGCCCACAAGTTCAACGGCAAGCGCATGCTGGACAGCCTGGCCAATGAATACAGCCTGACCCAACCGAATTTTGCCGCCGAACTGCGCAGCATGGCCGGCCGCGACTGATTTCGCGCCCCTCAGCTGTTTCCCGGCGCTTGACGAATGTGTAGTACGTAACGTGTCTCCTCCTCCCTCTTTAGGAAGGATTAACCCCGCAAGCGCAAGCTCGCGGGGTTTTTTTTGCCTGTCGCCGCTGGTGTCGCGTTGACGGCCCCTTCTTCTGGCCAGCCGAACAAGACGCGCAGCCATCCCCAATCGTGATAACGTGACAACCCGTCGCCATCAACCTATCGAAATGCCTCGCCATGTGTCAGCTTCTCGGGATGAATTGCAACACGCCCACCGACATCGTGTTCAGCTTTACCGGCTTCGCCAGTCGCGGCGGGCTGACCGATCATCATAGCGACGGCTGGGGCATCGCCTTTTTCGAAGGCTCGGGTGTGCGTACTTTCGTCGATCACCAAGCGGCGGTCCATTCGCCGGTGGCCGAGCTGATCAAGCAGTATCCGATCAAGTCGCAGCATGTCATCGCCCACATCCGCAAGGCCACGCAGGGCCGCGTGACCCTGGCCAACTGCCATCCTTTCGTGCGCGAATTGTGGGGGCGCTACTGGGTGTTCGCCCACAACGGCGACCTCAAGAATTTCACGCCCGCACTCGACGGCGTTTTCCGCCCGGTCGGCACCACCGACAGTGAACAGGCGTTTTGCTACATCCTCCAGGAATTGCGCAAACGCTTCGGCGACACCTTGCCGTTGTTGCAGGACATGCGCGCCGCGCTGGCCGAGATCGCCGCCTTCATCGCCAGCCATGGCACCTTCAACATGCTGCTCTCGGACGGCTCGGCGCTGTACAGCCATTGCTCGACCCATCTCTACTACCTCATCCGCCAGCACCCGTTCGCCACGGCACATCTTTCCGATGAAGAGCTGTCGGTGGATTTCGCGGAAGTCACCACCGCCAATGACCGCGTGGCCGTCATCGTCACCCAGCCGCTGACCGACAATGAAGTGTGGACGCCCTTTTTGCCTGGCGAACTGAAGGTGTTCGTGGAGGGAGCGGTGGCCTGACGCCATGCCGGGCATCGGGTTTGTCCACAGGCCGGGCACCTGATGCATCAAAATCGGGCAGCCATTCCGGTTCATCTGTTGAAAACCCGAAGTTGGATCATGCCACGGCGCGGCAATCCGGCGCCTTGTTACAAAAAAATCGGGACGGCCGGGCAAGCCGCCAGCATCGGTCATGGCGACTCTGTCCCCTGCAAACGGCGCACCGATGCCTGCTTGCGGGTCAAGCGGATCAATCGCACCGGCGTGCGCCTGTGGATAGGATGAAATCTCCGCGCAAAAAATCGCCCGCGCCTGTGGATAACTCGGCGTGTCCAAGGTACAATCGCTCCCTCGTTTTTTCGCGGCGCCGGGCGACCGTCAGGTATCCCTTCCCCGGCGCGCCTGCCCCGTTGTCCGCGGCGTCACCACTTTCTACAAGAATCGCTCCATGGAAAATTTCTGGCAGAGCTGCTCCACCAAGCTCGAGCAGGAACTGACACCTCAACAGTACAGCGCCTGGATCAAGCCGCTGGTACCGCTGGATTACGAAGACGGCCAGCTGCGCATTGCCGCGCCCAACCGTTTCAAGCTGGACTGGGTCAAGGCGCAGTTCTCCAACCGCATCACCGCGCTGGCCAGCGATTACTGGGAGCAGCCGATCGAAGTGCTGTTCGTGCTGGATCCGCGCGGCAACCAGGCGCGCCGCGCCGCTTCCGCGGCGCCTGCCGTGCCGGGCATGACCAATGGCGGCGGCGCCTCGGGCCTGGGTTTGCATACCGAGCAATTGTTCCTGGAGCCGGCCGAACCGGAACCGGTGCGCACGGTCGCGCCGCGCCAGGAACAGTCGCGTATCAACCCGGTGCTGACCTTCGACAACCTGGTGACCGGTAAGGCCAACCAGCTGGCGCGCGCGGCGGCCACGCAAGTGGCCAACAACCCGGGCGTGTCCTACAATCCGCTGTTCCTGTATGGCGGCGTGGGTCTGGGCAAGACCCACATCATCCATGCCATCGGCAACCAGGTGCTGGTGGACAACCCCAACGCCAAGATCCGCTACATCCACGCCGAACAATATGTGCGCGACGTGGTGACGGCCTATCAGCGCAAGGGTTTCGATGACTTCAAGCGCTACTACCATTCGCTCGATCTGCTGCTGATCGACGACATCCAGTTCTTCGGCGGCAAGAGCCGCACCCAGGAAGAATTCTTCTACGCCTTCGAAGCCCTGATCGCGGCCAAGAAACAGATCATCATCACCAGTGATACCTACCCCAAGGAAATCACCGGCATGGATGACCGCCTCATCTCGCGTTTCGATTCCGGCCTGACGGTCGCCATCGAGCCGCCCGAGCTGGAAATGCGCGTAGCCATCCTGATGAAGAAGGCGGCCGCCGAGGACGTGTTCCTGTCCGATGACGTGGCCTTCTTCGTCGGCAAGCACCTGCGTTCCAACGTGCGCGAACTGGAAGGCGCGCTGCGCAAGATCTTGGCCTACTCGCGCTTCCACGGCAAGGACATCACCATCGACGTGGTCAAGGAAGCCCTGAAGGATCTGCTGTCGGTGCAGAACCGTCAGATCTCGGTGGAAAACATCCAGAAGACGGTGGCCGATTTCTTCAACATCAAGGTCGCCGACATGTACTCGAAAAAGCGCCCGGCC
>Ga0154006_1000280_pt1 | contig 17287 bp, 13 predicted proteins | sample TSFL090MetaG_FD_104747 | JGI IMG/M metagenome (GOLD analysis project Ga0154006, IMG submission 104747) | Attine ant fungus gardens microbial communities from Florida, USA - TSFL090 MetaG | ecosystem: Host-associated > Fungi > Mycelium > Unclassified | place: USA: Florida, Wakulla State Forest...
CGCCGGCAACAGCGACTGAGCCTGCTTTCGCGCATCCTTATCCCGGCATTCAACGCAATCAACGCATTCACAGACAGCGCATGAAGATTCATATCCAAGGCGGCACGCTGATCGACCCGGTCGCCGGCACCGAACGGCAGGCCGATGTATTCGTCGCGGACGGCAAGATCGCCGCGCTCGCGCCGGCCGGTACGGCGCCGGCCGGTTTCAACGCGGACAAGACGATCGACGCGTCGGGCCTGATCGTCGCGCCCGGTCTCGTCGACCTGTGCGCGCGGCTGCGCGAGCCCGGCTACGAGCACAAGGCGACACTCGCATCCGAGATGGCCGCGGCCGTCGCGGGCGGCGTCACGACCCTCGTGTGCCCGCCGGACACCGACCCCGTGCTCGACGAGCCGGGCCTCGTCGAGATGCTCAAGTACCGCGTGCGCAACCTGCGTCAGGCGAACGTGCATCCGCTCGGCGCGCTCACCGTCGGCCTGAAGGGCGAAGTGATCACCGAGATGGTCGCGCTGACCGAATCGGGCTGCGTCGGCTTCACGCACGCGAATGTGCCGGTGCGCGACACGCAGGTGCTGCTGCGCGCGCTGCAGTACGCGAGCACCTACGGCTACACGACGTGGCTGCGTCCGCTCGACGCGTTCATCGGCCGCGGCGGCGTGGCCGCGAGCGGCCCGCTCGCGTCGCGGCTCGGGTTGTCCGGCGTGCCGGTCGCGGCCGAGACGATCGCGCTGCACACGATCTTCGAACTGATGCGCGTGACGGGCGCGCGCGTGCACCTTGCACGCCTGTCGTCGGCGGCCGGCCTCGCGCTCGTGCGCGAGGCGAAGGCCGAGGGGCTGCCCGTGACGTGCGACGTCGGCGTGAATCACCTGCATCTGATCGACGTCGACATCGGCTACTTCGATTCGCAGTTCCGGCTCGATCCGCCGCTGCGCAGCGAGCGCGATCGCGAGGCGATCCGCGTGGCGCTCGCCGACGGCACGATCGATGCGATCTGCTCCGATCACACGCCGGTCGACGACGACGAGAAGCTGCTGCCGTTCGCCGAAGCAACACCCGGTGCGACGGGGCTCGAACTGTTGTTGTCCCTGACCGTGAAGTGGGCCGATGAAACGAACACGCCGCTTGCGCAGGCGCTGCGCCGCATCACGGCCGCGCCGGCCGACGTGCTGCAGTTGCCGGCAGGCCGCCTGACCGAAGGCGGCGCGGCCGACCTGTGCGTATTCGACCCGCGCGCGCACTGGCGCGTCGAGCCGCGCGCGCTGAAGAGCCAGGGCCACAACTCGCCGTTCCTCGGCTACGAACTGCCGGCCTGCGTGCGCGCGACGCTCGTGGCGGGGCAGGTCGCGTTCGAGCGCCACTGAACCACGCCGGATCCTCGTCATGATCGCTCTTCGCAAGCTGCGTCTCGTCTTTCACCTGCTGCGCGGCATGACGATCGTCGCGCTGCGCTTTTCGCATGTCACGCCCGCGCGCCGCGCCGAGATGACGCGCCGCTGGACGCTCAAGATGCTGCGGATCTGCGGGATGCGTCTCGTCGTGCACAACGACGGCGCGCGGCTCGACGCGAGCGCGCTCGTGGTCGGCAATCACGTGTCCTGGCTCGACATCTACGCGGTCAACGCATGGCGGCCGACGCCGTTCGTGTCGAAGGCCGAGGTGCGGCAGTGGCCGGTGGTCGGCTGGCTCGCCGAGAAGCTCGATACCGTGTTCCTGCAGCGCGAGAAGCGCACCGAGGCGATGCGGATCATGCACGAGATGGCCGAGCGCCTGCGCAACGGCGGGTTGATGTGCGTGTTTCCGGAAGGCACGACGTCCGACGGGCAGGCGTTGCTGCCGTTCCATGCGAACCTGTTCCAGGCTGCGGTGTCGGCCGGCTGCGCGGTGCAGCCGATCTGCCTGATGTACGAGGATGCGCAGCGGCGGCAGTCGGTCGCGCCGGCCTATACCGGCGAGCTGTCGCTCGGCATGTCGCTCGACATGGTGTTGCGCGGTGGTCCGCTCATCGCGCACCTGTACGTGTGCGAGCCGATCGCGCCGGGCGGTGACCGACGCACGACGTCGGCGGCCGCGCGCGACGCGATCGCGGCCGCGCTCGAAGCGATGCAGGCGAAGGTCGGCAAGCCGTCGCCCGACGCGCTGGCCGAGCTCGAGCGGCACGCGTATCCGGCGACCGAAGTCGGCGCCGGAGCCGCGAGCGACGCGGCGGCCGAGGAGCCGGTGCCGGGTCGCGAGGGGTGATGTTTCGTTTCGCCCGCGCGCGTTGCGTGCGGGCGATGTGCGCGGGCTATTCGCCGCCCGGCGTGCGGCACGCTTCGCATGGCACCTGCGTGACCGTGCGCTGGGACGGATCGGCCGTCAGGCGCACGGCCGACAACTGATTTCCCCATACACATCCCGAATCGAGCGCGACCACGTTGTCGCGCAACATCAGGCCGAGCGCGGCCCAGTGGCCGAACACGAGCGTCACGTCTTCAGTGCGGCGGCCCGGCACGTCGAACCACGGCAGGTAGCCCGGCGGCGCGCTGTCGGGGCCGCCGTTCGCCTTGAACTCCATCGCGCCGTCGAGCGTGCAGAAACGCAGGCGCGTGAACGCGTTGAATGCGACACGCATCCGGTCGCGTTTTTTCAGGTTCGGATTCCATTGGTGCGGCTCGTTGCCGTACATGTTTTGTAACGTTTCGCGCCAATCCGGCGCGCGCAGTGCGCGCTGCAGTTCATCGGCGAGTTCGAGCGCGAGCGTGGCGTCCCATTGCGGCAGTACGCCCGCGTGGACGAGCAGCATGTCGTTTTCGAAGTGCGCGAACGGTCGGTGACGGACCCAGTCGAGCAGGGCTTCGGCGTCGGGGGCGTCGAGGATTTCGCCGATGGTGTCGCCCGGGCGTTCGGTGCGGATACCTGCTGAAACCGCGAGCAGGTGGAGGTCGTGATTGCCGAGAACGACGGTCGCGCGCGGGCCGAGGTCGACGAGCGCGCGCAGTGCGGCGAGGGAGTCGGGGCCGCGGTTGACGATGTCGCCGGCGACCCAGAGCGGGGTGTCGGCAGGAGCTGAAAGCCTTTCGAGCAATGACTGGAAAGCTGAATGACAGCCTTGGATGTCGCCGATGGCAATGGGGGGGCGGGTCATGAGAGGCGAATCCTGCGGGTTTCCCGGATGAAAGAAAAGTACTCGGAACTTTGCATCATTTTACGATTGCTGTTCTCTGAATCGACCTTGATTTGACAGGAAATTTCATTTCCGGCAAGGGTGCGGAGCGCTGTATCAAGTTGTTAGCGGCATGGCTTTTGCAACGGGCGGCTCCCTATAATCGTCGTTTTCCCGAACAAAATTAGCATTTCATGACTTTGGCGGTCATGCCGACCGGTTAAAATTCCCGGCTTGATGTGGCGACCATCGCCAAGTGCTTCGAATTTTGACGCGGCGACCGCCTGACGGCGCTCGCCGCGCATTTCTACCGAGGGAGTCTCATGATTCTGGTGACGGGCGGCGCGGGCTTTATCGGTGCCAACTTTGTACTCGACTGGCTGCGCGATTCCGACGAAGCGGTGCTCAATGTCGACAAGTTGACCTATGCCGGCAACCTCCGTACGCTGCAATCGCTGGACCGCAACCCGAAGCATGTGTTCGCCCGCGTCGACATCTGCGATCGTACCGCGCTCGATGCACTGTTCGCCGAGCACAAGCCGCGCGCGGTGCTGCACTTTGCCGCCGAAAGCCACGTCGACCGCTCGATCCACGGCCCCGCCGATTTCGTGCAGACCAATGTCGTCGGCACGTTCACGCTGCTGGAAGCGACCCGTCAATACTGGAATGGCCTGAACGACGCCGACAAGGCCGCGTTCCGCTTCCTGCACGTGTCGACCGACGAAGTGTTCGGCTCGCTGTCCGCGACCGACCCGCAATTCTCCGAGACGACGCCGTACGCACCGAACAGCCCGTATTCCGCGACGAAGGCCGGTTCGGATCATCTGGTGCGTGCGTACCATCACACGTACGGCCTGCCGACGCTGACGACGAACTGTTCGAACAACTACGGCCCGTACCAGTTCCCCGAAAAGCTGATCCCGCTGATGATCGCGAATGCGCTCGCCGGCAAGCCGTTGCCGGTGTACGGCGACGGGCAGAACGTGCGCGACTGGCTGTATGTCGGCGACCACTGCAGCGCGATCCGGGAAGTGCTGGCGCGTGGCGTGCCGGGCGAGACGTACAACGTCGGCGGCTGGAACGAGAAGAAGAACCTCGAAGTCGTGCACACGTTGTGCGACCTGCTCGACCAGGCACGACCGAAGGCGGCCGGTTCGTATCGCGACCAGATCACCTATGTGACGGATCGCCCCGGCCATGATCGCCGTTATGCGATCGATGCGCGCAAGCTCGAGCGCGAGCTTGGCTGGAAGCCCGCGGAAACGTTCGAGACCGGCCTCGCGAAGACCGTCGACTGGTATCTCGACAACCAGGTCTGGGCCGACGAAGTCGCGTCGGGCGAGTACCGCAAGTGGGTCGAAACCAACTACGCGAAACGCGCTTGAGGAGACACGCGATGGCACGTAAAGGCATCATCCTCGCGGGCGGTTCGGGCACGCGCCTGTATCCGATCACGCATGTCGTCTCGAAGCAGCTGCTGCCGGTGTACGACAAGCCGATGATCTACTACCCGCTGTCGACGCTGATGATCGCGGGCATTCGCGATGTCCTCATCATCTCGACGCCGCAGGACACGCCGCGCTTCGAGGCGATGCTCGGCGACGGCAGCCAGTGGGGCATGAACATCCAGTATGCGGTGCAGCCGTCGCCCGACGGCCTCGCGCAGGCGTTCATCATCGGCAAGGAGTTCGTCGGCAACGATCCGTCCGCGCTGATCCTCGGCGACAACATTTTCTACGGGCACGATCTCGCGAAACAGCTCGAGCGCGCGCATGCGCAGGAAAGCGGCGCGACCGTGTTCGCGTACCACGTGCAGGATCCGGAGCGCTATGGCGTCGTCGAGTTCGACCAGGCGTTCCGCGTGCTGTCGATCGAAGAGAAGCCCGCGAAGCCGCGTTCGAACTATGCGGTCACCGGCTTGTACTTCTACGACAACCGCGTGTGCGATATCGCGGCCGACATCAAGCCGTCCGCGCGCGGCGAACTCGAGATTACCGACGTCAATTCGCGCTATCTCGCGGACGGTGCGCTGGACGTCGAGATCATGGGGCGCGGCTATGCGTGGCTCGATACCGGTACCCACGATTCGCTGATCGAGGCGGCGAGCTTTATCGCGACGCTGCAGAAGCGGCAGGGGCTGGTCGTCGCATGCCCGGAGGAGATCGCCTATCGCAGGCGCTGGATCGACGAGGAGCAGGTGCTCAAGCTCGCGCAGCCGTTGTCGAAGAACGCCTACGGGCAGTACCTCCGGAACCTTCTCACGAATCAGGTCGCATGGCTATCCAAGTAACGGCAACGGCGCTACCCGAAGTCAAGCTTATCGAGCCGAAGGTGTTCGGCGATACGCGAGGGTATTTTTACGAGAGCTTCAACGGGCGCGAATTCGCCGAGCAGATCGGGCCCGGCATCGAGTTCGTCCAGGACAACCATTCGCGCTCGACGAAGGGCGTGCTGCGCGGGCTGCACTATCAGGTTCAGCATGCGCAGGGCAAGCTCGTGCGCGTGGTCGAAGGCGAGGTATTCGACGTGGCGGTCGACATCCGTCGCAGTTCGCCGAATTTCGGCAAGTGGGCAGGCGTGATGCTGTCGGCGGACAACCATCGGCAGCTGTGGGTGCCGCCTGGTTTCGCACACGGCTTCGTCGTGGTGTCGGAGGCCGCGCAGTTCCTGTACAAGACGACCGATTACTGGTTCCCCGAACACGAGCGCTGCATCGTGTGGAACGATGCCGAGATCGGCATCGAGTGGCCGATCGATGGCGAACCGCTGCTGGCGGCGAAGGATGCGGCGGGCAAGCGCCTGAGCGAGGCCGAAGTCTATGCGTGAGGGCCGTCATCCCGAGCCGACGATCCTCGTGACGGGGGTGAGCGGTCAAGTCGGATTCGAGTTGCTGCGTACGCTGCAAGGGCTCGGCCGTGTGGTGCCGTGCGACCGGTCGATGCTCGATTTGTCCGATCTCGATCGCGTGCGCGACGTCGTGCGCGCGCTGAAGCCGTCGTTGATCGTGAATCCGGCTGCCTATACGGCGGTGGACAAGGCGGAGAGCGATATCGAGGCGGCGCGTCGGTTGAATGCCGATGTGCCCCGCGTGTTCGCGGAAGAACTGGCGCGCATCGGCGGTACGCTGATTCATTACTCGACCGATTACGTGTTCGATGGCGCTCAGGCGAGCCCGTACACGGAAGGCGACGCGACGAATCCGCTGAATGTTTACGGTGCGACGAAGCTGGAAGGCGAACGGGCGATCGCGGCGACTGGCTGTGCGCATCTGATCCTGCGCACGAGCTGGGTGTATGGGCGGCGCGGCAGGAACTTCCTCCAGACGATGCTGAAGCTCGGCGCCGAGCGCCCGGAATTGCGCATCGTCGCGGATCAGGTCGGCGCGCCGACCTGGGCGAAGACGATTGCTGCCGCGACCGCACACATCGTCGCGCAGGGTGCCGCAACGGCGGAGGCGGACTGGTGGGCGCGCCGCTCCGGCGTGTATCACCTCACGTCGGCCGGCGCGACGTCGTGGTGCGGTTTTGCCGAAGCGATCTTCGCGACCGCGATGGCGGGCCATGCGCCGACGGTCGTGCCGATCGCGTCGAGCGACTATCCGACGCCAGCGAAGCGGCCGGCCAATTCGAGGCTGGCACTGGGCAAGCTGACCGCGGCGTTCGGTCTGCACATGCCGGACTGGCGCGACGCACTGCAAGTGTGTCTGGCTGAATGATTCAGGTAGGACGAGAAAACGAGGGGCGCGGGCCGGGCAGTTCGTCGCGGCTTTCATTTTCAATTGGTGACAATGCAAACGGATTCGGTTTATTTCCTTCACATCCCCAAGACGGGAGGGTCGTCGCTCATTTCTTTCCTGGAAGATCAGTTCGACAGGGAAGACGTTTGCCCGGCACAGGTACTCGAGGAGCTGTTCGTGCTGCCCCGCGAATCCGTCGAGCGATACAGGCTGTTTCGCGGGCATCACTGGTACGGCATCGAGTCGTTCGTCGGACGGGACCTGACCCACATCACGATGTTGCGGGATCCCGTGCAGCGCACGGTATCCTGGTATCGGCACGCGCAGCGTCATGCCGACACATATCGGCATCGGCAAATGAACGATGAAGGATGGTCGTTGCTGGATTTCGTTCGGGATCCTGAAACGAACTGGGATGTCGTCAATACGCAGACCCTCTTTCTCGCGGCCGATTTCGACTACGAGAAGCTGACGCGCGATCCGATCGGTTATGGCCGCGCCGCGGTCAGGGAATACGCGGCGCGCAGGCACGATCGCGAGTTGCTGGGGCGCGCGAAAAAGCGGCTCGAGTCGTTCGCGTTCTTCGGCATCACCGAGCGCATGCGCGACTCGATGAACCTGCTTGCTTACGCGATGGACTTTTTCCCGAGGTTTGCCACGCCGCGGCTCAACACCTCGTCGGATCGGCCGGTCACGCATGAACTGTCGCTCGAGGAAATCGAAGCGATCAACGAACTGACCCCCCTCGATCAGGAGCTCTATGCGTGGGGGTGCGCACTGTTCGAGGAGCGCCTTGGCGATATGGTGCGCGAGTTGCTGGCCGAGCGTTTCGAGCAGTCGGACGTGCTGCTCAAGAAGTCCTGGCACGCGCCGGTGACGGCGCAGGCGAAGTCCGCGATCGCAGTCGCGGTGCTCGATGCGCCGCCGGCGGTTGCCGCGAGCGAGTCGTTTCCCGTGCGCGTCCGGTTGTCCAACCGGTCCAACTATCAGTTGTCCAGTCGCGCGCCGAACCCGGTGCATGCGTCGTATCACTGGTTCGACCAGACGCGCTTGCAGGTCGTGGTGTTCGACGGAGAACGAACAAGACTGCACGCATCGCTGATGCCGTGCGAAGAACAGGAGATGCAAGTGTCGATCGTGGCGCCGCCCGTGGCCGGGCGGTACGTGCTGCGGTTGACTCTGGTTCAGGAGGGAATCACCTGGCTCGACGACGGCCCATCCGGCGCGTTCGGCGATGTCGAGGTGATCGTTCGGTAACGTTCGGCCTCCGGACGCGACCCGTTTGGGCGATCCGGGCGATGGGCGCCGGGGCTCGAGCTTTGCGTGGCGGCCGTTCCAGGCGCCCGGTCGGTTCCGGAGGCTGCAGTTCGCCGGCTATAATTCCTGCCTGGCCTGGTCGGTGACGACCGGCCGGCAGGCCCGCCGGCGGTGGTTTGATACAAGTGGCGAAGGCGTTGGCTTCGTCTGCGGATACTAAATCTGGAGTGAATGTGATGTTAATCCCCGTCATCCTGTCCGGTGGTGCCGGCACGCGGCTGTGGCCCGTTTCCCGCGAAGGGCATCCGAAGCCGTTCATGAAGCTCGCGGATGGCGAGAGTCTGCTGCTGAAGACATACCATCGCGCGGCCGCGGTGGTCAGTCACGACAGCGAGGCTGCTTGCGCGGAGCTGCTGACGGTTACCAACCGCGACTACTACTTCATGAGCAAGGACGAATTCGTCTGCGCGGCGCTCGGCGATCAGCAGTCCGGCGTATTCATGCTCGAGCCGTCCGGTCGGAACACCGCGCCCGCGGTCGCGATGGCGGCACACCACGTGGCGGAAAAATACGGGCGCGATGCTTTGATGCTGGTGCTCGCTGCCGATCACCTCGTGCAGGATCAGCAAGGATTCGCCGAGGCTGTCGCAAGCGCGGTCGAACTGGCGAAGCAGGGCAAGCTGGTGACGTTCGGCATCGTGCCGACTTGCCCGGATACCGGTTTCGGCTACATCGAGGCCGGCGAACGGATCGGCAATGGCCGGATGGTGCAGCGCTTCGTCGAGAAGCCCGATGCGGCCAAGGCCGCCGAGTACCTGGCCACGGGCAACTACCTGTGGAATTCCGGCATGTTCTGCTTCGGTGCCGGTGCGATTCTCGACGAGATGGCCCGTCACGCGCCGGATGTCGCGGCGGCCGCGGACGCATGCTGGGCATCGATGCAGGCCGACAAGGCAACGGCACAGATGCTCGAGATACCGGCCGAAGCGTTCCAGAAGATGCCCGACATCTCGATCGACTACGCGGTGATGGAGCGTTCGTCGAATGTGGCGGTGGTGCCGTCCAGTTTCGGCTGGAGCGATATCGGTTCGTGGGGCGCGGTGCGCGATCTGGTCGAGCCGGACCAGGACAGCAACCGCGTCGTCGGTGACGCGATCTTCGTCGATAGCCGGAATACCTACGTGCAAAGCCCGGATCGCGTGGTCGCGGCAGTCGGCGTGGCCGACCTGATGATCATCGATACGCCGGACGCGCTGCTGGTTGCCCATCCTGATCGCGCTCAGGACGTGAAGCAGGTCGTTGCCCGCCTCAAGAAGCGCGATCACGACGCGTACAAGCTGCATCGCACCGTGAGCCGGCCGTGGGGCACCTACACGGTGCTCGAGGAAGGGCCGCGTTTCAAGATCAAGCGCATCGAGGTCAAGCCGGGTGCCAGCCTGAGCCTGCAGATGCACCATCACCGCAGCGAGCACTGGATCGTCGTGTCGGGGATGGCCAAGGTCGTCAACGGCGATCGCGAGATCTTCGTGCGCACCAACGAGTCGACCTACATCCCGGCCGGCCACAAGCACCGCCTCGAGAATCCGGGCGTACTGGATCTCGTGATGATCGAGGTGCAAAGCGGTGAATACCTCGGGGAAGACGACATCGTCCGCTTCCAAGATGTGTACGGGCGGGCTTGATGCTGGGGATGCTGAGAGCCCTGTGGGCCTATCGAGGCTTCATCCTGGGAAGCGTCAAGCGGGAATTTCAGTCCAAGTACCGTAATTCCCTGCTCGGCGCGGCATGGACCGTCCTGAACCCGCTCGCGATGATCGTCGTCTACACGGTGATCTTTTCGCGGGTCATGCATGCGCGACTGCCCGGTGTGGACAGCGGCTTCGCGTACAGCATCCACCTGTGTGCCGGCGTGCTGCCGTGGGGCATGTTCGTGGAAATCGTCAGTCGCGCGCAGAACGCATTCATCGAGAATGCCAACCTGATCAAGAAGCTGAGCTTCCCGCGGTTGTGCCTGCCGGTGATCGTGGTGGCCAACTCGCTGGTCAACTTCGTGATCGTGTTCGGGCTGTTCGTGGTGTTCCTGCTGGTGACCGGCAACTTCCCGGGTGTCGTGTTCGTGGCCGTCGTTCCGCTGCTGATTCTGTTGACGTTGTTCGCGATCGGGCTCGGGATCACGCTTGGCGTGCTGAACGTTTTCTTCCGGGATGTCGGGCAGTTCTTCAACATCGTGCTGAATTTCTGGTTCTGGCTGACGCCGATCGTCTATTCGATCGACATCCTGCCCAAGCAGATCCAGGCCGGGATGCAGTTCAACCCGATGGCGTCGCTGGTCCAATCCTTCCAGGTCGTGATGATGCAGGCCCGGTGGCCTGACTGGTCGCAACTCTGGTTCGTGACGGCGCTGAGCGTCGGCCTGTGCTTGCTCGGCTTCAGCCTGTTCCGCAAGCATGCGGGCGAAATGGTGGATGAACTCTGATGGGCACCATTACCGTTAACAATGTGGGCAAGGCCTACAAGCAGTACCCGACGCGCTGGTCGCGTCTCGTCGAATGGATGGATCCGCGCCGCAAGCCGCATCACACGCTGCACTGGGTGCTGCGCGACGTGAGCTTCTCGGTGCGGTCCGGTGAAGCGCTGGGCATCATCGGCATCAACGGCGCGGGCAAGAGCACGCTGCTGAAAATGATCGTCGGGACCACGCAGCCGACCGTCGGCAGCGTGACCATGACCGGTCGCGTTGCCGCGCTGCTGGAGCTCGGGATGGGGTTCCACCCGGACTTCACCGGCCGTCAGAACGTGATGATGGCCGGGCAACTGCTGGGTTATTCCGTCGACGAACTTCTCGCGCTGATGCCGGAAATCGAGGCGTTCGCCGAAATCGGCGAATACATCGACCAGCCGGTGCGCGTGTATTCGAGCGGCATGCAGGTGCGGTTGGCGTTCAGCGTCGCGACCGCGCGCCGCCCCGATGTGCTGATCGTCGACGAAGCGCTGTCGGTTGGCGATGCGTATTTCCAGCACAAGAGTTTCGACCGGATTCGCGAGTTCCGCAAACTCGGGACGACACTGCTGATCGTCGCGCATGACAAGGCCGCGATCCAGGCAATCTGCGACCGCGCGATCCTGTTGAACGCGGGGCGGCTGGAGATGGAGGGGCCGCCCGAGGCAGTCATGGATTACTACAACGCGATGCTGGCCGATCGCAAGGACCACGACGTCCGTCAGGAGAAGCTCGAGAGCGGGGCGGTGCAGACCGTGTCCGGAACGGGCGAGGCCGTTATCGAGGCTGTCGAGCTGCTGGACGAGTCGGGTCAATCCATCGAGGTTGCAGGTGTCGGGCAGCCGGTCGCGCTACGCGTCATGGTCCGGTGCGTGGAGGCGATCCCCGAATTGGTGGTCGGCTACATGATCAAGGATCGGCTTGGACAGACGGTGTTCGGTACGAACACCTATCACCTGAAACAGGTGATGGTCGGGCTCGAAGCCGGGCAGGTGATCGAGTTGCACTTCGAATTCACCGCGAATCTCGGCGTGGGCAGTTATTCGGTTGCGGTCGCACTGCATACGGGTGACGCGCATCTCGCCAACAATTACCAGTGGCGTGATCACGCACTCGTGTTCAATGTCGTCAACATCAAGATGCAAGACTTTGTCGGCGTGGCCTGGCTGCCGACGACGGTGCGGAGCTTGCCATAGTGGATAGTTTTTATCGTGCGTTTGAAGATCGGTATCGGGGATCGCGCAAGCTGATCAAAAACCGACTGACGAGCTACTCGCCCTTCTTGCAGCCGCTCGCCGCGAAGTATCCGGGCGGGAAGACCTTCGACCTCGGTTGCGGCCGTGGCGAGTGGCTCGAGCTGATGGTCGAGGCCGGGTTCGAACCGATGGGTATGGATCTCGATGCGGACATGCTCGAAGCATGCCGCGAGCGTGGGTTGCCGGTCGAGCAGGGTGATGCGATCGCCTATCTCGCGGCGCTCGAATCCGACAGCCACGCGCTGATTTCGGCATTCCACGTTGTCGAGCACGTGAGTTTCGAGCAACTCGGCGAGATCGTCGGCGAAGCGCTGCGCGTGCTGAAGCCGGGCGGCCTGCTGATTCTCGAGACGCCGAATCCGGAAAACATTTCGGTGGCGACGACCAATTTCTACATGGATCCGTCGCACCAGAAACCGATTCCGCCGTTGTTGTTGTCGTTCGTTGCCGAGCATACGGGCTTCGATCGCGTGAAGGTGGTTCGTCTGCAGGAGTCTCCGGCGTTGCGTGACGCCGCGGCACCGGTCCAGCTCCTCGACATCATTCGCGGCGCGAGCCCCGACTACGCGATCGTTGCGCAGAAGCACGCCGAATCGACCGAGGGCGTGTTCGACGAAGCGTTCGACGCGGAATATGGCCTGACGATAGATACGCTGATCCAGCGTTACGAAACCCGACTGACGTCGGACATTTCGCAAATCGGCGGTCGTGCTCAGCAGTTGGGCGTGCGACTGCAAGTTGTCGAGGGGCAACTGCGGCTGGCGGAAGGGCGGCTGCAGCTCGCGGAGGACCGGAGCCGGTTCGCCGAGGAGCAACGCCTGCTGGCCGAGCAATTGCTGCGAGAAGTGGAAGCGCGCACCCAGCATGCCGAGGAACTGGCCCAACTGGCCAGTTCGCGGGTGGTCGATGCGCAGTTGCTGCATGTCGAAGATCGGTGCCGGCAGCTCGAGGCGCAACTCGCACTGGCCGAGAGCAAGCTGCGCGACGCCGAGGCGCGTGCGCAGCACGAGCACGGCGTGGCGCAGCAGACCTACGCGCACCTGCAGGCCGTCTATCGCAGCTCGTCATGGCGGCTCACCGCTCCGCTGCGCTGGGTGAGCCTCGGCTTGCGCGGCAAGGGGCTCGCGCCGGCGAAGCAGGCAGTGAAGCAGCAGGTGAAGCGTGCGGTGCGCTATGCGTACCGGCAGCCGGTGCTGCGTCGCCTCACGGTGGCGGTTGTCAATCGCGTGCCGGGCCTGAAGGCGCGTCTCGTGCCCTACGTGGCTGCGGCCGCGGCCAGCCAGCCCGTCGGCGCCGCATCGATGCACATTCGCGTCGACAATCTGAGCGCGCATGCGAATCGCATTCACGCGAGCCTGGTCGCGGAATTCGACCGACTGCAGCAGGAGAAGAATTGATGCGCATTGTTATCGATATGCAAGGTGCGCAGACCGAAAGCCGATTCCGCGGAATCGGCCGCTATGTACTGGGTTTTGCGAAGGGCGTCGCGCGCGTGCGCGGCGAGCACGAGGTCGTTCTGGCTCTGAACGGGATGCTGCCTGAATCGATCGAGGCGATTCGTGCGGAATTCGAAGGGCTGCTGCCACAGGAAAATATCCGCGTGTGGCACGCGATCGGGCCGGTCGAGGAAGTGTTCGACGACAACGTCACGCGCCGGGAGATCGCCGAACTGAGTTGGGAGGCCTTTCTCGCGAGCCTGCGGCCGGACATCGTGCACGTCGGCAGCCTGTTCGAGGGTGTGACGGGCTACGGCGTGTCCAGTATCGGTCAGTTCGATGGCGCCACGCCGGTCAGCGTGACATTGCACGACCTCATTCCGCTCGTGCACGCCGAACGGTACCTCGACCCGCATCCGGTCACGTCGCGCCATTACTACCGCAAAATCGGTTATCTGCAGAAGGCGGCGCTGCTGCTCGCGAATTCCGAGTTTTCCCGGCAGGAAGGCATCGAGTATCTGGATTATCCGGCGGAGCGGATCATCGCGGTATCGTCCGCGATCGAGGATTCGTTCAAACCGATCGCCGTCGATGCGGCTGAAGCCGATCGTCTGCGCCGGCAATTCGGCATCCACGCGTCGTTTCTGCTGTACACGGGCGGCGCGGACGAACGCAAGAACCTGCCGCGGCTGATCGAGGCGTATTCGCTGCTGGCCGGCGAGCTTCGCGCGAAGGTGCAGTTGGTGTTCGTCGGCAAGATCCCGGAATCCGTCAAGGCCGAGCTTTACGGGCACGCGGCACAGTTCGGCGTGACGGAATCCGAACTGAAGTTCACGGGCTTCGTCAGCGATGAGGATCTGCATGCGCTGTACGCGATCTGCGACGCATTCGTCTTCCCGTCGTGGCACGAAGGATTCGGTCTGCCGGTGCTCGAGGCGATGGCGTGCGGTGCGCCCGTCATCTGCGCGCATGCCGGCAGCCTGCCGGAGGTCATGGGCTGGCAGGACGCGATGTTCGATCCGATGGACGTGCCCGCGATGTCGCGGAAACTGACCGAGGCACTGGAGAATTCGGCGTTTCGCCAGAAGCTGCGCGAGCATGGCCTGGTACAGGCCGCGAAATTCTCGTGGGATGCGGTGGGCCGCCGGGCGATCGTCGAATGGGAGAAGCTCGATCCGCCGCGTCGGCCTTCGTGGATCGCGCAGTCCCGCGAGCAGGAGCGCCTGGTCGAACTCGTGGCGGCGAAAGCCGCCCGGTCGGCGGACCGGAACATGCTGGTTCCTCTTTCCGCATGCCTTGCGCAGAACCAGGCGACCGGCTACGTGCGCCAGATCCTGGTCGACGTATCGGAGTTTTGTCAGAACGATGCGGGCACCGGCGTGCAGCGGGTCGTCCGGAACTATCTGGACTGCTTGCTGAAGCAGCCACCGGCAGGGTATCGAGTGGAGCCCGTCTATGCGACGATGGCTCACGGATATCGGTACGCTCGCCGCTTCACGCAGAAATTCCTCGGTGAGCCGGCGGGCGACTCGATCCGGGATAGCGACGTGCAATGGCAGCGTGGCGACGTGTTCTTCGGCCTCGACATGCAACACTCCGTGCAGATCGCACAGGCGGGCTTTTATCAGAAGCTGAGGCAGCAGGGTGTCTGCGTCAAGTTCCTGGTCTACGATCTGCTGCCGATCGAGTTCCCGGAGTATTTCTTCGACCCGAACCTGAAGGCGCTGCACGAACGACTGCTGGCCGTCATGGCGACGACGGACGGCACCATCTGCATTTCCGAGGCGACTTCCGACGCGCTGCTGGCGTGGATTCGCGACAAGAACATCCCGACTTCGCCGAACTTCCGCAGTACGTGGGCGCATATCGGCGTCGATTTCCCGGAGGTCGTCGAGGGCGCGCTGCCGCCTGACGCGGCGACGGTGATTGCTGCGATGCAGAATCGTCCGAGCTTCCTGTGCGTGTCGACCATCGAGCCCCGCAAGAACCAGGCACAGGTTCTGGAGGCGGTCGAAACATTGTGGTCAGCAGGGCAGGACGTATGCTTGACCTTCGTCGGGCGCCTTGGATGGAAGATGGATGCGCTCGCGGACAAGATGCGCAAGCACCCGGAATTCGGCAAGCGGCTGTTCTGGCTAGCCGGCGTCGACGACAACTACCTGGTCAGCCTGTACAAATCCGCCAGCGGGCTCGTTGCCGCAAGCGTCAACGAGGGCTTTGGCCTGTCGTTGATCGAGGCCGCCTACTACGGGCTGCCCGTCGTCGCGCGGGACATCCCCGTGTTTCGCGAGGTGGCCGGCGAAGGCGCCTATTATTTCGGCGGCAATTCGGCCGGTGAACTGAGCGCGGCGCTCGCGGCATGGCTCGAGCTGTACCGGCTCGGGCAGCATCCGAAGCCGACGGGCATTTCGTGGCTGAACTGGGAAGACAGTACGGCCCTGCTCGCATCACGGCTCGTCGACGGCGTGTCGAACACGCGTCAGCTGCTCGTTGATATTTCCGAGCTGGTGCAGCGCGATGCGAAGAGCGGCATCCAGCGCGTCGTGCGCAGCATTCTTCGGGAGTGGGTGCTGCAGCCGCCCGAAGGCTATCGCGTAGAGCCCGTGTATGCGACTGCGGATCAGCCGTATCGCTATGCGAGAAGCTACATGGCGCGCTTCCTCGGGAAGGAAGACAATTCGCTGACTGACGATCCGATCGAGTATGGCCCGGGCGATGTGTTTCTCGGGCTCGATCTCGCGCCGGCGGTCGTGCCGCATTACGCCGGCTTCTACCAGAAGTTGCGCGAGCAGGGCGTGCGGGTCAAGTTTGTCGTCTACGATCTGCTGCCGCTGCGGGACAATCATTTCGAGCAGCACGTCGTCGATCACTTCGTGCGCTGGCTGGATGTCGTCGCCGAAAGCGACGGCGCGGTGTGTATTTCGAAGGCGGTCGCGGATGAATTCGAGGACTGGATGTCTGGACGCAAGATCGCGCGCCAGCGTCCGTTCGCGCTGAACTGGTTCCACCTGGGCTCGGATATCGCAAGCTCGGTGCCGACCACGGGCATGCCGAAAAACGCGGCAAGCGTGCTGGCGGCGCTGGCGGCACGGGCGAGTTTCCTGATGGTCGGCACCCTGGAGCCGCGCAAGGGACACACGCAGGTGCTGGATGCGTTCGAGCAGTTGTGGGCGTCCGGCGTCGACGCGAATCTCGTTATTGTCGGCAAGCAGGGCTGGATGATGGACAATCTGGCCAACCGGCTGCGTTCTCACGCGGAGCAGGGCCGCCGGCTGTTCTGGCTGGAGAGCATCAGCGACGAGTTTCTCGAGAAGGTGTACGCGGCGAGCGGTTGCCTGATCGCGGCGTCCACCGGAGAAGGTTTCGGGCTGCCGCTGATCGAGGCGGCGCAGCACGGCGTGCCGATCCTGGCTCGCGACCTGCCGGTTTTCCGCGAGGTGGCTGGCGAGCACGCATCCTATTTCGCGGCAAACGACGCGTCCGCGCTGGCTGGCGCCATTCGCGAGTGGCTGGCCGGAAAGGCGTCAGGCACCATCCCGCTGTCGCTCGGGATGCCGTTCCTGTCGTGGCGACAGAGCGCGGCGATGCTGACGGAAAAAATATAGGGCCGGCGTGCCGGAAGGTCGGGGCCGATGCGGAAATCGGCGATTTCCGGGCACGGGCCCGACGTGTTGAATAGTTATGTTGAAACGAATTTGAGGGGATGATGAAAACTTCCATTATTACCGGCATCACCGGCCAGGACGGCGCCTATCTTGCGCAGATTCTGCTCGAGAAGGGCTATACCGTTTACGGTACCTACCGCCGCACCAGCTCGGTGAACTTCTGGCGCATCGAAGAACTCGGCATCGCCAAGCACCCGAACCTGCATCTGATCGAATACGATCTGACCGATCTGTCGGCAAGCATTCGCCTGCTGCAGACGACGGGTGCGACCGAGGTTTACAACCTGGC